>Ga0115000_10000232_pt1 | contig 51416 bp, 60 predicted proteins | sample ArcticOcean_MG_C_6_FD_89690 | JGI IMG/M metagenome (GOLD analysis project Ga0115000, IMG submission 89690) | Marine microbial communities from western Arctic Ocean - ArcticOcean_MG_CB8_128 | ecosystem: Environmental > Aquatic > Marine > Oceanic | place: Arctic Ocean: Canada Basin | collected...
ACGGATCCAGGCCCGCAAATCGATCAATAGCCACGGACTGGGCGAGCGAATGGATTCCCTGGAAGTACGCGTCAGCTCGGTTTCGGTCGATCTCGCGCTCTCGCTCTTCTTCGGCGTCGTCGAGGGTCACTGCGGCGAGACGAAGATCGGCGATCACTTCGGCCCGCTCGGCTGTCGCTGCGGAGAGCTCGAGGCTGGTGCGGATAAGCGCTTCAACGGCATCGCTCTCGGCCCCGAGAAACTCGACCTCAAGCTGGGCTGCGGCGGGATGGAGATCAAGGGTAGAACGCCACGAAGCGTCGAGTTCGCGGACGACGAGCAAGTCGGCCGGCGCGTCAACTTGCGCGCCACTAACCCTCGTCAAGACGACGAAGAACAAACCGAGGACCAGGGCCACGACCCCATGCGAAACGCGCACGATCTTCCCTCATCGGCATGTGGTCGCGTTCGGAAAAGCGGTCTTGCTACGTTTCTTCGATGAGCATGCAGGTTCCGATCGAAGAAATTCCGCAGGTCGCCGCCGATTATGGCGATTCAGCCTATGTCCTGGCCGGTGCCAGCGAGGGCCCGCCCCGGATTACCCACTCGATGGTTGCGTTCGCGGACGGACAATTGGTCGTCACCGTCGGGCGTTGGGCCGCGGCGGCAATAGCCGCAAACGCGGCCGTCAGCGTGCTTTGGCCCGCCACAACGGACCAGTCAATGAGCCTTATCGTCGACGGACGCGCCACGCTGGGTGGAGATGACGACGGCAACCGTGACGGTGAAGTGCGGATCGCCCCGTCAGGGGCAGTGCGTCACCGTCCGGCTTCGGGATAGCTCGGCGTAGGCTGCGGCGGTGTGGACGGATAATTCGGGCCCGTCGGGTCGAGCGGCGGCGCCACCGTGCTTGTTGAGACCGTGCTTGTAGTGGGCGTGAATTGGGACGAGCCGGAAGTGGTCGTTGCCGGCGGCTCGGGCGACCTGTCGCTGCAGGCTGATGCCAGTATCACCACGGCGACGAGCACCGCACACCCGCGGTGGCCGAGGGTCATGCGTTGGACTGTGGATGGGGCGACATGAGGGCGACCGGGATGGAGATTCCGAGTTCGCGTGTCCGCAGAGTGGCGATTTCGCGACCACGTTGCACGGCCGGCTTGATCACTCCGAGTGCATCGCCGAGTTCGGCTGCCGCAGCGGGGAGGTCGTCACATGTCAGCGCCAGACCCCACAAAGTCGCGGGACCCGCTCCGTGAGCCGCATCTTCTCCAGCCAGTTCGAGAATGACATCGCCCATCCAGAAGAACGCCTGCCGCATGGTGCGGTCGCCCGCTTCGAAGGTGCGGGTACGGCGGTGATCGAGGCCGGCGGCGACGAGCGCGGAGATAGTTCGGTCCATGTCTGGGCTCATTGCCACCAGGTGATCGAACCCGGTGACCTGGTTTCGGTGCGGGAGCGGATCTACCTCGTGGAACTCGGTGCCGCCGAACGCCATGTTGTCGATCGAACCCGGTAAGTCGTCGGCGGAGACCGACAGGATGCCTCGTCCGTCGTGTGTGCCGGCAAACCGAAGAACGGTGTTGGCGATTCGTAGACGATCCCCGTCGAGCGTGAATCCAGCATCGGCCCAAGGGTCGGGTTCGTCACCGATCACAACGGTATGGAGCTGATGGGGGTGGGCGGCCACCGGCTGATTATGGTCCGTCCGGTGAGCAGCAACATCACCCGCTTTGCGGACCTCTTCGAGATGGCCACCCATGGGCCCGATGTTTGGGTCGGAGAATCCGGTTGGTACCCATGGGGCCGCGTCTATGGCGGGCAGGTGGTGGCGCAGGGACTTTGGGCGGCCGCGCAGACCGTGCCCGAGAACTATGCGCCCCATTCGCTGCATGCATATTTCATTCGTGGCGGCGAGTTCACTGAGCCGATCCGCTTTGAAGTCGACCGGATCCGCGACGGTCGTTCGTTCATCACTCGCCGGGTGGTAGCTCGGCAATCCTCGGGTGCGATTCTGAACCTCTCGGCGTCATTTCATATTGTCGAAGAAGCGACCGATGCCACGGCAATCCCCGTGCCGACCACCCACTCGGCCGGTGAGCTTCCCAATGATGATTGGGGCCCGCTGCTCGAACGGCGGCCGGTGCCGCGCGATACAGAGCGGGCGCAGTCGTGGGTTCGCGTGCCCGGTCCGCTCGGCGACGATCTGCTCATCCACATACTTGGGCATGTCTTTGCGAGCGACGATATGCCGACGGAAGCAGTCGAACTCGAGCACCCGCTGGGGCGTCCCGACTGGCATTCCGGTGACGACTACGAACACATGTACATGGGCGCCAGTCTCGATCACACCGTATGGTTCCACCGGTCCGCCCCGGCCGATGAGTGGTGCCTGCACGACATGCGGTCGTCGGGTGTGTATTCCTCTCGTGGGATCTCGTTCGGCGAGATCTGGTCAGCCGACGGCGTGCACATCGCGTCGATGGCCCAGGAAGTCCTGCTGCGCGAAGCGCGGCCGAAGCGTTAGGTTCCAGCGATGTCGTTCAGCTTCCGCCGCCCTGCCGCTCGTACCGTCCTACTCGATCGCGAGGATCGGATCTTTCTCATTCGAGCCGAAGACCCGGTAGATCCCTACAAGCCCGAGTGGTGGGAGATCCCCGGTGGCGGTATGGGTCACGGAGAAGAGAGCGGACATGCTGCGCTCCGGGAACTGCACGAAGAGACCGGTATCCCCAACGTCGAAATGGGCCCGTGTGTGTGGGTGCAGCAGACCGAATACACCTTTGCCGGCTATCACTTCGAGTCCGACGACCACATCCATGTGGCCCGGTGCGACGGTGGGGAATACAACCCTCAGGGTCTTGAGGCGCTCGAAGCCGCGGCATTCCAGGGCGCACAGTGGTGGACGCTCGAAGATCTCCTCTCGAACGATGAACCCACCATTCCCGTGCGCTTGCGTGAGTTTCTTCCCGCGCTGATTGCGGGCGAGATTCCCGACGAACCAATCGACATCACTCCGCCGTTCGACCAAGGCGGGCGAGCGACCTCGTTAGGGCTGTCGCCCTCGTAGGCCCAGCCACGCAAGATCGGCAACCCGGCCTGCGAACTCGGCGACATCGCCGACCGCTCCTCCGGCAATCCAATGACGGCCTGTGCTTTCCGCGAGCCCAAGAATGCCGTGGGCCAGCAGGAGGCGGTCGCCCTCGTTGAGCTCAGGAATATCAATCAGCGCGGCAATGAACTGCACGAGTTGACCTTCAACGTCGGCGACCGTTCGCGCAAACTCGGGGTCGCTGCGCACACCCTCGCCAAAGAGCAGGCGGAATTCGTCGGTATGGGAAGCGACAAACTGGAAGTAGGCGCTGAAGCCAGCGATGACCTTCTGCTGTCCGGTTGAAGCCGCGGTCGCCGCTTCACCAACCTCGTAGGAGAGGCGTACGCCGACATGTTGGAGGAGCTCAAGAAATAGCTCGCGCTTCGACGAGAAGTGTTGGTAGAGCACCGGCTTAGTGACTCCAGCTTCGGCCGCGACCGATTCCATTGTTGCGGTCTGGAAGCCTTCGGCCGCGAACACGCCAAGGGCTGCGTCGAGCAGCTGGGCTCGGCGTTCGGCAGCAGGGAGGCGGACGGTCACGTCGGCACCATAACGGGTTACTCGACCTCGCGGCCGTGCTCGAGATCGTCTCGGACCGCGGCTTTTACGGCGTAGCCAGCGAGGATTGCGGGCGCGAGCACGATGGACCCGGCGATGAAGGTGACGGTGACGATCGCCGACACGGTGCTGTTGAAGTCGGTAGCGAGCCCAATCGTGTACACGACGATGGCAATGAGATACAGCAGATAGCCGAGGCGTTGGCCGCCCTTTGCGATCCGAAGCGCCTTCGCGCGCTGGATAAGGATGGGGTCGTCAGAGGCCACGATGGTTCACGGTAACCAGCCGGCGTCGGCGAGCAGCGCGGCGATTGCGTCTTGCATCGCATCAAGCGAGAGGTGCTCCACCGCAACGCGACGATTGTGTTCGAGCATCGCGTGGTCAGGTGCCGCCAGTGCTCGGCGGATCGGCTCAGCGTTGTCGGCCGGATACCAGCGCAAGCCCAGGTCGCGAAGTTCTTGCGCCACCGGATACATCGCCACGGCCGCAGGAACTCGGTGGATTGCCGCCTCAACGGGTGGGTTGCCGAAGCCTTCCCAGATGCTGGGAAACAGGACGGCGTCGGCCGCACCATAGAGATCAGCGGCGGACTCATCGCTGGTGCCGCGGACAATCGGGCATGTTGCAGCGCCCAGAATTCGGGCGAGCTCATCGTCGTACCCGTCCTCCGCCAGCCCCCAGAGCCAGTAGGTGCCGCCGAGTTCTTCCGCGAGCCGCACAGCCGCGGGAATGTCTTTTCGGGCGATAGCTCGCACCGGGTGGGCGAGCAGCAATGTGTCATCGATGATGCCGAGGCGGGCGCGTACGCCAGCGCGATCGGCGTGTCCGGTGGCGGTCGGGAACCCGTTGTAGATGCACGTCGCCTTGTATCCGCGGTCGGTCATCTGTTGCTGGGTGAGCTGATTGATGGTGACGTGGCGCCACGCCGGATCCCGGGGTGGGAGTTCGGTGACGTGAGCCCACTGCTCACGCTGCCAGGGCGGATCGTGGTGGTGCAGGATCGCGGGTTTTCCCGCCAGAGCAGCAGCGGTGATGCGGGCGGCGGGCAGATTCAACGGGATCGTGAGTAGGTTCTCGACAACGACGAGGTCGACGTCGTCCAACGCATCGGCGAGGGCGCCTATGGCGGGCGGATCCGTGGCGCCGATCGAGAGGCCGGGTACGGTCCGATCGACCGGCCCGTCGCCGGCGACGGTGTGCACCTCGAATCCGAGTTGCTCCAACGCCTGTTGCCAGTTGCGGGCGACGACCGACACGCCGTCGGCCATTCCGAGTCGGAACGAGACGATCGCACACCTGGCCATGACCGACACGATGCCGGGTGGAACGCCCGACCGCACCTCAAAGCTCCGATCCAATGTCCGCCAGGCACTCGATGCCGCCTGGGTTGATGTCGGCTACGCCGCGCCGAATGCCGATGTCTATCCGTGGCTGTGGCTGTGGGACAGCTGCTTTCACTCACTGATCTGGCTCCGCCTCGGCGAAGAAGAACGGGCTGTCCAAGAAGTCACAGTTGCGTTGTCCACTATCGATGACGCCGGCTTCGTCGCCCACATGGGATATCAGCTGGACCCCCAACGGGCTGTGGAGCTCTGGGGTCGGGCCGGTGCCTCCTCGATCACGCAGCCGCCGATGTTTGGTCACACGCTGGCCGAGCTCCACCGGGCGGGCGTCGAGCTCTCCGCATCGCTTCTGGCCGACGCCACGCGAGCGTTTTGTTATCTTTTGCATGGTCGCCGACGCGTCGACGGGCTCGTCAGCGTGGTGCATCCGTGGGAGACCGGCTGTGACGACTCGCCCCGCTGGGACGACTACTGCCCCGGCGATGGATTCGACCTGACGGTCTGGCGCGCCCACAAGGTGGCGCTGATCGATTCGGTGGAACGGGGACCACACGGTGAACCGCTCCACAATCCGGCCTTCCCAGTGGCCTCGGCTGGCTTCAACGCGCTGTTGGCCTGGAACGCCACAGAGCTCGCCAGCATCACCGGCGACGAGAAGCTGGCCGCTGATGCGGCGGCTCTCGCGGAAGCACTCGATGAACAGTTCGACGACCAGCTCGGAACCTGGGTTGATGCTGGACCAGGGCAATCGGGCGGGGCCCGCACCGCCGACGGACTGCTTGGGCTGCTCACCACTCTCGATGCGGACATTCGTCGACGCGCCACCGCTGAGCTCGTCGACCCCAACGCCCATGCCTCCCGCTTTGGACCACGCGGGGTACATGCCGGAGAGGACACCTATGACCCGTCGATCTACTGGCGAGGACCGGTGTGGCCGCAGCTCGCCTACTTGTTGTGGGTGGCGCTCGATCGATCGGGTGATGCCGACGTCGCGGCTGACATTCGGGCCCGCACCATCGACGGTGCGATCGCGAGCGGCTTGGCGGAGTATTGGAATGGCGACACCGGGCAAGGCCTCGGTGCGATCCCTCAGTCTTGGACCGGCTTGGCTGTGGTACTCGACGACGGATCATCGGCCTGATCGCTCACGTCGAGGGAAGCCCGCAGGTCGACCCCTTCGCGCAGATCGACCTCTGCTTCGGTCGAGTCGGCCAGGTCTTCGGCCCAGCCGAGTGCTTCGAGTGACGGAATGGCACTCGGAGGCAGTCGCCGGCGGCGGCGGGTGAGCATCAGGTTGGCGATGACATCAGCGAGGCCGACCAACATGATGATGTCGCCGAGCGAGACAACCTGGTTCGTCCATCGGACAGGGTAAGTGTCGCCGAGGACAGGAAGAATCGTGTCGTTCGTTTCGATCTCGCGGGCGCCCGTGAGTGAGACGCGATCGATTTCGTCCGGCGTAATCATCTCCGCACCGACCAGCGCATCGGCCCGTACGGGCATCGCTCCATTGAGCGCGACGGGGGTCAGGTTGGCAATCAACCCGATCGCAATAATGGCCATTCCGGCCAGGTGCACGTTGACGATTGCAAACCCGAGTCCGCCGATGAGCCCCACGATGGCGATCGCGGCGGACGGGCCCTGGTCGGTGAGACCAACAAAGAGGCTGCACGCGATCGCAACAAGAAGGAATTCGGGATGACGAATGCGAGCACGGGCAATTGAGCCGAGACGTCCGTTTCTCAGAAGCCCAAAAGCGATACCAGCAAAGACTGCGAGGAAGATCGGCAGTGCGGCCACGAAAAAAGTTACCAGCCTGAGTTGCGCGCAGTGCCGATCATTGGTTCGCCATCGACTCGGTCGACGATGCAATGGATGCCGCGATAGCGCGCGTTGTTGTCTTCGAAGTTCTCCTGCGTGGGGATAAAGACATCGAGATCGAGTATTGATGTCTCGTATTCGTGGCCAACCCACGTCTCGAATTCTCGGTAGCAAGATTCGATGGCGAACTGTCGAACGACGTTGTCACCCGGGAAGATCGACGGATGAACGGCCGGATAGCTCAGGCGGTGAAAGACCTGGAACTCATGGGGGTCGCCGCAGTCGAGTCGGGTGGTGCGGGTGACGGGTCGGCCCTGGTCGAGGTCGTCGACCTGGGCGAAACAGTCGTCGGACTCCAGGGCGTGCTTATTCAGCGGCTCGCCGAGGAGGTCAGCCGCGAGCAACGGCCCATCGGGCCCGGTCGTCGTTGTCGCCGCCGTATCGACCCCGTCCACGTCCACGTCTTCGGTCGGGGTGAGGAGCAATGTAGTCGTGGGCGTCGTGGTGTCGGCGTCGACTTCCGGTGATGCCGCGTCGCCCCCACATGCGTTCAGCACGAGGGCAAGAAGAATGGCGGTAGTGAGCCGACGAGCAAACACGGCGCTGAGGTTAGATGGATCAGCCGGCGGGGAGTGCCCGGTCGATCATTTTGAACGAGAGCCAGAGGCAGCACGCGGCCGGCTGAAGACCGACGAAACGAACGGCGAGTCGGCGCGAACGCTCTCCAAAGAGCCGGTGTCCGACCAGGCCAGCACCCACCCAGAAGAAGATTGCGCCCAGCATCCAAAGGATCGCTCCGGGAATTGCGTAGCGCTCGCCGCGGAGACCGGAGTCGAGATCGAGTCCTTCGTCGAGCTCGGCACTGTCTTGGAAGAGCGTGTCTTCAGAGAGTGAGTCATCCGTGAGCGCATCGTCGGTCAATGTCTCGCCGGTCAACGTCTCGTCGGTGAAGAGGGCGACGATGTCGGGATCAAACACCGGAACGTCGACGGCCGCCTCCACGAGTTCGGCCGCAACGATGGTGCGTTGGCGCGACGAAAGTTTCGGATGATAAGCCGTGAGCGTGATGCGATTGTCTCCGAAATCACCGAGCACCCAGGTGTCGACCGGTCGGACGATGATGTGGCCGGCGCCTTGTCCAACGACGGTGTTGATTTGTTCGGGGTACGCCGTCTGCGGGTCCATCACCCGATACGTGAACTTGCCAAGGATGCCGGTGACGTGAATTTCGTCGCCCGGTTGCAGCTCGTCGATGTGATTGAACGGAGCGTCATAGGTGGTGCGGTGGCCGGCGATCGAGGTGTTGCCCTCGGTGCCCACCGCGGCAGTATCGAGATACTGCCTGGGCCCTTTTCGGAGGTCGGATACCTACACACCATTGACGACGATCTTGTCGACGCCGATTGACGGGATCTCAATCCGGGCGACGGCGTCGCCGTCATCCGGGAAGAAGTAGCGCAGTACCTCGGGGTCGATTCCGCCCGGAAGGGTGGTTGTTGTCGGTGCGGGGAGCTCGTCGGGTGTCTCGTCGACCGGCGCAGCGGTGGTGGTTGGTGCCGCAAGCGAGGCCAGCTGTGTCTGCGCATTCGCAAAGACATTCTCGAATTCGTCGCGGAGGCCGTCTTGTGCCCGCGCTTCTTGGATGTTCGTGCCTTAGAGCTGAAATACAACAAACAGCAACACCACGACGCCGGCGGTGATCAAACCTCGGCCGATGGCGCCGAGAATCTTCGCGCTCCGAGGGATGTTGTCGGACATACGCGGAACCTATCGGTCTCCGGTGCAGCGACCTGAGCACGCTGGCGGATAGCGTTTTCAACGTGTCCATTATCCGGCTGCACGCCGCGGTCGCTTTGATCGGCCGATTCCCTGCCCTCGCGGGTATCGATCTGGAGGTTGGCGCGGGCGAAGTAGTGCTTGTCCAGGGCCCCAACGGCGCTGGGAAGTCGACCCTTCTCCGTCTCTGTGCCGGCCTTCTTCGCCTTGAGTCGGGCACGGGCGAGATCTTGGGTCACAACCTTGGTCGGGATCGGCCCGCGATCCGGCGGTCAGTCGGTCTGCTGGGTCACGACACTGCGCTCTACGACGACCTGAGTGTGCGGGAGAACCTTGATTTCTGGGCCGCAGCCAGCCGTTGTGACGCTTCCGCGGTTGCGTCGGCGCTCGATCGACTCGGTGTCGCCGTCCGCCTTCACGATGTGTCGGTTGGGCTCCTCTCGGCCGGTCAGCGACGGCGAGTAGCGCTTGCCGCGGTTGTCGTGCGCCGCCCCCAGTTGTGGCTGCTCGACGAACCCCACGCCGGTCTCGACCCGAGTGGCCGAGACCTCGTCGATGTGCTCGTCGCCGACGCCGCGCGCGCCGGCGCCACCGTCTTGTTGTCGTCGCATGAGGTCGATCGCACGCTTGACCTGGCATCGCGACGGATTACTGTCGCCGGCGGAACGATCACGGGAGACATTATTTCGGGAGACATTGTTCCGGGAGACATTGTTGGCGGGAGCAGTAGTGATGTGGGCTGACATTCGTCTGATCGCGGGGAAAGACCTCCGTATCGAGTGGCGCTCGCGCATTACGCTCTCGCAGGTTCTGCCGTTCGCCCTACTCGTACTCGTGCTGTTTGGATTTGCGCTCGACGCCAACCGGCCGGTCCTCGACGCCGCCACCAGCGGATTGTTCTGGATTGCCGTGCTGTTTGTGGGGCTCATGGCGGTCCAGCGTTCCACCGCGATCGAAACAACCGATGGCGCCCGTCGCGCCCTTCTACTCGCGGGCGTTGAACCGGCCGCCGTCTTCCTTGGCAAAGCCCTCGCGGTGGCATTGCAATTGCTCTTTGTGGAGACGGCTTTGGTGGGCGGTGTGATCGTCTTCTACGACGCATCGATCGAGTCATTCCCGCTTCTCGCCGCTACGTGTGTGGTCGCGACCGTTGGTATCGCCGCGGCCGGTACGCTGCTCGGCGCGCTGGTTGCTGGTGTTCGGGCGCGGGAGACGGTGTTGCCGATCCTCCTGCTTCCGGTCCTTGCCCCGGTGTTGATCGGAGCCACTCGTGCGTTTGACGACGCTCTCGGCACCGTGGCCGTCGATGGCTGGGCTTGGCTCGGTCTCCTCGCCGGGTTCGGCGCGATCAACATTGTGCTGGGAGCATTGGCCTACGGCGTCCTACTTGAGGAGACCTGATGGTCGATAGCGAACACACCGGGAGTCGCACGACGCGGATTCTTGGCATTGCAGTGATCCTGGGTCTGATCGCGCTCATCCTGCTGGGCTTCTTTGGTGCTCCCGAAGACGACGAGCAGCGCGATGCGGTCCGCATGATCTTCGTCCACGTTCCCTCGGCGATCTTCACTTACGTCGCGTTCACCGTCACCGCGATCGGCTCGGTCATGTGGCTGTTTCGCCGATCGATCTGGTGGGACACCGTGGCCGCGGCGGCGGCGGAAATAGGGGTTCTCTTCTGTGGCCTCACCCTCTTCACCGGATCGGTTTGGGGTCGCCCCACGTGGAACACCTACTGGGACTGGGGCGACGTGCGCCTCGTCACCACCCTCATTCTCTTCCTGATGATGATCGGCTACCTCTCCGTGCGGTCGCTCGGTGGAGGCGAACGAGCCACCGCCACCCGCGCCGCGATTATTGGTGTTCTTGCCATGGTGCTCATTCCGATCGTCAATCGATCCGTGGAATGGTGGGAAAGCAACACACTCCATCAGAAGTCGTCGCTCACCGATGGCAACCTCGAAGACCTCACTCTCTTCACGCTGGTTGTGGGTTTTGTGGTGTGGGGCCTCTTCTTCACCTGGAGCCTGATCCATCGCTTCCGCATTTCCTGGCTCGAGCGTGAGCTTCGAGTGCGTGATCTCGATCAGGCGCTGGTCGAGCGCCGGGCCGAAGGACGAGAACACGAAGGGCAGCCGGTATGACTCATCTGGGTTATCTCCTTGTTGGCTGGGGCGTCACGATCGGCGTTGGTGTGCTCTACGCCGCCAGCCTGATCACCCGCGGTCGCAAACTCTCGGCTCGGGTTCCGTCCGACCATCGCCGCTGGATGTCGACGGATGACACATGACCGACGCCCTCGCTCCCCAAGCCCCGCGTAGCGGTCGGCGGACCTCGCGTCGCTGGGTGCCCGGTCTGATCGCCGTCGTGGTCGCCGTTCTCATCGTCGTGCTTGTTATCAACCTGTTGAGCGGCACCCTCTTCTTCTACAACGCCGACGAAGCCGTCCAGCAGCGGGTTGAGCTGGGTGATGATCGGTTCACGCTTCAGGGCACACCAGTCGAGTGCTCGATCACCACCGGTACCCAGGGCGACGTGCCGGTCACAGCCTTCACCGTTGCGTTCGAAGGTGTCCTTGTTGATGTTGTTCATCGCGGCGAGCCGGCCGAGTTGTTCCAGGGCGGGACCCCCGTGGTGCTCGACGGTAAGTGGGTCCAATCAGCCGCGGGGGTCGAGGGCTTCCCGGCCTTGGCCGAGGAAGACTGGCACTACGCGTCCGACGAGATGCGCATCAAGCACGACAACGACTACATCAACGACGACGAGTTCGAGGATCGCCTCGTGGCGAGCGAATCGTACGACGACACGGCCGGGTGTAGCGCATGAGTAGTGCGACCTTCGGCGCGGTGATCGTTGCGCTGGGGGCCGCCTCGGCGATCACGGGAATCATCGTGGTCTCGTTGGGCCTGGCCGGCCGACGGCCGAACTGGTGGCGCGACGCCCAGAGCCTCGTTTTTGCGATGACCGCAATGGCGGTTATTGCGGTGCTCTGGATGGAGCGGGCGCTCATCAATCGCGACTTCACGATCAAGTTCGTCGCCGAACACGGGTCGCATCAGACCTCCTCGATCTTCAACGTCGCCACGCTCTGGTCGGCGTTGGAGGGATCGATCCTCCTGTGGACCGTCATCCTCTGCGGTTACGTGTTCGCCGTGGTCCGGAAGTTCCGGCATCGCCGCGACGACCCGATGATGGGTTGGGTGCTGCTCACATTGTTTGTCGTGAGTGCCTTCTTCTTCATGCTGATGGTTGGCCCGTCGAACCCATTCCTCCCGTTCGACCCGACGCCCGGCTACGACGGCCCCGGACCGAACCCGCTTCTCCAGAGCCACATCCTCATGGCGTTCCATCCGCCGGTGCTCTATCTCGGCTACGTGGGCTTCACGGTTCCCTTTGCGTTCGCGATGGGCGCCCTCGTGACTGGTCGAGTGGGCGAGGGCTGGCTGCTCGCCACTCGCCGCTGGACGGTCATGGCATGGGGTTTCCTCACCCTCGGCATCGTGCTGGGCGCGTGGTGGAGTTACGAGACACTTGGTTGGGGCGGATACTGGGCGTGGGATCCGGTTGAGAACGCATCGTTTCTGCCGTGGCTCACCGGCACGGCCTTTATCCACTCGGTGATGGTGCAAGAGCGGCGCGGCATGTTGCGCGTGTGGAACCTGTCGCTAGTTGTGGCCACCTTCGCGCTCACGATTCTCGGAACGTTCATCACCCGGTCCGGAGTGCTCGTCTCGGTGCATGCGTTCTCCGAGTCGGCGATCGGGGTGTGGCTGCTCGTCTTCTTAGCCGCGATCATCACTACGGCCCTGGTGCTCATTGCGCTGCGCGGCGACGAGCTTCGCAGCCCAGGGCGAATCGACTCGCCAATCTCTCGAGAGGGTGCGTTCCTGGCCAACAATGTGCTGTTCGCGGCGTTCGCGTTCGTCGTGTTGCTGGGCACGGTTTTTCCGCTAATCGTGGAGGCGATCAACGGCGACACGATCACTGTCGGCAACCCTTACTTCGAACGTATGACGATGCCCATCGGGTTCACCCTCCTCTTCTTGATGGCGGTTGCCCCGGTGCTGCCGTGGCGCAAAGCCTCACCCGGTGTCATGAGTGATCGCCTGGTCTGGCCGGCGTCGATTGCCGCCGGTTGTCTTGTTGTGTCGGTCTTGGTCGGCGCCCGAGGCTGGGCGCCGTTGCTGGCTTTCACTATCGGCGGTTTCGCGGGTGGCGCGGCGCTGCGCCAGGTCACGTTGGCCACCCGCCGCCAGGGTTGGCGGGGACTCGTGGGCCGAACCAACGGCGGCATGATCGTGCACGTTGGTGTTGTCCTCATCGCCGTCGCTTTCGCCGCGAGTAATGCGTATGTTCGCCAAGACGAGTTCGTGTTGTCGCCCGGACAGTCCGCCGAGTTGGCCGGCCATGAGGTCACCTACGTCGGTACCTACGAGACCGACTACCCGAATCGGGTCGAGCGTCGCGTCGAGATCCAGATCGACGGCGGACAGGTCTATGAGCCTGGTATCGCCGTCTACAAGGCGACGGGCCAGCCGATCGGTATTGCGTCGGTGCGGTCGACCGCATTCGATGATGTTGCACTCTCGGTAGAGGGATTCCCAGGTGACTCCGACGAGGTCATTCTTCGTGTCACCGTCCAGCCCCTGATCATGTGGTTGTGGGTGGGTGGCCTGGTGATGGCCATCGGCACCTTTGCCGCGGTCGTACCTGGAAACCGGCGTCAGCCGACGATGCCGGTGTCTTCTCCCGTCCCCGATGAGCACGAAGGGGTAACGGTATGAACGAGACTCCCGCCAACTTCTCCTACCGCGCCGCGTGGATCGTGGCGCCCGTCGCCGTGGTGCTGTTGGTGTTCATTGCTTTGCTCGCCACCCGCGACACTGCCGACGACGGCGACAACAGTCGCGATCTCACCGGACAGCTCGCGCCGGCGCTGGCGGGGGCCACCATCGACGGTGGCCGCTTTGATATCGACGACCATCGCGGCCAGTTCGTGATTGTGAACTTCTTCCAGACCACCTGCGTTCCGTGTATCGAAGAGCACCCCGAGTTGGTGGCGTTCCAAGAAGCCAATGTGGCGAGCGGTCGAGCGACGATCGTTTCGGTGGCCTTCGACGATTCACCCACCGCGATCCAACGGTTCTTCGACGAACGAGGCGGCGACTGGCCGATCATCGCGGAAGCCACCGCCGAGTTCGCGATTGATTACGCGGTCACGGCCGTGCCGGAGAGCATCGTGGTCGCTCCGACCGGCGAAGTTGTGATCAAGGCCAAGGGCGGGGTCGAGGCCGCGATCCTCGAAGCGGTCATGGCGTCGTGGGAAGCGGCGAATCGATGACCCGCCGTCGCGTTCAATGGCTTGTGGTCGCCGTCGTTGCCGTCGGCGCGTTCTTGTACGGCTCGATCGACGAGGGCGCGCCCCGCACCAATGCCGACCGCGCCTACGCGTTGGCCACCACCATCGGCTGCCCAGTGTGCACCGGACAATCGGCCGCCGAGTCGGACGCCTCGACCGCCAAGGTGATCCGGGCTTCGATCGCCACATGGGTTGATGAAGGACGCAGCGATGAGTTTATTCGCAACGAACTGCGCACCGCCTACGGCGACGACGTCGACTACACGCCGTCGAGCGATGGAATCACCAGCCTGGTGTGGATCATCCCGGTGGTCGCCGGCGCGGGGGCGCTCGCGGCGCTGATCATGGTGTTTCGTCGTTGGGGATCAGAGGCGGGCCTTGAAGCCTCGGCCGACGACCAACGGATTGTCGCCAAGGCTCGCGAAGGTCGCGGTGATGACTGATCTCCAGACCACGCGAGCAGAGGAACGAGACTTCCTTCTCGCGTCGCTGGACGATCTCGAAGCGGAATACGGAGCCGGTGACCTCGACGAGGCCGACTATCTGGCGTTGAAGTCGGACTACACCACGCGGGCGGCGCGGGTGCTCCGGTCGATCGAACGGACGGCACCGCCCGAACGTTCCGACGAACGCGACTGGAAACGCATCGCGTTGTGGACCGCGCTAATCGTGATCGTCGCCGGCCTGGCCGGTGTCTGGATCGCTGAGTTCTCCGGTACCCGGGGTATTGGCGAGGTTGGATCCGGAAGCACCCGAGGCACCACGCGTGAACGGCTGTTTGCGGCCCAGCAACGGCTCGGCACCGAGCCCGATGAAGCCCGCTCGATCTACGACGAAATACTCGTCGACGAACCGTCGAACGCCGAAGCACTGGCCTACCGGGGGTGGCTCACCCATCTCGGTGGCAACACTGCGGAAGCAGCCAGCTTTCTTGAACGGGCCCGGCTTTCCGACTCCACCTATCCCGATGCCCTCGTGTTCTCGGCGGTGGTCGCCCTCGAGCTCGACAACCCGACGGCCGCCTCAGCCCACATCGCCACACTCGACGATCTCGACGTTCCGCCGTTCATCAACCAGCTCGTCAGCGGTCAGGGTCTGCGGATTCGGATTGCCGAGACTCTCCTCGGAACGGGCGATTCCGACTCGTTCGCGTCCTCGGGTCTGTCTGTCGTTGATATTGAGGTCGCCGCGATTTCGGTGATCGAGTCGGACCCGCTGCGGGGCGCCCAGCTGCTGGGCGAGGTCGCCGCGCAGCTCCCCGACGACGCGGCTGCCCGCGCCGCTCTCGGCGCGTACAACCTCGACATCCTCTTCATCCACGGCCTCCAGTTCGAAGCGGCGGGGGGTGACGAGGTCAACACGATTCTGGCCGCCGCCGAACGTGAGCTCACGGCCGCCCTTGATCTCGAGCCAACCCACGCCGTGGCGCTCGTGTATCGATCGTTCGTTCTGTACTCCCTCGATGACCTGAACGGCGCTCGGCGCGATCTCGCCGCCTACGACGCGTTGGACGCATCGCGAGGCGATCTCGATTCGCTGATTACCAACTTCGGGCTCAGAGACGTTCTTGCTTAATCACGCTCTGTGTGAGCGGTGCTTGTTACCCACACGTATAGAAACTTCATGTTCTGATGCGCCAAGAGCGCCGTGGTTGGCAATACTGGTCGGATGGCTCGACTGCGCAAACTCGATTTCGGTCGTCTCTCCATCCTGGTGATCATTCTCATCGGGACGGTGGCGATTCTCACGAAAGACCAATGGGATTGGGTTTTCTCCAGTGATGAAGCGGAAACACAAGGTGTTGCTGCCAACCAGATCGACGACTTCGACGACGCAACCGAGCGGGTCTATCGGGTCGCCCCGAACAATGGCTCCGCGGTCAGCTACGCGGTCGAAGAACGCCTCGCCGGCAACAACAGCCTCGCCACCGGTGTTTCCGCCGTGGTCGCGGGCGACATCCTGATCGACACGGTCGACCCCACGCAGAGTCGTGTGGGCGAGATCGTGGTCAACGTCGAGATGTTCGATTCCGACTCTAATCTTCGCGACAAGCGACTCCGTCATGACTTCCTCGAGTCGACCCACTGGCCGTTCGCTCGTTTCGAGACCACCTCGATCGAAGGACTCGATGCCGTCTTCGCCGAGGGTGTCGAATACGAGGTCAGCCTGACCGGCAATCTCACGGTAAAGGAGACTACGAGTGAAGAAACCTTCACCGGCACGGTCACCATCACCGACGGACAACTCACCGCCAATGTGTCGGCTGAGATCCTGAGCTCCACCTACGACGTTGGCCCGATCCACGTCGCCCGCCTCGCCCACACCGAAGACGAGGTCACCCTCAGGTTCGCGCTCGTGGCCGACCGTGTGAGCCTCGACAACACCGACGAACCAAACCTCGACACCGACGTGCCCGAGTTCGCCATCTCCGGTGGCGCATTTGCCGGAGAGGTGCAGCCGATCCTCGAACAGAATTGCGTCAGCTGCCACACCACCGGAGGCCCGGGCTGGGACACACTTGCCTTCGATACCGCGCAAGACGTGGCCGAGATCGCCGAAGACATAGCGCTCGTCACCGAGGTCCGGTTCATGCCTCCATGGCTGCCGGGCGGCGACAGCCCCGCGTTCGAACACGACTGGTCGCTGAGCGACGATGAGATCTCCACGCTCGGCGCCTGGGCGGCCGAAGGCGGCGGACTCGATGTCGCGCCTGACACGCCCCTCGTCGCGTCGAACCAGGCAATCATTCCGATCGAAGAAGATCAGATCATCAGCCAGCGCGACGGTGACTACATCGGTCTCCTTCACGACGACGGCACACCCGTCCGCAAGGACGACTATCGGTGCCAGGTCCACGAGGTTGAAGACCCCGAAGGCGACGGCACCTGGATCGACGGCTACGAGTTCCGTCCCGACGAGACCACCGTGGTCCACCACTCGATCATGTACACGGCCGACGAAGTGGCGATGGAAGAGATCAACAATCGCTCCGGCGAAGACGGTCGCCCTGGTTGGACCTGTTACGGCACGTCCAACATTAACTCGGGCACAGTCCGCTCGATCGGTGGTTGGGCACCAGGCCAGAGCCCGACGACCTACCCCGAGGGATACGGCCTCTTCATTCCGCCCGGTTCCGTGATCGTCAACCAGATCCACTACCACTTCGACCACGACGCCCCGCCGGACAATTCTTGGATCATCCTTGACGAAACCGACCCCGCCGACGTGCCGGATCTCACCCACATTTCGGGGTCGACTTATCTCACGCCGGCCGAGGTGCCCTGCACGCCCGAAGAGGAAGCGATCACCGCTGAGCGTACGGCGACGATCGATGGCTATATCGACCTCTGTATTCGAGCCAACGTGATCGAGGACATCCGCGAGAAGTACGACGACTTCGCCACGTTCATTCCCAATGCACTCATCCGTGGTTGTGGTGGCACGGTCGACGACTACGACGACCTCGATGGCTCGATTGGCTACAGCTCGTGTGACATGAATGCCCGCAACCCGGGCACGATCTACACGGTGCTCGGGCACATGCACGAGTTCGGCCATGCGTACCGCATGACGTTGAACCCAGATACGCCCGAAGAGATGGTGTTGCTCGACATTCCCAACTGGGACTTTGAGTGGCAGCTCAACTACGACCTCGTTGAGGACGTGCGAATCGACCGTAGCGATGTCATCCGCTTCGAGTGCTGGTGGGATCGAGATCGAGTGAACCTCGAAGAGCCCCGTTACGTCACATGGAACGAGGGCACCCTCGACGAGATGTGCTTCTCGGCGGTGTCGGTCCTGCCTGATAAAGGCGAAGAGGGAATCATCAGCGACATCTTCGGCGGCTGACCGTTCGCGCTGGCGCTTGTCGGAGCGACGATGTTGCGCCAGGCGCCCAGCTGACGTGCGGCTTCGGTGGCGGGATCGTGGGCGTCGATCGACATGTCTCTGAAACTGCGCGTGACGGGAAGCCTGTTCCCGGAATCTGGGTTTCGTGTCCATGCGTATTCGCCAAACCGCCCTCGTCTTCATGGTGATCGCGCTGCTCGCGGCGGCGTGCAGCAATCACACCGGCCTGTGTGCTTCCAATACGGACGACCCGACGCTCGAGGACCTCGGTGTCGTGACGGTTCCACCCGCGGCTGCAGTCGCCGGCTGCGACGCCGCGACCGCGGCTGCTTCTGGAGTGGCGAACACGCCGTGCCCGGCCCTCGATGGCGACGCCGATGCGTCGGAGTTCTCGATCACCCAGATCTCATCCACCGAGCGTGAGAGTGTCGCGTCAGCCCTGAACGGCGAGAACGACGGGTCGTACCCCGCACCGACAATCGACCTGAGCCGGATCCTCTCCAGCGGTCAACCGCCCGATGGGATTCCCGCGGTCGACGAGCCGGTATTCCAAAACGTCGCTGCGGTTGACTGGCTCACACCGGCCGAGGCAGTGCTCGCATTCGAACTGGACGGTGAGGCCCGGGCGCACCCGATCCAGGTTCTGACCTGGCATGAGCTTGTCAACGACACGGTTGGCGATGCACCGGTGACGATCTCCTACGGTCCGCTGCGCAACTCTGCCCTCGCCTACGACCGCCGGGTCGGTGACCGCATCCTTGACTTCGGCACCTCCGGGCGGTTCTTCAACTCGTCGATGGTGATGTACGACCACCAGACCGAGAGCTTGTGGACCCACTTTGACGCCACCGCGGTAGCGGGGCTGCTCGCGGGAACCGAGCTGACCACCTATCCGATCTCGACCGTGTCGTGGCAAGACTTCCGCGATGCTCACCCCGATGGGTTGGTGCTCACCCGTAATACCGGCCACAGCCGCCCCTACGGACAGAACCCGTACCGGGGTTATGACGACGAGTCGAGCCTCCCGTTCCTCTTCGATGGCGAGTACGACCCCCGTCTCGCGTCGAAGACCAGAGTGGTCGTGGTGCGAAACGGCGGCGACCCGGCGGTGGCGTTCCCGCTCGCCAATCTCGGAAGCGGGGCGGAGGTCTTCGAGGCACATGGCGAATCATTGGTTGCCGTGGTCGACCCCGGAACGGCGAGTCCGCTCGATCAGCTCTACCTCTCCGATGGCTACGACCAGGGCGCGGTCGCAGTGTTCGAGAACACATTCGACGGTGAGTCGCTGGATCTGTCTCGCACCGACGACGGATTCCTCGATGCCGTCACCGGAACGACGTTCGATGTCTTTGGCGGGGCCCTCGATGGTTCGGGGAGGAAGCTGACGCCCGTCGAGCACCTCGATACGTTCTGGTTTGCGATTGCCACCTTCGATGAAGAAGTCGAGATCATGGGAACATGATCCACGAATAGTGGGTTTCCGAACTATGATCCTCGCAACGACGAACACCTCGGAATTGGTCACCTGGCTCGCGAGCTGCCTTGGACGGGGCGACCTCTCACCCGTGTCCTCCGAAGATCTCAAAGAGCTTGCCGGATATCTCAGCGAAGACCGCTACGCCGGTGGCACAGCGATCTATCACCGCGATGTCCTTCCCGAACGTGTGCACATCCTGCGAAGCGGCACTGTGGAACTCACTCGTGTCCGTCGCGGGGCGCATGGCGCAAATACAGGACCGGACGAGCGTCAATCAGTCGCTCCGCAGGCTTGAAGCGGCGGGCTTTTATCTCCACCGGGTATCGCCGCATCACGGTGACGGATCCTGATGGCCTCGCGGCGATGCTCACTTCGCGCTAAGGCGCGGCGGTGTAGGTGGCGCTTGTGATGTCTCGACCGCGTGTTTCCAGCTGCCAGATGCTTGCCTTTTCGCATCCCCGCGCGCCGCGCACGACCATTCCTTCGCGCAGAAGTCGGTTCAGTATCTCCGGGATGAGATCGCCGTGGCTGCACAACACGAGGTCTTCGGCCCCGCCAGCCTGAATGCGTAGCAGTTCCAGCAGATCGTTGGGCCGGGCCCCTTCGGTGAGTTCACGACGGACTTCGACCGACACGGCGTGCGCTGCGGCGAGACCTTGCACCGTCTCGACACATCGGGTCGCCTGTGACGACCAGACGCCGCGGATCGTGTGGGTCGCGAAGTGGGCAGTGATCCGGTCGGCTTGTTCGGTGCCGCGAGGTGTGAGTGGCCGTTCGAGGTCGTCAAAGGCCCATCCGCTGCGATCAACGGGAGCCGCGTGACGAACAAGGAACAGAGACACCGGTGGGGGAGTGTAGAGGGCGCCGCGGCGCCGTCAAAGTGCCGGAACAATCCTCGAAGCGAGATACGTATCTTCGAAATGAGCTGTTTGGCCCATGCGGAGGGCTCCAGACGACGACTAGCAATGGAGGTTGTTGAACGAGGATTGTGATGGGTGTGGGACCCGAAACTGGAAACCGGAACGCGGTCATTCTGTCGTCTCGAGTAGAACTACTTGAGCGCGTGGTTGAAGCCACCGGATACATCGTCGTCGGCGCGGCCGAAAGCGCAGTGAACGGCGAGCATCTTCTTCGACACTTCGAGCCGGAGGTAGTCGTGGTCGACAACGACCTCCTCGGCCCGAGCGGCTGGGATTCCATTCCCGGCCTGCGCGCCGCGAGCCCCACGACCCAGGTACTCCTGGTGGTAAGCGAGGATTGGAAACCTCGCGATTTGGGAACCAGTGGTGCCTTCGCCGTCGTGACAAGGAGCCGGCTCAACGAGCTGGTGACCGAGCTCGGCGGTGTCGATCTTTGGATCGCCGGTCAGGCCGAGTCGTGGCCGGGGTCCAACCGGCGCACGGGCCGTGACCGGCGCCTCCACCAAGACTGGTCGAAGGTTGGCTGGGAACGCCGAGAACTCGAACGCCGCGTCGCCTAGAGCGTGACGTGGGTGACGCACATGTCGTCACCCTGCGACCTTGAGGAGGTCGTGTCGGCTCCTGCTGGGCCGTAGAGGAGTCCGAGCATGCCTTGGACGACTCCGCGGTCGACGGCGCAGATCACGGGGTGCTCGACGGCAGCATCCCCAAAGGGGCAGTTCTGCGCCACGATTTGGTATTCGTCGCCGTCGGTCGCTTCGGCCCGAGCGGCGAAGCCATGGGCCGATAGCGCGTCGGCCACCGCGTGAAGGGCGCCCTGATAGGAGCGATGGGTCTCTGACGGGTCGATTGCCGCGGCCATCGCCCGACCGTATTCAATGCCCACCTCCTCCGCCACCTGCTCCGCCGCGTCGGTGGGAAGCATGGCGAGTGCTCGGCCCAGGAGGGCGACAAGGATGTCGTCGTGGCGAATAGCGACTTCGAGCCGTACCTCGGGTGCGGTTGCCTGATATCGCTTCGACGGACGGCCGACGCCACCGGCGGGTTTCGCGACCTCTACTTCGAGGTAACCACCGGCCACCAGTTTGTCGAGATGATGGCGGGCAACGTTGGCGTGAAGGTCGAATCGTTTCGCCGTGTTGCTGGCCGTTATTCCGGCGCCGCTCTCATGCGCGTGAAGATAGATCTCTCGTCGCGTGGGGTCGCCAAAGGCCGTCGTGATAGCCGTGACGGCCGAGGCAAATTCGGTTGAGCTCAGCTCACCGAGCCCCGACTGCGGGGAAGCTCCATGCACCCAGGTATTCTAGCTGCATGAGCGTGACCGAAGCCGATGTGATCAACGCACTACGCCCGGTGCAGGACCCTGAACTCAACCGCAGCATTGTCGATCTGGGCATGGTCCGGTCAACCAGTATTGACGGCGGACATGTTGATGTTGGCATCGATCTAACCATCGAGCGCAGCCCGATGCGAGCAGAGATCACTAGCAGTGTCACCGAGGCCGTCCAAGCTCTCGACGGTGTCGCCGCGGTCACGATCGACTTTGGTGTCATGACCGATGAGCAGCGGAAGAATGTTCGCGAGATGCTCCACGGCGACCCGGCGTCGACCGCAGGGTCGCAGCTGGCCCACGGCCATGCCGAAGGTCGAGCGATCCCCTTCTCTGCGCCGGGCAATCGCACCCGCATCATGCTTATTGCCTCGGGCAAGGGCGGCGTTGGCAAATCCAGCGTTACTGCCAATCTGGGCATTGCGCTGGCCCAGCGCGGTCATAAGGTGGCCGTGGTCGATGCCGATGTCTGGGGATTCTCGATCCCTCGCATGCTCGGCGTCGAACAGGCACCCACCGTGATCGACGACATGATTATTCCGCCCGAGACCCATGGTGTCCGCTGCATCTCGATGGGCTTTTTCGCCCGTGAAGATCAGCCGGTCATCTGGCGAGGCCCGATGCTTCACAAGGCACTCGAGCAGTTCCTCACCGACGTGTACTGGGACGATCCCGACTTCCTGCTGGTTGATCTTCCTCCCGGAACCGGCGACATCTCGTTGTCTCTGGCCCAGTTTCTCCCCACGGCCGAGGCCTACATCGTCACCACACCCAACCCCGCGGCTCAGCGCGTCGCTCAGCGGTCCGCCTTCATGTTCAACGAGGTCAAGATCTCGGTGAAGGGCGTAATCGAAAACATGTCCTGGTTCATGGGCGACGACGACAAGCGCTACTACCTCTTTGGTGCGGGCGGCGGCGCCGACCTGGCCGAAAAGCTCGAGGTTGACCTCATTGGCCAGGTGCCGATGACCATCCCGTTGCGCGAAGGCTCTGATCAAGGTAATCCAATCATGGCGGCTGATCCGCAGAACGAAGCGTCTGTTGTGTTCGCCCAGATGGCAGAGTGGGTCGAAGTGCACAAGCCTTCGAAGCGCACGCACCCCGAACTCAAGATCAACTAAAGAGAGAGAACAGCTGTGGACGTCCGAATTGGTGTCACCGACCATCCCCGTGAAATCGGCGTGACCCTCCCGAACGACACTGACCGCGCCGCGGTCAAGGCGCAGGTTGAAGCTGCACTCGATGGCACGGCTGCCACGCTGTGGATGACCGACGAAAAGGGCGGCGAGATCGGAATTCCGGCCGCGAAGATTGCCTTCGTCGAAATTGGTCCCGAGGGCGGCAGCCCTATTGGCTTCGGCTGAACAGAACGAGGCGAGGCATGGCCGGACTGGCAGACCTCGCCCGTAGTCGCACGTCGCTGGCCGACAATGCGATCGAACACTGCCTGCAGCTAGTGAGCGCCTGGTCGCTGCTCAGCGACCTTTCGTTCTCTGATCTACTGCTCTACGCGCCCGTTGACGAGCCGGCCACGTCGTTTGTCGTACTCGGACATACACGTTCGGTCACTGGCCTCACGGTGTACGAGACCGATCCCATCGGCACCGAAGTGACGGCCCAACAGCGTCCCCTGATGCAACGAGCGCTGTTGGAACAACGACGGGCCGAGGGCCTCGTGCCTCGGGCCATCGCGACGCGGTTGCTCTCGGTCGATGATCCGCTTGTTGATGAGAACGTGGGCGGCATCGGCAATCGATTGACGATCGACTACATCCCCGTGCGTTTAGGTGATGGGGCCATCGCGGTGCTCGCTAAGGAGTCCGACCCAGGCCTGCTCCGCCACCCGAATCCGGTGGAGCGTCGTTATCGAGACGTGTGGGAGCGATTCGCAACGATGGTTGCCGCCGGCGATTTCCCGCTCGTTCGATCCGAACGCGTCGGCGAGTTTCGAGAGCCGCGGGTTGGTGATGGTCTGGTGATTCTCAGCCGTGAGCAGCGCATCGACTATGCGTCGCCAAATGCGATCTCGGCGCTCCATCGTTTGGGTGTGCTCACCAACGTACTCGAGCGCACCATGGCCGAACTCGGTGTCGATGACACCACCATTCGGCGAGCGTTCGCCTCCCGTCACAGCACGGTGGACGAACTCGAACGCGGCGAGGTGGTATCGGTCATTGCCCGCTGTCACCCCCTGCTCGAGCAGAGCCGCGTCAGTGGTGCCGTGCTGCTGCTCCGCGACATCTCTGAAGTGCGGCGGCGCGACAAGTTGTTGGTGTCGAAAGACGCCACAATTCGCGAGATCCACCATCGGGTGAAGAACAATCTGCAAACGATCCAGTCGCTGCTGCGGCTGCAGGTTCGACGGCTGGAATCGGCCGAGGCGAAGGCCGCGGTCGAGCAGTCGGCGCGGCGAATCGGATCGATTGCCATCGTGCACGAGACGTTGTCAGGAGAGACCGCTGATGTGGTCGATTTCGACGCAGTCGCCCATCGGGTCGTGCAGATGGTCGAAGAGGGTCTCGGTTCGACGGAGCGTCCGGTTCGGGTCGCGATCGACGGCAGCCTCGGCGAGTTGAATGGCGACGTCTCGATGCCCTTGGCCGTGGTGCTCACCGAACTTGTGCAGAACGCGATCGACCATGGCGACGGCGGCGAGGTTCGTGTCACCCTGGCGACCACCACGAAGGAGCTCGAAATGCGGGTGGAGGACGCGGGGATTGGTGTGCCCGAGGGTTTCGCCCTCGACCGTGATGCCAAGCTCGGTCTCACGATCGTCCGAACCTTCGTTGTGCACGACCTCGGCGGATCGGTCAGTCTCGGGCGAGCACAACCGGCGCCTCCTTACGGCACGGTCGTAGAAGTACGGGTGCCGCGACGAGGATCAGCGCTTCCGCTCGGTTAGTGGGCGAGGTGGGTCACACTGCGGCGGCGCGGAGGTGGCGACGAATCACTCGACGCTCTTCCTCGGAGGTGCCACCCCAGACGCCGGTGTCCTGATTGGTGGCGAGCGCGAACTCGAGACACGCGTCGCGACTCAGGCACGACAGGCAGACTTCTTTGGCCGAAGCGATCTGGTCGACAGCGTTGCCGGTGGTGCCAATCGGAAAGAACAGGGCGGGGTCGGTATCTCGACAAGCCGCCTTGTCTTGCCACTCGGCGGCGGTCTCGAATGCGTCAGCGGTAAGTGCCACGTGTTCCCCCAAAGAACTTCCTGCTCCACCCCTTGAAGCCGAAAGCGATAATAGGAACCGGTTCTCCTTAGCGCAAGGGTTTTTTGAAACCTGTTCTCATTTTCTTTTTTGGAGCACGCGCAAGAGAGCCTCAGATGCGAGACTTGCGGCCGTGACCTCCGTGATTGCTCACCGCGGCGCCAGTGCGGCTTCCAAGGAAAATACTGTTGAGGCGTTTGCGATTGCTCGAGACTTGGGCGCGACATGGGTCGAGCTTGACGCCCGGCTGTCGGCCGACGGCGTCGTGGTGGTCCACCACGACGCCCACCTCGCTGATGGCCGCCTCATCCTCGATCTCACTTGCGATGAGCTTCCCGACGACGTGCCATCGCTCGCGGAGGCGCTAGAGGCGTGCGAGGGAATGGGCGTCAACATCGAGATCAAGAATCTTCCCGAGGATCCTGACTACGACGCCGACCACGCAGTGGTCGACGCGGTCGCCGGCCTCGCTCAGGCCTATCTCGGACCGGAGCGGACTCTCATCTCGTCGTTCAACATGGACAGCGTCGACCGAATGCATCGGGTCGATCCGTCGCTGCCGTGTGCTTGGCTCTTCTTTCAGGTGATGGACCCAGCGGCGGCGATTGAACGAGCCGTGGCCCACGAGATGACCGCGATTCACCCCTACGACACGCTGGTCGACACCGCGTTGGTGCGTCGGGCGCACGAGGCCGGCCTACAGGTCAACGTGTGGACCGTGGACGATCCGGACCGCATGGCTGCACTCATCGAGATGGGGGTCGACGGCATCTGCACCAATGTGCCCGACATTGCTCGCCGAGTCATCGACGGCTGACCGCGGCCTTTACTAGGTCTCTGCCGGAACCACGAGTGAAAGGTGGTCTGGGGTCCAGGTGAAGCGAAGTCGTTTGCTGGCGCCCAGATGATCGCCGTCGACCTGGTAGGGCGCCGGCGGGTCACACTCCACGACGACCGCGCGGACGTCGGTGCGAATGTCGAGGTTCTTACGTTTGTTGATGTCGCCAAATCCAACGGCAGCAGCGGCGATGGGGCCGAGGCTGCGGAGCCGGATCTCTTCGAGGGTCACGATGGCGAGCGGATCGTTGAGCGTGAGGTCGGGCACGATGTCGAACGGCCGATTGCCGAGGAATGTGTAGGGGTTGGCGTTCATCACGATGGTGAAGAACCCCTTTGTGATCTCCTGGCCTTGGGCGTCGATCACTCGGAGCGGTGGGTTCTTGCGATCGACCCGCCGGAGCCAGGTATCGATGGCCGAATACACGAACAATGGGTGGCCGGCCCAGCGCTTCCATGGGCCCCGGCGCTCCACCTGCTCGACGACGGCAGCGTCGAACCCGACTCCACAGTGGAAGAGAAAATAGCGACCCTCGACGGCTCCGAGCCCAATCTTCTTGATCGAGCCGGCGTCGATTGCTTCGAGCAACACACCAACGGCATCGACTGAGTCGTCGGGCAGGCCGAGAATACGAGCGAAAACGTTGGTGGACCCGCCCGGGAGTGTTGCCAGTGCGGTGTTCGACCCGGCGAGCCCGTTGGCGGCCTCGTTCAATGTGCCATCGCCGCCCAGCACAACGACCATGTCGTAGCTCTCCCGTGCCGCGCTCTGCGCCAGCCGGGTCGCATGGCCGCGGCGGCTTGTCTCGGCGAGGGTGACGTCATGGTCAGCCGAGAGTGCCTTGTGAATTACCACTCGACGACGAGCGGTAACCGAGGAGGCGACAGAGTTCACGATGAAGAGGATGCGCAAGATTGTCAAAACTATCTGGTTCTCGGGCATAGGCATTCAGCGGCATGGATGGCACACTTCTTCTCCTATGAAGGTTGTTGTCTGTGTAAAGCAGATCCCGGACCCGGCCGATCCTGGTGCGCTCGATCCCGAGAGCAAGACGCTCAAGCGAGATCAGAAGCTCATCCTGGACGAGTCGGACAGTTACGGGGTCGAAATGGCTCTCCAGCTCGTCGATACCGCAGGTGAAGGTTCAGTTCACCTCGTTTCGATGGCTCCGAACAACGAGGTCGGCGGTCTCCGCACGGCGCTCGCGATGGGCGCCGAAAGTGCGACCCTGGTAAGCGACGATGCACTCAAGGGCACCGACGCCCTTGGCACCGCCAAGGTGCTTGCCGCCGCGATCGCTCGTTCCGAACCCGATCTCGTGCTGACGGCCACCGAGTCGTCGGACGGCTACACGGGCACGGTCCCGGAGATGGTCGCCGAACTGTTGGGTCTCCCATCGGTCACGTTCGCCAAATCGGTCGCCATTGATGGCGGCACCGCCAAGGTGAAGCGTCAGACTGAAGCGGGCTACGACGATGTCGAGTGCCCGCTTCCCGCGTTGGTCTCTGTGACCGCCGGTGTAGTCGAGCCCCGCTACCCCTCCTTTAAGGGGATCATGGCGGCGAAATCCAAGCCGGTCGACGAAGTCACCTGTAGTGACCTCGGTATCGACGCCGGTTCTGTTGGTTGGGCTGGTAGCGGCCAGGAAATCGTCTCTGTTGAAGACGCTCCTGCCCGTGAATCTGGCGAAGTGATCGAGGACGAAGGCGACGCTCACGAGCGCATCGTGGCGTTCCTCGACGAACTCAAGGTTCTGTGAGGCGCTGATGGGACTCGACAAGATCTGGGTATTTGGAGAGGCCAACGGCGACGCCGTAGCCACCATCACCCTCGAAATGCTGGCCAAGGCCCGCGAGATCGCTGACACCGTTGAGGTGTTCATGGCCGGCGACGGCGATGACTATGCCGAGGAACTTGGCGATCATGGCGCCACAACCGTTTACGCCACGGGCGATCTCGACGGGGCAATGCAGGGTGTTTCCGTGGCCTCTGCGGTTGCGGCGGCAGTTGCTGATGGCAACGGCCCCAGCGCTTTCATGTTGGGCACGTCCCAGGACGGTCGCGATGTTGCGGCTCGTCTCTCGGTCAAGCTCGATGCGCCGGTTATCACCAACGTGGTTGATCTCGAGGTCGATGGCGACAGCCTGGTCGGCAACGAGCCAATCTTTGGTGGCACCGTCGACGTGAAGACGAAGAACACCTCGGGCAAGCCCGGCATCTTCCTTGTCCGGCCGAAGTCGTTCACGGCAGAGTCTGCCGGTGGCGCTGAAGCCGAGGTTGAGGATCTCGACGTACCCGACCTTGGTGCCACTGGCACCGCTCGGGTCACGGCGGTCTTCGCCGAAGAATCCGACGGACCGAAGCTCGACGAGGCGGCCATTGTGGTCTCCGGCGGTCGTGGCCTCGGCGAGAAGGACGCCTACGCCATGATCGAGGATCTCGCGAAGGCCGTAGGCGGAGCCGCTGGCGCAAGTCGTGCGATCGTCGATGCTGGCTGGGTTCCCTACTCCTACCAAGTTGGCCAAACCGGCAAGGTCGTGAAGCCCATGGTTTACATCGCGTGCGGTATTTCCGGTGCGACGCAGCACCTGGTCGGCATGAAGGGCTCCAAGAACATCATTGCGATCAACAAGGATGCAGAAGCGCCGATCTTCGCCGTTGCTGACCTTGGCATCGTTGGCGATGTTCACAAGGTCCTGCCGAAGCTGATCGAAGCCCTCAAGGCGCAATGATCACTCGCTGACTCGTCAGTCTGATTTGTAGAGAGGCCCTGGGGTTTGCCCCGGGGCCTCTCTCGTTTTCGGTAGTGGCTTCCACTTAGTGGCATACGAACGCGAAAATACACCCCAAAACGAACAAAGCGCCTCAACCGGGCTGACCGGTGAGGCGATGCGTTAAAACACAACATAGCACATCCAAAATTTCCATGCGGGGTTTAGCGGGGATATTCGAAGATATTTCCCGAATTTCTCGAGATTGGGGACTTATCCACAGGTTTACCCCCACCTATGCACACCCAAAGTGGCCAAGTTGTAACGAATGTCACAAGCAGTAGTCACTGTCACAGCGGGGGGCGCTGAAGTTCAGACCAAGGGCCAGGGATAACGCCGGCCACCGGTGTCGTCTTCAGGGAAACGGCCGTCCGTGGCCAACGCGGTAGTGCGGGTGAGCACGGCATCACGCTCGAACGGGTCGAGAAGATCGACGACGCCCGGCGAGAGGCCCCGTTCGAGAAATCGCCAGAGCGACTCCTGTACGTCATCAGGCAGGGACTCGCTGGCGAAGTCCCACAGGACCGTTCGCAGCTTGAACTCGTGATGGAACGCAACACCATGGTCGATCGCCCAGATGTTCTCGTCGGCGCCGAGCAAGCAGTGCCCGGATTTGCGGTCGGTGTTGTTGATCACGAGGTCGAGCGCACAAATTTTGCGAAACGCGTCGTCGTGGGCCTCGCTGGCTTCGTGGATCGTGAAGTAGTGCTCTTCGAACGCTGACGGCATGAACAGCTGGAGCGAGCCGGTGTCGTGCGGCGCGTCGTGGCGCACGATCGTGGGCGGTACAACGTTCCATCCGAGGTCGTTGGCGACGAGAAAGGCTGCCACCTCTCGCTGGTAGAGCCCGGACGGAAAATCCCACAGCGGGCGTTCACCCCGATGCGGCTTGTAGATCGCTTGTGCCTGCAGCCCGTCGTGCTCGATATCCATCAAGAACGTCGCGTTGGAAGAGTAAGGCATCCGTCCGACCGTTTCGAGCGATCCCTCCTCAAGCAGGATGAGCGCCCGATCGGTCGGGATCGGCTCGCGATCTCGAAATGGGCTCAGTTCTGACACGGACACCAGTCGCGGTTCCGAGACTCGAGCGGTCGGCCGCAATAGGTACAGGGTGGGCGACCGGCGGCAACGAGGCCACGGGCCCGTTCGATGAGCCCGAATACCTGGGCGCGGCTGAGCGAAAAGCGAGCGTGGGCGAGGTCTCGGGGTTCGTTGTCGTCTTCGTCGCCTTCGGGGGCGGCCTCGGCCATCACGATCAGCCGATCTATGTCTTGGGCGTAGGCAATGCCGAGCGAACCGACCGTAAACGCTGCCACAACCGGCTCGCGAAGGTCGAGGTCGTCGGGCGGTGCGCCAATGTCGCCTTCGGGAAGGTCGTCGAGCACTCGGTCGAGATAGTCGGCGAGGGCGGCGACCTGCTGCTTTTCTATCTTGAAGGAGACAAGCTGACCCTCGGACCGCGCCTGCAGATAGAACTCGCGCTGGCCCTTGGGGCCAAGCGTCCCCACCGTCAGGAAATCCAAATCGTCGAAGTCGAAAGATTCGCTCATGATGGAACGAGTGCGGTGAGGTCATCTCCCGTCGAATTGACGGTAAGCACCACGGGACCCTCGGTGGTGTAGAGGATTGCGGTGATCGAACACGGCGAGACAACGATCCGCTGGAAGAGATCGAGGTGGGTACCGGTAGCGGCGGCAACCACAGCCTTGATTACGTCGGCATGCGACACGGCGACGATGGTTTCTCCGGGGTGGGCCAAGACGAGATCGTGCACTGCATCCACGGAACGGCTCTGCATCTCGCCGAATGACTCGCCGCCTGGAAAGCGGAAACCGCTCGGGTAGCGCTGCACGGTCCGCCACTCAGGCAGCTTGCGGAGTTTGCCGAGCTGCTGGCCGGTCCATTCGCCGAAGTCGCACTCGATGAGCCCCTTCGCCTGGCGGACGCGGAGCTTTCGGGCCCGAGCTATGGGCGCCGCGGTTTCGCGGGTCCGCTCCATTGGAGAGGCATAAACAGCGGCGACGGAACCGAGCCCGGCAATACGTTTCGCGGCGGACTCGGCCTGAGCGATGCCCTTGTCGGCGAGGTGCAGGTTGGGCGCTCGGCCGGGCAATGATGCGCCCGTGGTAGGAGTCTGGCCGTGGCGCACGAGCAACACGAGCGTCGGCTTCGGAGGGTCATTTCGTTTCGCCATGAGTGTCGCCAACGTACCCTGCGTGTCGTGGGAACCGTTGATCAGCCGAAGCGACTTCTCGCCCGTCTCGAGAAGGACGTCGTCGCGTGTCGTGCGTGTCCGCGTCTGGTCGAATGGCGCGAGGAGATTGGCCGCGAGAAGCGTGCCGCCTACCGCGAGGAGGACTATTGGGCGAAGGCGGTGCCTGGGTTTGGTGACCCTCACGCCCACTTGCTCGTGGTCGGCCTCGCCCCGGCGGCGCATGGAGCAAACCGTACTGGCCGAATGTTCACCGGCGATCGGTCCGGCGACTGGCTCTATCGAGGCCTGCATCGAGCTGGTTATGCGTCGCAGCCGGAGTCGGTCGGCCTCAACGACGGGCTACAACTCGACGGCGTCTGGATCACCTCGCCGGTGAAGTGCGCGCCGCCCGCCAACAAACCCACCACGCTGGAGCGAGATGCCTGCCGGCCGTTTCTCGCCCGTGAGCTGGCGGCCCTTGACAAGGTCAAGGTGATCGTTGTGCTCGGCGGATTCGGATACCAGGTGGCTTGCCAGGAGCTTGGTGTGGCCCCCCGTCCGAAGTTTGGCCACGGCGTCGAGGTGCCACTCGATGATGGCCGGACTCTTCTGTGCAGCTTTCACGTGAGCCAACAAAACACATTTACCGGCCGTTTGACCGAGGAAATGCTCGACGACATCTTCCGTCGGGCCCGGGTGCTGGGGGCCGGCTGAATCATTCGACGCATGTCGGGAGGACCCATTCCAGGTGGATCGGTTGATCGGCTTTTGGGCGCCGGAGTGGCAACGGCGACACTCTTCTCATGGCGCTGCAGCACGAACCCGATCTCACCAACGAGATCGCTCTCCTCGCAAAGGACCGCGTTGAGAACGACACTTCCGGCATTCGGGCATTGCTCTGCGCACTGCAGTTGATGCCCGTGAGCGGTCCAATGGTTGATACCCCGGAAGGTGATGTGTCCGACCTGGCCATGTACCGGGCCCCCGAAGATCGTCGCCTCGCAACGATCGGCGGCACCGCGGCCTGATCCGCGGCCGGTAACCTCGGCTCCGCATGGGAATTCGAAAGAACCGCCGTTTCTCGCTTCTCGCGATTGTGCTCCTTCTGGTCGTCTTCGCGACGTCCTGTAGCGCGAGCAGTGATCCCGAAACCTGGGCCGAGGCGGAGGAGTCCGGCAATGTCCGTGCCAACTTCCTGGCGTCCTGCGCCGACGCCGATGATGGGGCAACGAGCGACACAGCGTCGCTTAACGCCTATTGCGGCTGCAGCTTCGACGAACTGCGGGAGACCTTCGCCGACGACTTCGGTCGATTCAAGGCGGTCGATGATGCACTGCGCAACGATCCCGAGCTCATCAACAACGCCGCTTCGGTTGAAAACGAACAGCTGCGAGGCGACATCAACCAGGCGAAGGCTTTGGTCGACGCCTGTGCGACAGAGCATCTGTAGCTGGCGTTAACGTCGAGCAATGCCGCTCGATCTCGATTTCGTTCGTTCCCAGTTCCCCGCGTTTTGTGATTCCGAGGTCGCCCGGTGGGCCCACCTTGAGAACGCTGGCGGTAGCTACGCATGCGGCCCTGTCGTTGATCAGCTAACTAACCTGTTCTCGCGAGCAAAGGTTCAGCCCGCGTGGGGGTTCGGCCCGTCGCAAACCGCAACGGCGGCCATGGCGAGATCTCGAGAGGTGATGTCGGCGTTCTTCAACGCCGGCCCCGACGAGGTTCACTTCGGTCCGTCCACAAGTCAGAACACCTACGTCCTCGCCCACGCGTTTCGTCCGATGTGGGACGACGGCGACGAGATCGTGGTCACCGAGCAGGACCACGAGGCCAACTCGGGCGTGTGGCGTCGGCTCTCAGAGCAGGGGATCGTCGTGCGCGAGTGGCGGGTGGATTCGGTCACTGGCCTCCTTGACCCCGCCGATCTCGACGACCTGATCGGCCCCCGAACCCGCCTCGTGGCGATGACCCATGCATCGAATGTTGCGGCCACGATCAACCCCGTTCGCCTCGTGGCCGACCGGGTGCACGCCGTTGGTGGTCATCTTGTGGTCGATGGTGTGTCGTATGCGCCTCACGGTGGCGTCGACGTCGAAGCCCTCGGCTGTGATGTCTATCTCTGCAGCGCCTACAAAACCTTCGGCCCCCACGTTGGCATGATGTACACCCGAGCGTCGCTGCTTCCCGAACTCGCCCACCAAGGCCATTTCTTCAACGAAGGGCACATGGACACCCGTGTCACGCCGGCCGGACCGGACCACGCGGTGATCGGTGCCACCGGAGGGATCGCCGATTACTTCGACGTGGTCTACGCCCACCATCTCGTCTCCACCCAGGATGGCGAGGTCGCGGCCGGCGCTGTCGAACGAGTAGCGGCGGTCACCGGGCTGTTCGCTGCGCACGAAGAAGCGCTCGTCTCGCCACTGGTCGAATGGCTGCTGGCCCGCGAGGACGCACGTTTGATTGGTGCGCCGGTTGCGGATGCGGCGGTTCGAGCGCCGACGATCGCGTTCTGCAGCGATCGCATGGCGTCATCGGCGATCTATGACGCACTCATCGCCGCCAAAGTGTCGTGTGGCCACGGCCACTTCTATGCGCACCGCCTTGTGACCGCGCTTGGGCTCGACCCTGACGACGGCGTGGTTCGGCTGTCCGCCGTGCACTACAACACCCACGACGAGATCGCCCGAGCGCTCACCGTCCTCGATTCCCTCGATCTCTGAAGCCTGGATCGCGCCATGCGCGACTCAGGCTTCAGAAAAGCAGGAGGATTAGGGGCGGTTGCCGAAGGTTGGACCCTCTGTGCGGGTTCGCTTGAGTTCCCAGAAGCCGTCGATGTTCATCATCGCGACGAGGGCGTCCCACATGGCGAGCGAATCCTCGGTGTTGGGCACCTGTGTGATCACCGGGCCGAAGTAGGCCTGTTTCACGCCCTTGCGGTCGTTGAAAGCGATAATCGGCGTGCCGATGTCTTCGCCGGCGAGGGCGATGCCCGCATCGTGGCGAGTCTGAATATCGAGATCGAACTCGGCGGAGTCGAACGCAACGGCGTGGGCGGTGGGCAGCCCGGCCGCCTCCAGCGCTTCGGCTATATCGAAGTCGAGGGTCTGGTCGTGGTGAATACGACTGCCGTACTCCCAGTAGAGCTTGAACACGGCGTCTTCGCCTTCGGTGGCGCGCACCGATTCCATGACGCGAAGCATGTTGAACGTGCGATTGAGGGGCTCGAAATACGGCGAGTCCTCCTCGGGTTTGTTCTTCAGTTTGAGACTGATTGGCTGCCACGTGATGTTGAGATCACGAGCCGGTGCTACTTCGTCGACGACCCAACGGGCGGTCACCCAGCACCACGGTCAAATGGGGTCAACCCAGAATTCGATGTCCATGACTGGTCACTGTAGTGGTCTGGTGTGGAAGCCTTTCTCTATGGCCACCCCCGCGCCGCCCGCCGTCAAAGTCAAAGCGATCGACAAATTCTCGCTTCCTATGATCCGGGCGGTCGTGAAGCGGCCCCGGCTGACCGAGGCAATCTTCGGCCGCACCCGTTGGGGCAACACGTTTGCCCCGGGCACGGCGAGCAATCCGTATCCCAACTACGAACCGATGCGGGCCGACGGCCCGGCGGCATGGAACCCGTGGTTCCAGCAGTGGTTCATCACTGGTTACGACGAGGCCCGCGAGGTGCTCTCGTCGCCCGCGGTCGAGGTGTCGGGCCAGCGCGAGCTCATTCTTTCGATCAAGCCCCACTCCGAGATGAGCGAGACATCAAAGGAACTCTTCCGGCACTTCCTGCTCTTTGTTGATCCGCCCGACCACACCCGGCTGCGGGCGTTGGTGAGCAGAGCATTCACTCCGAAACAGATAGCTCGTATGGAGCCCGAGGTCGCTCGCATAGCGCACCACCTCCTCGACGATGTGGCTGACCAGGACACCGTCGACATGTTCGCGGCCTACAACGCGCCGCTGCCGATTCATGTCATCTCATCGCTGCTCGGGATTCCCGAGGAGCGGTGGCCGCTCACGGTTGAGCTTTCGCTCGCGCTGATCCAATATCTCGATCCGTTCCCCGAGTTCGTGCCGGCCGAGGTCGACGCGACGTTGAACAAGGGTGTGCAGTTCTTCGACGACCTGATCGAGGAACGTCGTCTCGACCCGAAGGACGACTTGATCTCGGCCCTGGTTGCGGCCGAAGAAGGCGACGATCGCCTCACCCGTTTCGAGGTCGTCGCCGTGGCGATGTTCCTGATGTTCGCGGGCCACGAAACAACGAGCGGTGCGCTCGGCAACTCGATGGTCGCTATGGCCAAGTTCCCGGCGCAGCGCGAACTTATTCGAGACAACCCTGATCTCTGGCCAAACGCCGTCGAAGAACTTCTTCGTTACGACGCTCCGCTGCAGGTCGACCCGCGAGCGGCGGCCACCGACTTCACCGTTGGCGGCGAGACCATCAAGGCTGGGAAGCGGATCCTGGTGGTGCTTGGCGCCGCGAATCGCGATCCGCGCCGTTGGGACAATCCCAACAATCTTCAGCTGGATCGCGAAGACTCGCGGCCAATTTCATTCGGCCACGGCATCCACCACTGCATTGGCGCCGCACTGGCTCGGATGAACCTGCGCATCGGCATGCAGGTGTTCTTGGACCGGTTCGGCGACTACACGATCGACGCAGAGTCGGTTGTCTGGAAAGAGCACGCGGTCCTGCGTGGACCGATCGAGCTCCCTATTTCTTCTTCGGAGTAATCCCCACGCGGGCGGCGGGTGCGGCCCACTCCGGCCAACGCTCGCGGCTCTTCTGCGCCAGCTTGTGCATGAGGGCCACCGCGCCGGGATCTTCGTCGCCCGGACGCGTCTCGATGACGCCGTCTTGCACCATCGCCTGAATGATTGCCCGGCCAAGTTCGGTGCGGACAACAGTGAGCGTCCAGTCGGTGGCATCGCCGATGCCGCCGGTGGAGATGTCGGCGTGTTCGGCCGCGAAGTCGGGGCAGTAGTGGCAACCCTCGCGGGTCCAGGCGTGGCATTCCTTGAGGTTGATCTCGTGATAGCCACCGTCCTTGGTCCAGACCTGGAAGACGCCCTTGATGTTCATCTTGGCGATGTCTTCCTTCTTCAGGCCGTACTTGACCTCGAAGAGCTCATCGAAGAGTGCGTCGTCGAACGACTTGGAACAGAGCAGGCCAATGTTGAGCTTGATGGGTTTGCCGACCTTGCCGACCTTGCGATGCCACATCACGGGGGCGACTGAGGTCTGGCAACTCATCCCGACGAGGGCGAGACGTTCGAGTCCCTTCTTCTTCGCCTCGGGGTAGGCCATGGTGTTGGCCGAATAGGTGTAACGACTGCCGGCCCCGCGCAGCACCTCTTCGCGGTTGGTGGCGACCATCGGGAACGCCTTCCAACCTGGGTCACCGTTGGGCAGGTTCTCGACGCCCGACGTGAGGGCGCCGTCGACGATATTGTTCTCGAGACACCAGATGAGGATCGCCGACACGAGTCCGCCGTCTTGGCCGATGTCGTAGACGAAGTCGTCGCTCGCCCGGGTGAGCAGGATGTCGGAGTAGACACCGGCCATCTCTTGAGGCTCCCGCTCGCGGCCAAAGAGATGAAGGTCGGCCTCAGGCTCCCAGGCCCGAAAGCGCGGGCACGCTCGGGTGCATGAGGTGCAGCCCTTCTGGCCGTGACCGCAATCGTCGAGCCCGAGTTCTTCTTCGAGGTGAAAGGGCTTGTAGGCGCCGGGTTCATGTTCGTAGCCGATGACATCGTGCGGGCAGGCGATAACACAGCCGGCGCAACCGGTGCACAGGCCACTCGTGATCACCTCGTCAAATAGTTCTTTCCACTGATACGTCCAGCGTTCCTTCTTCGGCTCTGGGGACGACGCAGTTTCGGTGAGGGCCATAACTCTGAAGCTAGCCCGCCGCGCTCAAATGGTGTCACACCGGTGCGGGAGTCGGTTTCGATCGCGCGAGGTAGTCGTCGATCGGCGCGTGCCAGGTGGCGATCGTGCCGGACTCGGTATCGAAGGTCGTGAGCCATTCGGTCATCCATGCTGGGTCGGCCTGCTGAGAAGGATGATGGCTCGACAGAGCAGTGATGGTCATGGTGGGCATCACCTCAAAGGCAAAGCCGATGCCCCACTTCCAAAGACGGAACCAGGCGACCGGGCTGAAGAGTCGGCGCCACGCCGCAAGCTGCACGACGGTGCCAAGAAAGATGAACCAGACGAGCATGGCGAAGCAGGTCGCCATCGCTGCGACATAACGCAAGCGGCTTCCATCGGTGGCGGCCCATACATCGTGGGCGACGGTCTTGTGTTCCACCTCTTCGGCCAGATGCCAGAGCACGAGGCTCGCAGGCGCATCATCGGCCCCGCGGAAAAGTTCGTGGCGGTTGGCGTCCATCCAGTGAGCCGCCGCAAACGCGGTGGCTTCGAAGCCTGCGGCGTACGCGATGCCGAACCGGTCACCGGCCCGTTTTTGGAGGAAACCGTGCGACTTCTCGAGCCAACGCTCGACGCGACGAAGCGCGGGATGCTGGGCCGTGAGGATTTCGTTGAAACGTCGATGTTGTTTCGTGTGCTCGCCTTCCTGGGCGAGATAGACGCGCACGGCATCGGTGAGGGCCGGGTCTTCGATTTCGGTGGCGGCTCGGCGCACTGCCTGCATGACGTAGGGCTCGCCCGACGGCATGCCAAGGCTGAGAGCGTTCACTGCGGCGGAGAATTCAGGCTTTAGTGGCTGCCACGCGGCGCGTGTGTTGTCGTCCCAGTCGAAGCGAATGCGGCGATGGTGCATGACACTCCATCGGCCGGTGATTGTCGGACTGTAGGTCGTTCGGCCCATACCATTTCGAACGTTCGATTTCGCGAAGAGGATCCGGAAGGCATATGCCAGCGACCTCGAGATGTCACGGAACGAAAAGCGCCCTCGGCAGGATTCGAACCTGCGCTCACGCCTCCGGAGGGCGATGCTCTATCCACTGAGCTACGAGGGCAACGCCTCTACGGGCGAGGCCTCAGACTAGCGGTAGCGAGACTCGACTTCCGCACGTTCCTCGTCGTTCGCGGCGCCAATCCACTCACGACAGAAGTCGGCATCGTGGGCCACGTCGCTGCCCATCCGGCCGAGCGTATCGCCGGGCTCGTCGGGGAACGGGAAGGCGAGCAAGAACTGGCCAGCGGTCAACTCGGTGACCAGACACTCCCACTCGAGTGTCGAGAGTGCACGGGTCTCAAAGTGTCCCTCTTGGGAGGCCCCGAGGATCAAGGCCGGTCCGGCCTCACAGCCAGCGATGATCGAGGTGATCTTGTCGTCCACGGTCGGGATGACAAGATCAGCGTCGGCCGGTTTGCTCACGCCGAAAGCGTCGGCGTATTCGGTTCGCCACGCTTCGACATAGCTGTTGACCACGCATTCGGATTCAGTGGCGTAGCCCACCGGAACCGAGAAGGTACCTGGGATATCGACTACTAGCCGGGCACGTAACGATGGACCACATGTCACCAGGGCATTGGAGAGATGGTCGGCTTTGTCTCCGACGACGGCATTGCCGGTTTCGGTCGTGAAGTCGATGCCTTCGAGCTCAGCGAGTGTGTAGCCGTTGTCGGCCATCATCGTGTCGATCATGCAGGCGGCCTGGCCGCGGGTGAGGCCGTTGTCCAAGCCCGCTTCCATGGTTTCCGTGCGCAGGATCGCCTCTTCGACATCCCAAACGGCGCCCTCGTCACCACCTGAGCGGTCCACGGCCGGTTTGTCGGGAAGTGCGCTGCTACACGAGCTCGCAACCAGCGTGAAGCCAGCAAGAAATACAAACGGGAGAATCAGGCCGCGAGAACGCATGGTCCTCTGATCGGCCGAGGAAACCTCACTCTTAGGACTCGGGCGAAGCGGTACGATTCGTTGATGGACGTCCGAGATCAGCTCCGCGCTGCGCTGCAGGAGGCGCTGGCTGCGGCCGGTGTCGACCCCCTTCCCACTGAGATCTCGCTCGAACGACCTGCCACTGCTGAGCATGGCGACTGGTCATCGAACGTTGCGTTGGCATCGGCGAAGGTCGCGGGGCGTAATCCTCGTGAGTTGGGACAGCAGCTGGTCGACGTGTTGCAGGCATCACCGCCGCTCCACGTCGCGGCGGTCGAGATCGCTGGTCCTGGCTTCATCAATTTCCACCTCGGTGATTCGTGGCTCCACGAGGTCATGGGCGAGGTGCTGAATCTCGGTGTCGACGGTTATGCCCGCCACGAGATTGGCAATGGCCTTCACATCAATGTCGAGTTCGTGTCGGCCAACCCGAACAAGCCTCTCCATGCCGGCCACGGTCGTGGAGCGTGTTACGGCGACTCGATCGCCCGTCTCCATGAGCAGTGTGGATTCAAGGTCACTCGGGAGACCTACATCAACGACCGCGGCGTGCAGATGACGAAGTTCGCCGAATCGCTCGCGGCTCGTAAGCGGGGCGAAGAACCGGCCGAAGACGGCTACCACGGCGAATACCTCGTTGCCTGGGCCGCCGAGATGCCTGACGATGCCGATCCCCTCGAGTGGGGCTACGCCCGAGCGCTCGACAGCCACCGAGCCACGCTCGAAGCGCTCAACATCCATCACGATGTGTGGTTCAGCGAACGCTCGATGGTCGAGTCCGGCGCCATCGACGAATCACTCACCGACCTTCGCACCCACCATGCGGTCTACGAGGAGGACGGCGCCACCTGGTTACGGTCCACTGATCAGGGCGACGACAAGGATCGGGTCCTCATTAAGTCCGATGGCGAACTCACCTATCTCACCCCTGATATTGCTTACCACCGCGACAAGTTCTCCCGGTCTGACCGGCTCTTTAATGTGTGGGGTGCCGATCATCACGGCTACGTGCCGCGGGTGAAGGCGGCCATGGAGCTCCTCGGGCACAACCCCGACGAGCTCCACATCGCGATCACGCAGATGGTCGATCTCAGGCGCGGCGGTGAAGAGGTGAGGATGTCCGGCCGGGCCGGCGACCTCATCGAACTCGACGACATCATCAGCGAGGTCGGCCCCGATGCGGCCCGCTTCACGTATTTGATGCAGTCGGTGGACTCCCGCCAGACCTTCGACCTCGACGAGGTCGCCAAGCAGGGCATGGACAATCCGGTCTTCTACGTCCAGTACGCCCACGCCCGCATCTGCTCAATCCAGGCAAAGGTGGCCGACGCCGGCATCGTTTCTGCGCCGTTCTCCGAGGTCGATGCCTCGCTCCTGATTCACGAACGCGAGCTCGATCTGCTGCGTTCGCTCCAGGAACTTCCCGACATTGTGCACATTGCCTGCACCGACGACGCTCCACATCGCGTCGCGGCTTGGTCGCGCGAGCAGGCCGCCGCGCTCCACGGTTTCTACGCCGACTGCTACGTGATGGGTGACGATGTGAGCGCCGAACTCACCCAGGCCCGGCTTGCGCTGGTGGCGGCTTCGAAGGTTGGTCTTAAGATCGCGCTGCGGCTGCTGGGCTTGAGCGCGCCGGAGTCGATGTAGCCATGCAGCCTTTCCCGTTCCGGCTACTGCCTGACTCTGCCGAGGTTGTCGATGGGCGACTCCAGATCGGCGGATGCGACCTGCTTGATCTCGCGGTCGAATTCGGCACCCCCGTCTTCGTCTACGACGAACAGCACTTGCGAGACCGATGTCGTGAGGCCGTCTCGGTGTTCGGCGACGGTGTCGCCTACGCAACCAAGGCGTTCTTGTGCGGCGCCATGGCTCGGCTCGCCCACGAAGAGGGCATGCACCTCGACGTTGCCACCGGTGGCGAACTCCATGTTGCACTCCACGCGGGCGTGCCCGCGGACAAGCTCGTGCTCCACGGCAACAACAAGTCGACGGCTGAACTGCAGATGGCGATCGATGCCGGCATCGGCCGAATCGTGGTCGACTCGTTCGACGAGCTCGATCGTCTCGACGCGATCGGCGCCGACCGTCCACCGAAGGTGCTGCTCCGTTTGACCCCCGGGATCAAGGCGGAGACCCACGACTACATCGCCACCGGACACGACGATTCGAAGTTCGGGTTCACGGTGTCCACTGGTGCCGCGTCCACTGCGATCGAACGAGCACAAGCGTCCAACAATGTCGAGCTCGTTGGTGTTCACGCCCATATTGGGAGCCAAGTCTTCGTCGTTTCTTCCTTTGCGAAGGCGGCGCGGGTCATCGCTGATGTCGCCGCGCCTTACGACCTCGCCGAGATGTCGGTCGGCGGCGGACTGGGCGTCCCGTATGTCGCCGACGAACGAGCACCGACGATCACCGAATGGGGCACCGCCGTGCTCGATGCGTGTCGCGATGCCGGTGTGACCGCCAACGTGTCGGCCGAACCGGGCCGATCGATTGCGGCCGCGGCCGCGGTCACGCTGTACGAAGTCGGCACGATCAAACATCTGCCCGACATCCGCACCTACGTCTCGGTCGACGGTGGGATGAGCGACAACCCGCGGCCTGTGCTTTACGGCTCAGGCTACGAGGCGTTTCTTCCCCGGGCCGTAGACGTCGACCGCCCCGACACGGTCACCATCGTCGGCAAACACTGCGAGTCGGGCGACGTGCTCATCCGTGATGCGGCTGTGCCGGCCGACCTACGGGTCGGCGACATCCTGGGTATGGGTGTAACTGGCGCCTACGGTCACTCCATGGGGTCCAACTACAACAAGGTCACGCGACCGCCCGTAGTTTTTGCCGCAAACGGCGACGCCCGACTCGTCGTGCGCCGCGAAACACTCGACGACCTCACCCGTCTCGACGTTTGACGAATCGCCGCCAACCGCGCCGCTCTAGGACGGACTCGGCGCTCACAGCTTGGCAGGGTGCGGCCGGGCTGAGCCCAGGAATTGCTGTACTCGCGATGGCAATCGTGGGTTGGTGTTCTGCCGCGTCCTCGTCGCCAGCGAGGAGACGAGCGATTGCCGCGTCGATGTCGCCGATGAGCGACGGATGGGGGAGTGGGCTTGTCATGCGGGTTAGAATTACATGAAACATATTGAAAAGCAACTGGACAACTCTCTGCGGTCGCTTTCCTCGGCGGATACGATCGGCGCCCGTGGAGACCGTGCCTGATTCCCAAAACACTGTGACACTCGGCTTGCTCGGATGCGGCACGGTTGGTGGTGCACTCGCCAACCTGGTCGACCGGCAGCGCGACACGATCATTGCTCGCACCGGTGTGCGGCTCGAGATCAGTCGAGTGGCGGTGCGAGACCTCAGCAAGATTCGAGACGTCGGAATCGATCCTGACTGTTTCACGACCGACACCATGGGTGTGGTCGAAGATCCCAACATCGATATTATTGTCGAGCTCATCGGGGGGATCGACATCGCCCATGGCTTCGTTGCTCGGGCCCTCGAACTCGGCAAGCCGGTGGTCACCGGAAACAAGGCCCTCCTCGCCAGTCATGGCGCCGAGCTCTACGCCGCGGCCGACGCGGCCGGTGTCGACCTGCTCTTCGAAGCCGCGGTCGCCGGCGGGATTCCGATCATGCGGCCGCTGCGCGAGTCGCTCATCGGCGAGCCGGTGTCGCGGGTGATGGGCATCATTAACGGCACGACCAATTACATCCTCACGCGGATGACCGAGGCCGGCGCGTCATACGAAGAAGCGCTCGCCGAGGCTCAAGACCTCGGTTATGCGGAGGAAGACCCCACCGCGGATGTCGAAGGGTTCGACGCCGGAGCGAAGGCGGCAATCATCGCCTCGATTGTCTATGGCGTAGTCGTCACCTCTGATGATGTGCACCACGAGGGGATCTCGGGGATCACCGCCGACGACATCGAGGTGGCCTCTCGTTTGGGCTACGCCGTCAAGGCGATCGCCGTCGTCGAGAACGCGGCACCTTCGGGGGCCGAGCCCGAGATTGCGGTGCAGGTCTACCCGGCGCTGGTGCCGCAGGATCACCCACTGGCGTCGGTACGAGACAGTTTCAACGCCGTCTTCATTGAAGGCGATGTGGTTGGCGACCTCATGCTCTACGGACGCGGCGCAGGCGGCGCTCCCACCGCGAGTGCGGTGCTGGGCGACATCATCGATGCGGCGGTCAACCGCCGCCAGGGGACCAGCGCTCGTATCGGCGCCCTCTCACCGGCCAAATTCCTGCCGGTCGATCAACTCTGCTCCGCCTACTACCTCCGTATTGCCGTGATCGACGAGCCTGGAGTGTTGGCCCGGGTGGCCACCGAGTTCGGAAACAACGGCGTCTCGATCCGTTCAATGGAGCAACACGGGCTCGGCGCCGAAGCTCGGCTGATCTTCATCACCCACGAATCGCGGGAGTCGGCCGTGCAGGCCACACTTTCGGCGCTGCGCGATCTCGACATTGTGAGCGACATCCACTCGGTGATCCGTGTGGTCGGCGCCGAGTCGTAGTCGTGCTCGACTACCACAGCTCGCGAGGGCAGGCACCGGTGCTGCCGTTTCCGGACGTGCTGTTGTCAGGGCTCGCCAGCGACGGCGGCCTCTATATTCCAACCCGCTGGCCCCGCCTCACCGACGCGGCACCGGAGCAGTATGCGGATCTCGCCGCCGCGGTGATGGCCCCGTTTGTTGAGGGCACGATCGACCTCGATGAGTTCGGCGCGATGGTCGCCTCCGCCTACGCAACGTTCGACGCTGACGACGTGTGCCCGCTGGTCCCGCTCGATGATGATCACCATCTGCTCGAGTTGTTCCATGGGCCGACGCTGGCGTTCAAAGACGTGGCGCTGCAGCTCGTCGGCCGCCTCTTCGACTATGAACTCTCCCGCCGCGGCGAGCGGGTGATGATCGTTGGCGCCACCTCCGGCGACACCGGTTCGGCCGCGATGGAGGCCGTACGCGACAGCGACAAGGTCGACATCGTCGTCCTGTTTCCGCATGGCCGCACCAGCGAGGTGCAGCGCAAGCAGATGACCACGCTCGGCGCCGCCAACGTGCACGCCGTGGCCGTCGAAGGAACGTTCGATGACTGCCAAGACATGGTCAAGGCCATGTTTGCCGACCAGTCATTTCGGGAACGTAACCATCTGTCGGCGGTGAACTCCATCAACTGGGCTCGAGTAATGGCCCAGACCGTCTACTACGTGTGGGCATCTCAACGGCTGGGTCGCCGTTCGACACCCACCACCTTCTGCGTGCCCACCGGCAACTTCGGCAACGTGTTCGCCGGCCATGTGGCGGCGTCGATGGGTCTTCCCGTTGAGCGCTTTCTTGTTGCCAGCAACCGCAACGACATTCTGACTCGGCTGATCGACACCGGCGAGATGGTGGCAGACGAAGTCATCCCGACCCTTTCGCCGAGCATGGACATCCAGATCTCATCGAACCTCGAGCGACTCCTCGTCGAGCTGCTCGATGGCAACGGGCCGGGCACGGCCGAGTTGTTGAACAGTTTCCGCGAACGGGGCCGTGCCTCGCTCACTGCGGATCAGCACGAACGTCTGCGGTCAGAATTCGATGGCGCGCGGCTCGACGACGACGAGACGCTGGCGGTTATTGCGCAGACTTATGAGCGGCACGGAATTCTCGTCGACCCACACACGGCCGTTGGCATCGGCGCCGCCGAACGCCTACGGCGCCCGGGCGAGATGGTGGTCACCCTCGCCACTGCCCATCCGGCGAAGTTCCCCGATGCGGTCGAAAAGGCCACCGGAGTTCGGCCGGAGTTGCCGGGCAAGCTGGCCGGACTGCTTGACCGCGACGAAGAGTTTGTCTTGCTGCCAAACAATCTCGCCATCGTGCAGGACTTTGTTGATGGTTGTCGGCGGGGCAGCCCGGGCATAGCCTGAACGGAGTCGCGAGATGTGGGGCGCGGCCACTCTGGGGTTTGTCCCTGGTCCCGCCCTGAAATGCGACTTACTCATACCCGCCTCGAACCCGACCCGAGGAGCTTGTCCGTGGAAACCGCGGAAATGCGCCGGTCTACGCTGCAACGCAAGGACCGCGAAGAACTGACCATGATTGCGACAACGCTGGGCAAGAAGCCCGCCTCTCGCGCCCGTAAGGGTGAGATCATTGATCTCATCCTCGACCTCGCCGCTGGCGGCGATGGCAGCTCGGTCGGCGGCGAACCCGTCGACGAACCGAGCGACGCGCCAGCCGAAGAGGCAGCCACCGACGCCGGATCGAACACCGACTCTGCGTCTGACGCGGACTCGTCCAAAGATTCTGCAGTGGCGGAAGATGACTCCGAGTCGTTGGACGACCGTTCCGACCAGCGCTCTGGTGGTCGCAGCTCTGGCGATACCGATTCTGGCGATTCCCGGTCCGACTCGTCCCACCAGGCCAGCAACGACTCCAACACCGACGGCGACTCCAACGGCGACAAGGACTCAGCGGCCGACGGCGGCAATCGCAAGCGCCGTCGACGTGGCCGCGAGCGCGAGAACAATCGCGACAACAACGACTCGTGGGACGGCGAACCAATTCCGGTTGCCGGTTTCCTCGAGTTGCGCTCGGAGGGCTACGGCTTCCTTCGAGTTGATGGCGCCCTCCCGTCGAAGGACGACGCGTACGTGCCGGTGAAGATGGTTCGCCAGTTCTCGCTCCGCAAGGGCGACCAGCTCACAGGCTTGTCTCGCCCCGCGAATCGTAACGAAAAGAATCCGGCCGTGACCGAGATTCAGACGGTGAATGGTGGCGCCCCTGAAGCGGCCATCGATCGCGCCGACTTTGATTCGCTTCCCGCGGTCTACCCGAGCGAAGCGATCGTTCTCGCCGGTAAACAAAAGCCGGCCGATCCCACGGCTCGTGTGATCGACCTCCTTATCCCGCTGGGCCGCGGCCAGCGAGCGCTACTGGCCGGGCCGCCCCGTTCGGGCAAGACCTCGATCCTGCAGCACATCATTCGTTCGATCGAGACCAACCATCAAGATCTCGAACTCCTGGTCCTCCTGCTCGACGAACGGCCCGAAGACATCACCGAGATGACTCGTTGGGTCGAGAAGGGCGATGTTGTTTCATCGGCCTTCGATCGGCCCGCCGAAGAGCAGGTCGCAATCGCCGAAATGGTGATCGAACGCGCTAAACGAATGGTCGAGTCCGGCAAGGATGTCGTCGTGATTGTTGACGGCATCACTCGCCTGGCCCGGGCCTATGCCCAAGAAGCATCAGGCGGCCGCTCCGGCGTGTCCGTCGATTCGACCACCGTGCATCCGGCCAAGCGATTCCTCGGTGCCGCCCGCAAACTCGAAGGTGGCGCGTCGCTCACGATGCTCGCCACGATCTCGGTCGACAACGGTTCTGCCACCGACGCCACGATCTATGAGGAACTCGCAGGCACCGCCAACGCAGAGATTCGCCTGGATCGCGCCGCTGCGGTTCGCCGGGTCTTCCCGGCCGTCGACATCGCGGCTTCCGCGACCGTGCATGAAGAAAACCTGCGCAAACCAAAGGATGCCGCCACTGTTTCGGCGCTCCGAGCCGAACTCGCGGCAATTGCTGAAGATTCATCCACCGAAGCTTCCGCCGATCTACAGGCGCTGCTTCAAAAGATCACCGATAGAGTGTTGTAGCTATGAAGTCTGACATCCACCCCGATTACCGCTTCGTCGTGTTCCAGGACATGTCGGCTGGTACCTCCTTCATCACCCGTTCCACGATCTCCACGAGTGACACCGTGACCTGGGAAGACGGCAACGAGTACCCCCTCGCGAAGGTGGAGATCTCAAGCGAGAGTCACCCCTTCTTCACCGGCCAGATGAAAATCGTGGATACAGCGGGTCGTGTTGAGCGCTTCGAGAAGCGTTATGGCCGCCGCAAGGGCGCGCCCGACGCTGAGGTTGAGGCAAGCGCCGACGTCGAGTCCACCGACGTCGAATCTACCGACGACTGAGCGTCGATGCCGCTTGACGCTGACCGTCGAGCACTTCTCGAACGGTCCCGGGCTGAAGGCCTACTGCGTAAGTGTTTTGAAGTAGATCCTGCCGCGCTCGACGTGTCGTTGGCGCCGTTTGGTGTCACGGCAATACGTGGCGATCATGCCTGGATCATTTCGATGAGCGACGACTTGGCGGCCCTTGGTGGCGTCCTCGTCTGGATTGATCGCGTGAATCCCCGATCGGTCGACTTCGTGGTCGAACATCATGGCGGAATCCACGCCCGCCGGGCGGCGATTCTCGCGCCGGAGTGTGTGGTGTGGCAGTCGGAGGGCACGGCGGTGAGACGGGTCGAGCCAGAGCCGATCCCGGCGCCGTTGCCTCACCCCGAAGGCACGGCGTCGTTTGAGTCGTCGCTGGCCGCGCTTGGTCTCGACATCGTTTGTGAAGACGGCATCTTGCGCGGCGAGGTCGCCGGACTTGAAGTGGCGCGAATTCTTCATGGACCCGATGGTGCAGTGCTCGAGGCTGGCGTTGGACGGTTCGACCGAGAGGCGGGGGTTTTGCTCCACGCCGGACGCCCTCCGATTGAGGCGGTCGCCGATGCGGCTGAGCAGGTGCGGCCCCACCGCACCGTCGGCGCGGTCTCGCATGCAGTCAACCGGTTGGCTCGTGAACGCTGGTTGCGCGTCCTGATTGTCGCGGATCCTGCTTTGGTCGGGATTGATCTTCCGGAACTTGTCGAGCCGGTGCCGCCACGCGCCAATCTGCTGGAGGTCGTGCCGGCGGCCCTGCTGGGCATCGATGGCGAACGCCGGGTGCTCGTGGTCTGTTCGGTTGGTGTCGACCTTGGTCTCATACCAGCTATCGCCGACCTTCTCGCGGTGCACCGCCCCGATGAGGTACGGATCGTGGTTCCGGAACGGGATCGACTGCCCCACCTCGACCGGCTTGTCGGACGGATTCCGGTGCCAGCGAGCGTGCGGTCAGTGCCGACCCCCTGGGTCGACTGAGCCGAGTCGGGGGTCGATTACGATCAACTTCATGTGGACTGTCCGGCCTGTCATTCCCCCTCGACAGAAACCCTGATGACGATTCCGGCCATGCCGGTTCACGTTGGGTTGCTCTGGACGACGCAGGACGCGGCCCGCGGTTGCGAGAAAGCGGAGATGCGTCTCTCGCTTTGCAGCCATTGCGGCTGCGTCTGGAACGCTGCGTTCGACATCACCCAGATGGCGCACGAGCAGGACTGCGACAACGCGCTGCACCACTCGCTGAAGTTCGCTACCTGGGAAGCGGATCTCGCCAAGGTTCTGGTGGAACGCCACGGCCTGCGTGGTCGAGCTCCAGACCGAGTGGATCGAGCGGTGCAATCCGATCAAGCTCAAGGAATACTTGGCCCTCGGTTTCCCGGTGGGGAGTGCGCCGTTCCCCGAACTCGAGCCGTACCGCGACTTCGTGACGGCGGCTGCACCCGAGGACTTTGCCGAAGCGGTTGCTGCGGCGGTCGACGCCGGCCCGCATGACACAGCCGATGGCGCCTCGCGGCGTGAACTGATGGGCAAGAGCATATGGAACGCCGTCAGCGCGCAGGTGAAACAGGCCCTAAAGTTGCCCTAAGTTTGCGTGCGGGCTAGCATGTGAACTGATTCACGAGCGGGCAAACGGCCCTCTCGGCAAGGAGCAATGGTGACCGAGCCGCTGCAGCGCGAACTTCGCGAAGGTGGGGGAGATGCGTTCTCTGCTGCTTTCGAGATGGTCGTCACGCCCGCGCTGTTCGGCCTACTTGGTTGGTTCATCGACTCCCGGCTCGATCTCTTCCCCGTATTCACGTTACTGCTCGTTTTTCTTGTGCTCGGCTATGAGGTCTGGAAGCTCGTTTCGCGCTTCAACGAATCGTTCGATGCTGAGCGGCAAGCTCGCCGGGCGGCCTACGACGAGGGGCGGGAATCATGACCGACACCCCTGAGCAAGACATCGCCCGTGACCTCGTCCGGCGCACGATGCTTGCCGCTCCGTTGATGCTCGCCATCGGTGCTATTTTCTGGGGACTCGACGGCGCTTTGTCCTCCGGTTACGCGCTCGTTATCGTCGCCGCCAACTTCTTGTTGGGCGCGGCCGCGATCACCTGGGGCGCGAAGGTGTCACCGTCCGCAATGTTCGCGGCCGTTCTTGGTGGCTTTGTTGTTCGGCTTGGTATTATCACCGCCGCCGTGTTACCTATACGCGGCAGCGAATGGTTCGAAATCGCGCCGTTCGCCATCAGTCTTTTGGTTACCCACATCGGGATCCTGGCCTGGGAGACGCAGCATGTTTCAGCAACGCTCGCGTTCCCCGGTCTGAAGCCCGTACCCGTTGTCCGCTCAAATAACAATCCTTCTACGGAGCACTCCGCATGAACGTCCTTGCTCTTGAGTTCCCGCCGGTCAATCACCTCTTCGACTGGCCGTCGGTTCTCTTCAACGACACTCCCTTCGCACTTAACAAGGTCGGGCTCACCTATCTCTTCGCGATGGTGATGACCATGTTGATCTTCGGATTCGCGGGGGCGAAGCGCAGTCGGCTTGTGCCCGCCGGCGTCCAGCACGTCGCCGAGTCTGGTGTCAACTTTGTTGAAGAGTCTGTGGTCATGCAGACCATTGGTCCGGATGGGCGCAAGTTCATGCCCTTCCTCACGACCATGTTCTTCTTCATCCTCTTCTCGAACATTACTGAGGTCATTCCGTTCTGGCAGTTCCCGGCCAACTCTCGTATGGCGATGCCCATCACGCTGGCTTTGCTGGTGTGGGTTATTTACAACTTCCAGGGCGTCAAACACCAAGGCCCGCTGGGCTACCTGAAGAACTCGCTCTTCCCTCCAGGTGTGCCGGTTTTCCTCTACGTCATCGTGACGCCGATCGAGTTCGTGTCGACATTCATCGTCCGCCCGTTCTCCCTCGCGATTCGGCTCTGGGCCAACATGGTCGCTGGCCACCTTCTGCTTGTCACCTTCGCAATCTTGTCGGCGACGATGTGGAGTTCAGGCGGCCTTGGTTATGTCGGTGCCCTTGCACTGTCCTTCCCGATGCTCATTCTCATGACCGGCTTCGAGATTCTCGTGTCGTTCCTGCAGGCATTCATCTTCACTATTCTCGCCGCCGTCTACATCGGTGGCTCGATGCATCCCGAACACTGATCCCTCGGGTTAGCGTTCACCGATCCGTATAAATCCAATCTTCTCAACCCCAATCTCAGAAAACCACAGGAGAATCAAGTGCTCAACATTCTCGCAGAGACCGGCCCGGGCGAGATGCTCGAAGGCCTCAAGGCCATCGGCGCTGGCCTCGGCTATGGCCTTGCCGCCATCGGCCCTGGCATCGGCATCGGTACCGTTGTAGGCAACGCCATCTCGGCCATGGCCCGTCAGCCCGAGTCGGCTGGCATGGTCCGTACCACGATGTTCCTGGGAATCGCTTTCACCGAAGCGCTTGCCCTGATCGGTTTCGTGGTCTTCATCCTTCTCCTGCCTTAATCCGAACAGGACCACAAAATCATGACCAAACGACATCGGTATATCGCCGGCTCCTTCGGCATCGTCATTGCCACGGTGTTCCTCGGGTCGACCCCGGCGTTCGCCAGCGGTGAGACCATCGGCGGCTGCGCAATCGACAAAGCCATTGAAGCTGAGGAGCACCTCGTCGAACTCGGCGTGACGCTCCACGAGATTCATGACGAGGCGCTCGAGTCAGAGTTCGGCGATCTCGAAAAGGAGATGGAATCGTGCCTCGAGGCTCCGAGCCCAATCATCCCTGAACTTGACGAGATCATCTGGGGTGGCGGCGCGTTCCTCATCCTGTTCGGTTTCATGGTCTGGAAGGGCATGCCCGCCGTCCAAGGCGCGATGAGCGACCGGTCCGAGAAGATCGCTTCTGATCTCGACGCTGCAGAGCAGTCGAAGAATGATGCGGCCCAGATCAAATCGGATCACCAAGCCGAACTCTCCGGAGCGAAGGCCGAGGCCGCCCAAATCATCGAGGACGCCCGTGCGCAGGCCGATCAGCTGAAGAGCGATCTGCAGGCGAGGGCCAACGAGGAAATCGCTGAGATTCGTGCTCGTGCGGCGGCTGATGCCGAATCCGCTCGTTCACAGGCTCTGAGTGACCTGCGTCAAGAAGTTTCCGACATTGCGATCGGGGCGGCCGAGCGGGTCATCCGCGGCAACCTCAACCCCGAAACGCAGAGCGCATTGGTCGACTCGTACATCGACGAGGTGGCCGGACGTGTCTGACGATCGGATTGGCGGCTACGCCGACGCCCTCCTCGCGGTCGCTGCGGCCGAAGGCGCCTCCGATCTGGTCGAGGACGAACTGTTCCGCGTCGCCCAGGTGATTCGAGAGAACGGCGAACTCGCTTCGACGCTCGCGGATCGCGAACTGCCGGTCGAACGCCGGCAGGGAGTTGTGCAGGACCTTCTCGGAACGACGGCTTCCCCTGTCACGACAGCGTTGGTATCGCTCGTGGTCGCGACTGGCCGTGGAGCGGACCTCCCGGCGATTGCCGAAGAGGCCGCTGCCCGGGGCGCACAGAGCCGGAATCGCACACTCGCCCGTGTCCGGTCGGCTGTGGATCTCACTGACGATCAGAAGACACGGCTGGCCGAAGCCATCAAGCAGAAGACTGATACTGACGTCGAGATCCGCGTGGTCATCGACGAGACCGTCCTCGGCGGCATCATCACCGAGATCGGCGACGATGTCATCGACGGCAGCGTGCGGAGCCGCATGGCCCAGCTCCGCGAATCGTTTACCTGAAACCTCGGTACCCGAACACTGGGCCTTTCCGTCCAGCAATGAAACCGAAGCTCCCGAACCCAAAAGACGAGTCAGAAACCCATGTCGGATCTCACAATTATCACCGAAGACATCGCCGCCGCGATCAAGAGCAATCTTGAGGGATTTGCGCCGAGCCTCGAACGCACGACCGTTGGTCGCGTCCTCGAGGTCGGCGACGGTATCGCTCGCGTGTCGGGCCTTCCCGACGCGGCAGTCAACGAGATGCTTCGGTTCGAGAATGGCCTTATCGGCCTCGCTCTCAACCTCGACGAACACTCGATCGG
>Ga0115000_10000233_pt1 | contig 51271 bp, 42 predicted proteins | sample ArcticOcean_MG_C_6_FD_89690 | JGI IMG/M metagenome (GOLD analysis project Ga0115000, IMG submission 89690) | Marine microbial communities from western Arctic Ocean - ArcticOcean_MG_CB8_128 | ecosystem: Environmental > Aquatic > Marine > Oceanic | place: Arctic Ocean: Canada Basin | collected...
AAAATAAACAAAAAAAAAAAAAAAAAAAAAAAAAAAAAAAATAAGTTATAGTATAGTATAGTATAGTATTGTATAGTATATCATATAGGTGAGAGTTATTCATTCCATTCGGATTCAGCCTTGCGAATTAAGGGATTCAAAAAAGGAGTTATTCTAATCTTTACCAACATCTCTCACATATCAAAACATAACTTTACTGGAGGGTTATGTTTTGGGCTGCAACTGCGAATGATACTCCGCAATTCATACAATCATGCAAATGGCTCCCCATCGGGCAGATTCCTAAGAAGTCAACAAACATTGAACCACATTCAATGCATTCAGGTTTCATGTTAAATCGCCTAATTTTGATTGTATTGCTTCAGGGTTAATCTTGAATATAGTGGGGTTGCTTCTTTGCTTAATGAGAAAACCTTCATCGACAAACCGATTGCATGACCTATGCAACGTCCGGTGATCGTTAAATCCTAAAGACCGATAATCCTCATGCGGAATCAATTCACCATAACAACGACAATGCTCTAATGCATTATGTAATGTAATCAAATGTTCTCTTCGCAAAGTAATTGAACGTTCTAAATTAACTCTAACATAACGTTCAGTCATTCGTGTTTTCATTCTCTGGTTTTCTTTTTGTAAGATTTCGTGGCGATTCTCAAGCTCTTTTACACGTTTCTTCAAAAGCATTGCTTGTTTTTTGAACCCATGTTCTTGAAAATCCATCATTTTGCTATCATTATCCAACGTTAATCACGCCCCAGATAGTCGAAGGATATAATCTCCCTGAAATGCTACGGATTTTTTCTTCTCCAACTTTTTCAAAACGGAAATCGCCAGAAAGCAATGCAGCTAGTTCAGACATAGTAATTCCTTGTCTCCAGGTTTTATTGTATTTTTGAAGAATACTTTGTATGTTCATCTCGCCATGCTCATTAAGCATAACTTCAATTCTATTTCTTGGCGTTTTAGTTCCATAATAAGAACGGAGTCTGCGAGGCGAATCCATCAAGGCCACTTCCCGTATTTTGTTCCTTTAGGATCTTGTTGTTGAGTGTTAGCATCAATAATTTGATGTGCTTTACTACGAACTACCTCTCGAATAAATTCTGCTCTGGATGAATAACCACCCTTAATCTGCATAGCAGCATCAATTAGGGCGACTAATTCTTCAGGGAAGTGAACGGCATTGGAGGCCATTAACCTAAACCTTGCGCCATACGCTTTATCATACTGTGGGTCAAAACGCAAAGCCTAACAAAGAATTTACGGTCTTTATATTCCTTTATTGCCTTACCGAACAGAATAACGCCAAGTTAAGAAGTGTGCATATGGCTTTGAATTAAGCGGCTCTTTCATATATGCAACCGAACCGAACAGCGGTCATGGCGAATGGAAACAACGGCTTGGCTCGAAATGCAATTACTATGGTTATGCTGATGTTAATGTCGGTTGTAATCGGAATGGTAGCGGCAGAAATACCAGATGGTAATGCGACAACAATCACATCCACAACAGGACATGGAATTGATCGGAACCCTACTCAATCAGAACAAGATGGTGCAGATATAACACGCACTATGGATGCTGCAACGGTAACTTCTAAAGATAAAATTACAATCCAAAACGGAAAAATTATGACTGTTGCAGGAACCTCTGCTACAGGCTCTAACACTTACTCGTCCACTTCAACAGAATGGCGACCCGTTGGTTCCGGACCTGCTGAAATACCAGCAACACTTTCAGGTATGGAATTTCTTTCCTCCGGTGGCGCAGAAATCGCCGGCGCACCTTGTATCGCTGTAGCTGTCGCAGCAGCAGCAACTACTGTAACGTGTGCCACAGCAATTCCTGGTGGCGCAGAATCGCTACTTGTAGCAGGCGTTCAAGTATTCGATGACGGCGTATTGATTGGAACAATTTCAAGCACAGCATCCACTACAACTGTTATTACATTGGCAGCAGCAAACCCAGCAGCAGTTGTTGTTGGTTCATCAATTACATTTCACGAAGCACCACTACGTATGAGCAATTTGGGAGTCTTAGCGACTTCAAAAGTTGCTTCATCATATGTTGGTGGCGTGGACCTTCTTGTGACTGATGCATCAGATGGCGCATCAGGACAATCGGTTACTATGACTTTGCAGAATTGGTATGGCGATATTAGCCGAACTACTGCTCATGGTGTTGGAACCAGAATTAACGGCCCAACAATGTCCGGTTGCACAGGACCAACAACAGGCACAATGCAGAAGTGCAGCCTCAACGCTGAAGACAAAGGAATTGACGCAGCTATCGCAACCAACCTCCTTATGCTGCCAAACGAAGGTAGCAACGTCTTCAGTTACGCAATCGAATCCGATTTGGATTCAGCAACAAAATACTTTGGTATCGATTACACCACTACTTACAACATGGAACTCTTCATCAACGGCGTTAAACAAACCGTTGGAAACACCAAATCAGTTAGTCTAATGGACGATGTAATCCTACGATGTTCCACAGCACTTTGTACTGAAGCAGATATCCAAATTGGAATCCCTGCAGCATACAAGACAAGTGGATTAGCGTATGGCGGAGGAACTGGCGCAACACTGATTGACGAGAATTACAACGTCACTTCTTCAGTGGTATCATTTTCTGCTAACACAATCAAACTAACATTCGGAACAGCCGTATTGGTTAATTCAGTTCCTACTGGAATCTCAAACATCACCGCAACTCATGGTGTCTTTTACGATCCATCTATTCGTTTCCTTTCTGATGAACCTTCTCTTCGAGTCGGACAAATCGAGAACGGTGGCGCATCATGGTGTGACTCCTGGTGGTTCTTAGCCAAGTGTGGAGAAACTCTTTCACTTGACGGTCTAGCAACAGCGGGCGTTGATGGAGTAATACTTCATTACAAGGTTCCGCTAGAATCAATGTATTCTCAAGCATCTTGGGGCGGATATGATAAGGTCCAAATGGTTTTGAACCATAACTTCGCTAAACAATGCTTTAACGGAAACATCGATTCATACGTTGTCGCACCAAAGGATATCGGCACATTCCAAGCCAAGAACTCATTCTTGAAATATGCAACATCTGGTGATTATTACACCATGACCGAGCCAACTTCTCAATTTGCTTCAGGAACCACTTCATTCGGTACTGCAACAGCAGACTATTGTTTTGGTTCAACAATGCCAGCAGGCCAACAATCAACTTCAATTGACATTGGGCGAATCAGTCAAATGACCTCAAGCAGCCCTTACGCAGAATACCTTAACGGATTCTACGACCTTGATACTCAAATGTATGAATTCTATGTAATCCTTACAGTTGAAGCTAGCACAACCAACACACCCGCTGCTTCTGGCTCTACTGAAGAATTCGCATTCGCAACAGGCGGCGTTCAAGACGTTGCTACTGCAATGGATGGATCACCACAGATTACTTTAGAAAACACAGTTGCTCGAAACCCTCTAGCAACAACATCTGATGGCTCTAAGCGCACAACATCAACAGTCAATCAAACCAACCCTGCATTTGGTAGCCCGTATGTAATGTATTACAGTGGCGTAACACCAAGCGATAACGTGATTGCAGGACGAAATGTTACCGACCAATCTGAAGTCGGCGGAGACTGGGGCCGAAAATATCTCGGAACTCAAACCGGAAGCGAGCCTCTTGTTCGAAAAGACTTCGGAGTTGGATTTGCACTTAGCAATGGCGAAAGTGTATTGTCTAAGGCTCAATTAGGATATGCAAACATTAACAATGCAACAATCTTCAACAGCCCTCCAATGTCAACTATCGAGTGTGGCGCAGCAGCATTCGGCGGTTCTATGACTTCAGCGGGAATTGAGATTTTCACCAGTCTTGACACTAGCGCATACTACGGCGCAGGACAAAACGATCCAGCACTAACCTCCGGTTTCCCTTCAGCATACGGTATTGAAGAAACTTGGAAGGCTTACGGAACGCTCGACACCAACTCTTCACGTTGGGCAAGCGCAAAGCCAGCGGGTAACATGACAGTTGCCCCAAATGCTTCTACCACGCACACAGGCATGACATGGGCGGTTGACAACAACGAAGTGAACACAGACGGCAGCAACGTTGTCTCTTTCACAGGGTCATTCATCAACGGAGACGCATACAAGGCTGTTTGCACCTTCACATACAACTCTGATGATATTGAACAATCAGATGTGACCGCTACAACCGTCACCCAAACATATTACTTTACCGCATTACATGACGGAAACTACGTTGGCTCTGCTGGCGGAGATGTTTCAGAAGATGATGATGATTCTTGGATGGACCAACTCGACAGCTATGATTACATCATTATTGGAATTGCTCTTACTCTAATCGGTTTGGCAGTATATATGTGGAGCACAGGGTCGGGAATTAGCAGTTGGTTTGATGACCGAGTTGCTATGGGCCTTCTTGGAGTCGCAATCTTGCACGCATGGGTCGCAGCATTCTTTGGAACTGACGGCACAGGCGATCTAACTTCAGACACAGCGTTGGCAGTTGGAACTCTAGGGTATCTTGTCATGGCTCTTGCAGCCTACCTTTGGGGCAACGGCACAACTTCACTAGGCGAGCGCAACTTCCGCTTTGCACTAGGCGGAGTATTCCTAATCGCTGTTGGAGTTCCAGCAGCATTGACAGGATTGCTTAACGTTGAATCTGAATTACTTCAGGACGCTATGTGGTCTTTCCCAGTCTATGATGCGGTTGCAGGACTTGGATCATTCATCGGAATCATTTTACTTGGTTCCGCTGCAGCAGGATTGTATCGTCGGGATGGAATGTGATTTACATGGATGGAACAGTATTTGAAAACGCAGATTACATTACTCTAGCAGTATCAGTAATCTCATTTATTCTAGGCATATATGTCTTGGGCCGCAGAGAGGCTTCAGGTAGTTGGGGTCTTGGACTATGGGATGCCCGAGTATTTGCATCGTTCTTAGTATTCTTAGGAATCGGCGTTGCTGGAATGTGGTTCTCGAACAACCTGGCAGACGGAAATCTCGTTGACATGTTCGGTGAAGATTCTGCGGAGTGGGCTAATACCATTGGATTCATTACAGGAATATCTTTGACAGTTGCAGTAATTACTGCAAGCATGTTCGATAAAGAAGCTCCAATTCCAAGCGTAGCAAAGAACTTGGTTGCACTATTAGGTCTTGGAATGTTATTCGCTTCTGGATTAACGATCACCGTCACAGAATTTTACAACCCTGATTTTACAGGCGAATTCTTGATGAATAACATGCCTCTATTCCCTATGAATGAGTTCTTGGCTTCTATCTGGACGGCAGGACTACTCTCTCTATGCGGTGCAGCTCTCTTAGGTGTTGTATCGGACGCAAAGGAACTTGCGGAGTGAATATAATGACGCCTAGAGAACAGTCAATTGCCGATGCCAAACATTTCGCTAAAACGGGAATCGTTCGAAATTCCGCTACTCGTCCACCACCACCATTCATAAATTTGACATCAGGTGCACCACCACGTCCAGGACTAAGGAAAAACGTGAAACGAACTGAACTCCGGAATAAATGGCAAATGTCTCAACCAATGAGGGGTATGCCGTTTATTTCACCTATCATTCGAGAAAATAAAAAGATTGATGGTGAGACTTACAATGCAGAAGGGATGGGTTCTGGTCGAAAGGTGATATGGTCTAACAAAGCTGCCGCAAACCAACGTGCAGAACTGATCCGCAATACAGGGCACCATGCCCGAGTAATTCCAAACAAATCAGGCTTTACCGTATATATCGGTGCAGAAAGAAAAGATTTTTCCGGACAACCATTTGCTCGTTTCAATTACGATTGGTCTGGAGCAACTGGTCCACCTTCTCAATACGGCCTATGAGGTGTTGAGAAAATGGATAAATACAGCACTAGCAGAAAGATTGATGGAAAGGAATTCCTCGAACATCGAGTCGGTGTTCGGCGGTTTAGCTCGAATGGTGGAGTATTACACGCAGAAGCAATAAGGCTACGTAAGGCCGGATTCTATGTTAGGAATGTTACTACTCCAAAAGGCCAACGACTTTTCATTAGACCTAAGAAACTTTGGTGAATTTTAGATGAATTGGAATCCGGTCTTAGGCAGACGTGGACCAGGTGATGTGGACCAAGTTCTTTTTGACTTGTGGAGCATAGTTCACTTTGTTTCAGGTATTATGCTTTGGAAATTAGGATTTGATGCTAACGTGGCATTTATGATCCTTATTGCCTTTGAATTAGTTGAGAATTATTTTGGAGGCGTTATTTTCTTTAATTGGTTTGGAGCAAAAATGGGGCGTTGGGGGAAAGTATTTTCCAGCCAAGAAAATTATAAGGGCGATTCTATAGGTAATATGCTGACTGACATAATGTTTGGAATACTTGGTTTTGTATTGTGTTATTACAATTTTTTGCCTATTGGTGGGCAATTATTTTAATTCGTTAAACGGTGCTTATTGCTTTGTATCAACCACCGTCTTGATAACCTAATGGTCGTCCTTAGAAGGGTATGAGCCAAAGCCATACTCGGTCTAGCCCAAAAACCGCACTTTTGATTATATTTTTGTTTATGTTATCAACGGCATCAGCAAGCTACAATATACAATCGCAAGTTGAATCCAAACAATCATCGACAGATAACACATATAGCGGTTTGAATGACACTATTAGAAGTGGAGATACAGGTAAGTATTCTTCATTCGGTTCAGATGTGCGTCAAGGAACTATGATGAAAACGTCCACGCCAAACGCACAGGGCGAAACTTACGAAATGTATAATTGGGGACGCAATAGTATTCAAACAGCTGAAGGAATGATTGCGGTTGACAACAATTGGGCTGCATCGGGCGATCATTACGCCAGCCCAGCCAATTCAGCAATCCAAGCAATATTGATTGGAGGTTCAACAACTGAAGCAGCACTACGTATGAACTATTATCAATATGATTATCAAGCCGGTTCATATGACGATTTAGGTTCAGAAATTGACATTCACTTTGATGGGATTTATGATATGGCCGTTGTGCCAACAGTATCACCTACTGAATTACAATCATTCGCAACAGGCGCAGCTACTACATGCACAGACCAAACAAAGTGTGATATGGATGGGTGGGAATTGATTACTACATTATGTGCAGACAACAATTGTGCATCCTCAACCTATGAAAGTTCATTATATCTTCTCAACGGTGGATATGGATTAGAGCGCATGAATTGGGCAATTACAACTAACGCAGTTGATAAAACTCTGGTTTATGAATACAGAAACGCCTTTGAAGGTGACGCATATGAGATGAGCGTAAAAACAAGCCAGCACAGCGATTGGGAAAAATTGTGGATTGGCGACAATCTGCAGGCAAATGGCAACAAGATGCAATATGAACTCCAACAAACCGGAGGAACGGGAACAGGCCAAGATGCTACAGCAGCGCACTTCGCCACGCCGATTTCTGGAATGACCCCTACGGCATACGGCTGCGACAGCACGCCGGATTCACAGCATACAGTTGACGATACGTTCGTTTGCGGCGAATTGCCAACAACGGTGAACATGTTCCGTAAGGCTGGAGATATTCTAGTGTTCTCTGTTTCTATTGATTATGATTCACTTGCACTGATGAACACATCTGGCACTTTAACGGTAGTAACTTACGATCCCTCTGTCTCATTTGATTCAGTGCAATTTGCCGATGCTAGCGCAGGCGAAGGCAACGATTGGAAATTTGGTGTTGACCGAGACGGTTGCGAGGTCTATCGTTATTCATGCTCAGCAAGTGGGCAAAAGGAAGATTACGGCGAGTATTGGCTTGGTGACGGATGGTGCGGAGATACTTCAATATCTTGGAAAGAAGGAAACGCAGGTTGCCGATTTTCCGGTTTAACAGATTCAATGATTCTTGGATTTGATAATTGGAACGCTCAAGCCATGAACACCAAATTAGCATCAATGCCTCTCTTTGATTCAACTCACGACTTCGATGGAGCCGTTATTGAAATGGAGGTTGATCGGGCTACTTGGCAGCAATCTGCAAACACCTACGGATGGCAGGGTGGGCTCAACCTCGAACTCGGCCTTCAATCTGTAGCATATACTGATGGAACATGGTTCCCATCTATGACGGCTACGACTGGGGTAGATGGGGGATGGATGGAGACATGTTTCAACGGATATGTTGATGTTTATGCACTACCTGAAAACGTATGGCACGTTTGGCAAAATGAAGCTAAGTGGGGATATAACTACGGTTCCCTTGAATACCCTGCTTCTCAAGGAGGCGTAACAAACGTCCCTAATTCAAACAAGTGGATTATCGAAGGAGATGGTGACGCTGGTTGGGATGAATATGGATATTCAAAAGGAGTTACCAAAGTTGATCAATTTCCATTTTCTGACGGACCTAATTATGAAAGACCACACGCCGGCACCTCATATGTTGAAAGCAACAGTAAATATTGGGAACACCCAAACCAACTCGGATATAGCGGTGACGCTGACTTGACTGACGCAGAAATGAAAATCAACATGTTCCACGCCCAAGAAAACGATGCTTTTGGAGGATATGGATTTACACCATTCAACGACCACCTCTTTGACAAGCACTTTGAACAGGGCGGCTCGGGTGTCAATGACAAGCCAGGAAAAGACGCTGACATTGAATTCGCTTCATCATCATTTAACCAAGTGGCGGATTATTGGGATATCAACTTTTACAATCCTGGAAATTACAATGTTAAAGACTCTGCATCACAAAATAGCGGGCTGGCAACCTACCACGTCAACACAGTTGAATTAGGTAGCGAGACTACAGATTTCTGTTATGATCCTATTTCATGGTCGGCACAGGACCGAGATGATTCAACAGGAGCGTCTATTGAAAGCGAATTCCATATAAAACATGACACAAGTTCGGGCGAATCGATTCTTAACATTCCCCTTAAGTCTGGATATGGCGCAAGCCCATTGACGGACTCCACCTTTGAAAACGGATATAACTTACTAAACAAAGGATGGGTTGACTCGGAAACTGATGACACTATTGGAATTGTATTTTTGATTGATATTAGGGGACGTTCAAGCGGGATTAACCCTACAACCGGCACACTTACGGCACACAAACCGCAAACTGAAGTATGCTGGGGCGATTGGGCTGGAGGAACAGAAGAAATTGATGAAATTTCAGACGATGTAGATGATTTTTGTTTAGATGAAGGAGGGCTTGTACTTAATGCAAGAAACAACAAAGCCTTTTCATCATTTAGTGGTGAAACACCTTGCAGAAATGCAAAGCCTCCAACTTCAGGAGGGCTTTCACAATCGGGGGGCAACAATCCTGATGAAGCATTTTGGTGTGGATTAAACCTTGATACTCCGTTCTCCGATTGGGAGAGTTTTAGATTGATGGGAATGACATTACCCGTAACAGAAACCTTTGATGATGACAACGATGGCGTAGACAATGATGTAGATGATTGCCCTGACACGCTTGAAGGTGCTGTAGTTGATGACGTTGGCTGTTCACAATCCCAAAATAATGATAGAGACCCCGATTTCGACGAAGATAACAATACAGTTACAATTTACAATGCATATCAGAATGACGTTGATAATGATGGCGTTAAAGATTCAAATGACATATGCGACAGGTTGCAGAATTCGTGGCATAGTACATATGTAAGTGGAACTCGAACAATCGGATATGGTTTGCCTACAAGCCTAAACACTGAAAACCGATATGGTGGGCCAAATGGCCCTAGTGTTTATTGGGGAAATCAAGATCTATATGGTGTTGAAATTAGAGGGGCAGCAGCAGATATTAACAGTTATACAGCTGCCGTTGCCGACGCATGGGAACTTGTAGTTGACCTTACCACAGGCAATAGACAAGGTGTAGGCCCAACCGGATGCCCGTCATCAGAACCGGTCACTGACCCAGACCCGCTTCCAATAGGAGCCTGTACCGCAGCAGAGCCAGACAACGGACTCATCAACTTTGCTTGGGAAGACAACGACAATGACGGCCAATACGATGAAGACTGGCATGATGGATTTGACAACGACAATGATGGGCTGATTGACGAGGATCGGATTGATGATTGCGACCTAGACCAAATTACGTGGGTTTATGATTCACAATTCACTGGCGCATTGGATTTATCCCAAGCAACAAATATCAATGGCACGTATAATCTGCACATATCTGGAAAAGTGGTTGCTGAAAACAATACCGGAATCGCTTCAGGTAATTCTTACAAAACGAGTCTATGGAATGCAAGTGATACCAATTGGGATTCAATTTATGGAACAGGCGGTAACGCTGGCATTCTGGCGGCAAATGCCATGATGATTCAAGATGACGGATATTTGACCGAAAGATTCTCATGTGTTGCACTTACAGGCATACAAGCTACGCAAATGCGAATGTATGTCGATACATGGGTGCCAGACGAGAACCACCTTCGTACAGACATGATATATTCCGAATGGACCACTTCACCTTATGGCGACGTTAATGATGGATTCTGGGCACCTTACGGTAAAACTTCTTTTGATGGAACAACCAATGGTGATGATTACGGATGGTATGAGGGGCTTACCGAAAAACACCGCAACGATGTCGCCGCATCAACCAGTGCAGGGGTGTGGCCTAACAGAGCAGGACCATACACAACAAATACTGCAATCGAGATGCCAATGGCTGAAGGATATTACAAAATAACATGCGTAGCGACTCAAGAAGCTACCATCACATCTTCTACTGGCGTGACGACAACCACATCGGCGCAGGCAAGGACGAGTATGGTTGTATTAGCCCTTGAGCCATGCGACAACGGCATATCCCCAACTCTGGAAGATGTGAACGGACTTCAATACACTACTACATGGAACTGTGATGAACCACCCGTTACAGGTGGAGGTAGTGACATTGGCGAATCTGCAGGTGATTTCTGGGACGCACTAATTGGTTCTGCGATTGCACTTGTAGTCTTAGCCATGTTTATTGCGTTAGCCTCACTTCTATGGTTTATTGATCGGAAAGAAAGCGCAGTTGGAGTTACATTGATTGGACTTGGTTTCGCATCAGCTTTCTTTATTGAAAGTGTACCGCTCGAAGAAACAACAGCAAACTTATGGGGAACAATAGCCCATCTGTTTATCGCTGGAGGTATAATCACCGCATTCTTGCCATATGATAACCAACCAGGAAAGGTTGCTGCTGTATCTGCAACAATCGGCGTTTGGGGCTTGATTCATTCGCTTAACGCAAACCTCGATGACGGTTTGAATCTAGGCGGGCTTGAAGATTACTTGATTCCTGCAATTTCTGGTGCTGCAATTACGATTGCAGTTATTGGATTAGCACTTGGAATATTTGGAGCAGCAGTTGAACTTCAAATCGTTGACGATCCTACAGGACTTCTTGAAGAGGATTGAGGGATTTGATGTGTTCTTATTCAAGCGCAAGCCCAAAAAGGTTCAAACCATAAATAGGGTTCATACTGGGCAACCAGCAAGAACGGGTAAAAAAAGAATTAACACCCGAAGGACAGGCGCAGCAAACAGGCGATTTGAAAAGAGACAAACAAAATTGCGAAGTGCGGGGTATAAGATGGGATCATCAAAACCCATCAATCACCTAAGCGTTCAAGAATTTAGAAAATTCAACAAAAAGATTTCTAGCGGAAAATATGAAGTTAGAAAGATGCTGGCCCCGCCTAAATGGGTAAATGAATCACCTAGAGAGTGGGTTATGATAAGGAAAAAGTGATTTTTATGAGCAGAGGTCCAGGTGGAAAAAGACGATTTGACAAGACCGATTTTGTATTGGCTAATGCATACGTGCAGGGCGCAATACCTGGAACTATGACTTACGAGCAAAGGCAGCAAGAAGCGCAATACAAAGCCTCAATGCTTAGAAAAACAGGGATGAATGCTAGAATTGTAAATGGTTCTGGCTGGACGGCAGTATATGTTGGCATCCCAACATTCGGCCAACCATTACCCAATCTTATTATTAAACCCCAAAAAGAATTAGTAAAAACAGAAATTCCTAAAATCACCCCTATTAAAGTCTTCAAAGAACCGACTCTAAATATCGGTAGTAAATTTGGTATTGAACCCATCAAGGCTCCACCCAAAATAGACGTAAAAAAGAACTCTCAAATCAAAGGCATGAGCCAAATGATGTGGAAAGAAGACAAATACTTTGAAAACAACGGCATGGGTCGATTCTTTCCTTTGTTTGAAATTAAAGATAACTCAAAGGTAACTGACTGGAAAAGCCTTGACGTGACAAAACCTGAAGGTTCAGACGTAATAAACTCAATGACAAAGATGCAGGGGGTGGATTCTTTTAGAGATTGGATCACAGCCGCAGGGCGTAATAACGAAACAGAATGGAAAACGTCACCAGCTCTAAGAGACATAGGAAAAGTATTCACAGGCCCAGCAGACCTTGACAAAGATGGATTAAATATCAAAGCAAAGGAAATTTTTGTAATATACGTTGATGAACGTCCGGCATATTGGTCGCCAGCAGATTCGAAGTATGCGAAGTCAATTAAAAAAATGCTGGATGAAACCGTAAAGCCAACAGCATCACCACCGGACAGGAACATTTCAGGTGACAGCGCAAAGTTCCTCACGAATATGAAATGGAAACCCGTAGGTGGGATTGAATGAAACCCACCCGCAAATTCGGAAATAAGCGTTATGCTCGTCTTTTGAATACCGCTTCAAAAAATCATTCTGTAAGGGTTGCCAATTTACTTCGAAGTAAAGGGCATAATGCAAGAGTGATTCAAAACGCACGTTCCGCTTCAGTATTTATTTCACCTAAGCGGGTATATTTGAAAAAAATGCCAAGCGCAAATGATTGGTCGCCAGGTAAAATTGTTAGTAACCATCCCATGCACAAAATTGATAAAAAGCCCAAAATTGGAGGATTCTCTTACTTGCCGAAATCAATAGCCAACCTTCGTGATGCACATAGATGGTGGGAATCTGACAAACACGCACAATACCCCTCACCACTTGATGAAGACTACGCAGGGCTCCCAAACGAAGGTGCAGGATATAGCGAGGGTAACGTGGTCGAACAGCAACCAGATGGAACATACAAAATACTTGATTTGGCAGACTCTTTGCCTCAAAAGCCCAATTTTACTGCTGGATCACCGCCAATTACTACAAGTTATCAACCAGGAGAAACATATGAATTTTGGGATATTCGACAGTTACCGCCTGGCGCAACAATCGTTAGTCAACCAATCATAACCGCCAACAATCCATTTGAAGAGGATTACAATTATCCGAGATACATAATGAATGAAAATATTACATGGGACGTTTTAGAAAGAGGTGTATTTACAGTGCCAAACAGGACAGAGTTTTTGGCGGGATTTATTGACAACGATTATAACGATGAAAACCCCTTAGATGGAAATGCTGCAGAATCAGACCGATTAAGAGATTGGATTACGCATATACGTAATATTGGTCGGGCTAGTTCTCATAACACAAGAGATTGGAATGTCATAACAAAACAAGAAGATTATGCTATTTACCGATTACAAGAAGCAATAGATAACGATTGGGCAGATGGGATGAAATCATCAGAGGTTGATCGCATAGTGGATGGAATGCTTGCACACGATAAAGATTCATTCTATCATTCAGCTGTAGATGATGGATGGGCGCAATATGAAAGTTACCCTAAAAAATTCCCTGAAGGATGGCGTGATGGAATCAAACGTTTTGATATGCTTAGAATGCAACAATTGGCTACAAATTCTGAAGGAGATGAAACCAAATCATTTGGAATCCCGTTTGTTGGATATGTCGATGAATGGAAAATTTTAGGCCCAGATGTAATTGCCGTTGATGAATGGCTGGAAACACTTGATGGCTACAACCCAGATTTGAATATGCATAACAACTTGAGGAATCTTGGCGGAGATGAAGCCATAAATTACTTAAACAAATTATTCAATATTCAAAAGGAATTTAGCAAACAGCGAATAGAAGAAGACGCAGCAAGGGATAAAAGTAAATCATATAATGCTTCAACCCCAGAGCGCAGAACTAGCAAAAGAATTAGAGAACAAGAGAACATCTTAGAAATTATTGAAGACTTCAATAAAAAAGGCCAATCGGAAATTCCGGCAGGTGAAATAATGAGTGCCGTAAATGATAAGTTTTATCCTGGACGGCAAAGAGGTTTGACGAGTCAAGGTGTAGCAAATAGAATAGGCGAACTTAGACGGCAGGGGCGAATTCAAAATGTTGAAGAAAAATCTTGGAAGCCTTCAAGGTGGGCAATAAGTAAATCTGCAAAAGGTAAAGACTGAATTTTAGGTGAAAATGAGATGAAGCCAAAAAGACGATTCGGAAAAAGAAGTTATGATCGGCTTGTCAATACAGCTTCAAATCAACGTTCAATTCAAATTGCCAATTTGATGCGTATGAGAGGCCATAATGCAAGGGTAATAAAAAACGCCAATACTTCTTCAGTATTTATCGCACCTAAGAGAAGGTATTCGTTCTCAAGTTATCCGAACTCAAAAAAGAAAACCATTCCCACACGTAAAGTTAATTTTGGCGAAGGCTCACCTTCTGAACTGCCTTCGTCTGTAAAATATAATCCTAGAGAGGGTTGGGTTGATGGTGAATTAAATTCGGTCTGCCTTTGGTGTGATACGTTAATCGACCACCACGATACAATAGTTTGTAATTCAAATTTTTGTATTGAAAAGCAAAAAGAATACGCTATGATTCTAAGAGACTTGCATCGTTCTATGGCGGAGGAATTCGGAATAACTTCAGCAAACAAAATGTATGAACACGCATTAAGGCACGAACGTAGTGTATCAAAGACCTCGCTCTCAACGGGGTTATCATCGTTGAACCGCCCATTTGATACAGCGTCTCCTACACACTTACACATCACCGAATCCCAACCTACAATGCCAAATTTTACCGCCGGTAGTCAACCCATAGCAACCAATTATAAGATTGGTGAAACCTATGATTTTTGGGATTTAAGGCAATTGCCAGACAATGCCTTAGTAATAGATGAACCGATTACACGTTGGACTGGCAGCGAATGGGTTGTTATCAAGAAAGGCAAATTTATGCATAGACCAATCAAAAATAGTCATGTCGGCATCGATTATGCTGGCATTGGTGTTAAAAGAATGATTGAAAATGAAAAACGTGGAGATATTAAAGGGCGAAGGGCATTTAATCCACGCCAAGCAAAGAAAGATGGAGACGAAGGCAATGAGTAATTACCGTCGTTTTGGCAACCGTCCTTACAGGTTAATCGCACGTCTGCCTCACTTTGATGAGATGGGCAGAGAAAGAACTTCAAACATGACTATGATAGCCGCCAATCGCAAGGCAGAGTCATTGAGAAAGCGAGGATATAATGCCCGAGTTGTAAATTGGGTCGGAGGTTCTGGAATTTACATGACAAATAAAAAATATAGTCGTACATTATCGCAGGCAAGAGAAAAATGGCTTGATAAAATGAATCAAAGCGATATGACCGCTGGTGCAATGGGCGGTTTCTCTATCAATTCTGGGGCTGGTGATGATCCGGTTACGGCTAGCAGAATGCGGCCAAGTGATTCTGAAATATCATTTATGGATAATATGACAGATGCAGGGCGTAATGGTGTTGAAACATTAGCAATTCAAAGACTGAATTGGACCGAAGAAGAATTGATTGAATGGCAAAAAGATACAAACCCTAATGACAATACTGCGCTAAATATGGAAATGGCTCTATTGGGCGACAAAGAATTAGTTAAAGATATCGTGCATGTGAATAACCCATTCAAGGGCATCTACATGCACAAGTCATTTGGTGACATACATGTAGCATCTAACGTTGATAAAGGTGGATTGCTCGGTTGGGGTCCAGGAAAAGTAATTCCAAGCAAAGGTAATGTTCCATCTAGTGTTGATCCGACAAGAACAAGATATAGAGTTACTATGATTTTTCCCAGAGTCGATGAAGATACGCCCATAGATGGTTATGGAGAAGCCCCAACATTTGCATTCTCTAGCCTTGAATCTGCAAACACCTTTGCCCAACGACTTCGAGAACAGATTGATGATATTGGATATTACAGCAGCGGTGGCAGAGCGAGGATTGATGAAGGAGTATCGATGGCATCAATCCCATACGCAATAGATAAGAAACACATTACAATAGACGTGGTTGAAGAAAAATCTTCAAGCGTTCAACGTATGCAAGATGCCCAACAGTTCATTTACGAAGAAAAAGACAACCGTTCCAAAGAATTTGAAATGAAATACGGCGAAGCAGTTGATGAGCAAATGTCCTATGGCGATAACTGGGGTTTCTGATATGAGAAAAAGACAATTCAAATTAAAAGGAAAATCCCAACCCTTTGAATTGTATGGAATCGGATGGAATAAGATGAAACTACGTGAAGCAGCTCAAGTAATCAGGAATAGAGGATGGTATGCTAGGGTAATACCAACAAGAAAGGATAAAGACGTGGGAATGCAAAGGTATGGCGTATTCATCCGACCTAACAGAAAGCAAATGAGCATCAATCGAGCCGACTACTTCAAAAATGGACAAAGGTTTCCATTGGATCAACAATGGTTTTCATCATCACAGCTGGAGAAAGGGGTTGGCACACCTTTTCATCCAAGTATTCCGCACCGAGCGACTGAAATAACAGGAAATGGGTTTTACAGCCAAATCCCCAAGTGGTATTGGAATTCGCCCGATGTTGATAAATACGGTTCTAAAAGAATTCCCTCAACAACGATTTTCAATAAAGAAATTGATGAAGATGATGATGAAAGACAAGAAAGAGAACTTCGAGAAATGATGGCAAAAAACTTGGGCATGAGCCCAGATGAGATGACTAATATTGAAGAGGATTTAGAGGATGAAGACAAATGGTGGGATGGTAAATTTTGGACCGACCCTCTCAAAAGAGGCCAAGAAGAATTTAAAAAAGAACTCAAGAAAAAACGATTTCCAGAAGAAGCGGGTCGCAGAGGGGATATGGAGACAAACCCGATGATTGATGGGGAGTCATTTTTATCAGGTGGGGTGGATAATTGGCCTGAAGGAGAGATATCTGAAGAAAGGGCAGAAGAAATATGGTCGGAAAACAACGATTATAATTCTGACATGGCAAGTGAAATGATGGATGATTTCGGCTTCAATGATAGCGCATATCCTGGTATGGCACCATTGACAATGATTGGGTATGGTAATGCTCGGTGGAATAAACTTCTATCGAAAAAAGAATATAAAACACTAATGGATCAATCAGAGAAATATCACGAAGAATACCGCAAACAAGCAGCAGGGCTTTTAGGAGGTACTGGCCGATTCTCTAAATTGAATGAATACGTTGATGATTTGGCGCAGCCAGACTGGATGGGTGACGCAACATTGGCTTTGCCAATAATCACAGTCAAATATAGCAGCGATATTGAACAGTCAAATGGTCTTGGCAGAGGAACATCTAATGGTTTTGACCCAAATAGCGAAATCGACCAAATCCACGAATGGTATTTACACCCCAAAGCTACTGAAATACTACTTGATGGTTCAGAATCAGTTCGAACTGGAAAAAAACCTAAATATCCTGCTGAAACAAATTTCATTATGCGATACGGTGGCGACTACTTTGGAGAGCAAGCATTTACAGAGAATGTTGAATTTGGCTATGATATGTTAGACGAACGTATATCCACTTCAATTGAACAATTTTACGAAGAGGGAGCAGAAACTAAAGATGATTTAATCATTGTTGGAACAGATATCGGTTTTTTTAAACCTGATGGATCTCTTGCAGGCATTAGAATAACACCCAAAAATGAGAACATCTTGTCGGGTTCACCACCATTCTTGAAAAAGTTATTTAGTGATTTAGGAAATTTTGATAAAGGAGATTATGGTTACACCGATAGCCCAAACCCAAACGGAACAAGGTTCAAGGCTGGTATCAATGGTGTCTCGCAATTGTATTGGCGTGGAAGGCGAATATGGGGTAGCGACGAAGTGGGTGATTTTGGAGCCAATATGGAATCAGAATTAGAAGAAGAAAACCTCGACTTGACCTTAGACCGGATTCAAGGCGCATACACCCCTGCGGAAATAGCCATCAAGTATGGCTTTGGTGCGTCTTCAATTACGCCTTCAGAAGCAAATGATTTCTTGGCAATGGTGAACCAAGATAACCCTGCTGACCGTAATACTGGTATTGATTGGAACTTTTATGACACCGATGACGCTATGGACTCATGGGATTATTTGGTTCAAACGGGCCAGCAAGACGAATACTTGGAACGGTCCAAAGAATGACATAAAGTGTGCATATTGTATTTGTTTAACCCGCTATCCTAAAAAGCAACGAGCATAGGTTTAGATTATGGCTGGCGAACGCTCTTTTCATTCTGGTCGAAAAAACCGTATTCCAAATCAGGATAGATACCGGATGGAATACGATGAACGTTTGGCCGGAGGCAACGGCAGACTCGGTGGAATGCGGCCACGCAGAAGCCCACGCAGAGTTAGAAACATGTCTGGCAAATACTTCATTGCAGATGCAAGAAACTCAATGAAAAGTAAAAACAATGCTTTACTTCAAGCAGCGTCATGGCGCAAAAAAGGCGCAACCGTTCGAACTATTTCAACTGCAGACGGATATCTAAATTATATCGGTGGTGCTGCAAAGCGGCAATATAATTACAGGACAATACCATATCGAACTTTTGAAGATTCAATGTTTGGAATTGATTCTGTAAGGCTCACCAATTGGCTTAAAGAGCAGCCGGAATACAACAATAATTTAGATTGGAAAGTCAATCTTCAAGTGATCGGAGGGCCACAAGCCCTTGACACATTACAGTCTTTGATGAATCCAGAGCAAGCCCGAACTAATGCGGTTGCCCAAGCAGAAGCAGAAAATAATATTATTTCTGGATGGGATGCAGCTATGATAGAGCAAGGAATTGTTAATCAAAATACCGGAGAGGCATATACTGGCGGCGGCGCAAGAAGCCTCCAAGATGTTGATGCAATGGCGGCAGACAAGGACATATACAGCATGCTCGGATTATTAGATGATACAAGCGGGGTTGATGATAATAAACAACTTGAACTCGATGAAATGTTGAATACTTGGTTTGATGAAGGGGTAAGCGAATTTGGTGCCAATGCTCAAGAAGCAACTAAAATAGCACGTAATATTAAAGAAGACGTGCGAGAAATTGCCGTTGCAGAAAGAAACTCGAAAATTGGCACTACTGCACTTGATAGAGAGTTAAACGATATGTTCTCTGACATCTTCGCTGATGAAACATTTGGTGATGGAGGATCAATCACTTTACCTAATGGGCAGGTTATTTTTAAACCTGATAGAGAATCCGATTTAATGCCGTCTCTTGGTGCTGCACAACCAGGAATGGATATGATACCGAGCAATGTTGGCGGCGAGGGCGGCACTTGGACCTTTAGACCGCACCACATGGGCGGCTATGTTGACGGCTATGGCAATAAAGAAACTAAAGATGCATGGATTGTCGCAGACTCAATTGGAACAGTATTGAGTGCATGGCCCTATACTGAAGGTGAAACAAAGGCCGATAAAGACGAGCAATTTGAAGCCGTACGTCAAGCGTTCGATTACGCCAAGAACTACTCCGAATTAGACCCATTTAATTCAGACACTTACACGAATTTTAATAATCTTTCACCAGGCATAGCCGTTATTGATGGGTATGTGACCTATACTGCGGCTGGAGAGTGGCTTGGATGGGATATTAAACACACTAACGAGGACTATCGCTTGGAGGATGGCAACTTTAGATACTTTTTAGATGGTTCTGCAATTGAAAACGCACCTTCTAAATATACTGCTAATTGGGTATTGCCACGATTCAACCCCCATAATCCAGATAATGCAGCAAAGAGAGATCCGATGAGAGAACGCCTTGAGTCTTTGCTGGGTGAAGACGGAGAGCAGATGGCACAGCAAAACGCCAAAATCGCTCAAGCAGAAATGGCTAAGAGAAAAGGTGCGTCTGCTTCAGATATTCTTGACATAATGGAAGGAAACCGCTATCAAGTCTCTGGAAGGAACGGGGCAATTACCGCTTATATGCCAGATTGGAAAACTGCACTTAAAGAAGTAAGCGCACTAAAGCCTAATGACGTGGGCTCGGAGAATTTGTATATTACAGTCGCCCCATCAACTCCGGAAGGTAAAACAATCGCTGACGAAGCAAAATTACACGCTGAAATAATCTGGTCCAACGACCAAAACAAATGGCTTATTGATTATACGGAGGCGTTCTGATGGTAGCTGGCGTTAGAACCATCGGAGGGCGAAGACACGTATTATCGGACCATTCCTTAGACCGTATTACCGCAAATAGACTTGCTGATAGGCACCGTAAATTGGGTATCAATGCTAAAATAGTTCCTAACGGCAAAAACAAATTTGCCATTTATCGAAACTGCAAACTGCAACGTGTAACAAAATCCTCCCGCCCAACAAAGAAAATCATTCATGTTAATCAAGCCATGATTGCTCATAACCGTAAGAATCCTAACGACCCCAAGCCACCGATTACCATTCAAACAAACAAAGGCAGCTTGAGAGCATCAAGTATGAAAATAGAAGGACCTTCAAATTTGATATATAATCCACTTCAGCCACTTCAATGCGGTGCGAGATTATATATTGAAACAAAAGACCCAGTAATCCTAGACGATTGTACGAGGCTGATTTAATGACTTATGAAGAGATGCCTACTGAAGATTTAGAATCATGGTTGGTTCATTACAAAAACGAAGTATATGAAATAATTGATGAATTATCAAAGCGAGGCACTGGCCCTAAAAAAATGGTGGTGGATTTAATTGTTGAATGAAAACGATATTAAAGAATTAAAGGCGATTACTACAAACACCCCTGCAGCAAACCGCAGACTTTCGAGTGTTTTAGAAAATATGCTTACAAGAGGCGATAAAGGAGATCGCCTAATTGCTGAAGGTGCTTCAGTTCAAATGCGACGTGAACAGCCCCCCAATGAAATTGCAGCTAACATTATCAGCGGTGAAATTGAATCACCACGACTATATGATCGCAAATTATCTGAAATCGCAAACATCTGGTCTGGCGATCCATACAAAGGCTACAAAGGCGGCAGGTCATCCGATAACAAAAGATACAAGCCCAAAGGTATCGAGCCAACAAATCTGCCATCATGGATTAAAGAAGGTGACATTTTAGTGGGCAGAATAGGTGGCCGAGTGACTAAATATGTTCCTGGTATGGAATTGCACAGGAATGAAATAATCATTGGAGTCAAACCAGAATTTCAAGAATATAATGCAGATGCCTTGCGTTATTGGATAGAAGGGGAATTACAAAAAGGAATGCTTCGAGGGATGATTCCAAACATTCCAGCAAGTCATATTAGAAAATTAGACGTTGTTCGTTCAGACGCACCAAATACTCAAGAAAATTGGGCTGGAGCAATGGTTTCAATGGACCAACTTATTGAAGCCGATAAAAAACTCTTAGAAAAGCGGATTATGATTAGACAAGGATTATTGCGGGATCGTAATACACGCCCTTTCAACAGGCGTAAATACAACTCTCAAATGGCACCAGGACTCATAACAAACACACCGGCTCTTTCAATAAGAAACATTGACGGAAAACAATTCACTGGTGTTCTACGAGGTTTTCCATCAAAATCACATGCTCAAATGCAAGCGAAACTTGCGAAAGCTGTCTTCAACGAAAGCAGGCAAAACAGTTCTAGGAGTTCTAGGTATAGGTATCCGGTGTTGAATATCAGAACGTTGAAAACTGCTGGAGGTTGGAGAAATTATGTTAATTTATCAGGTGATGAAAACTTGTCTAAATTCCCAATGATGAAAGTAAGTTCGCCCGCTAATTGGAGTCGCAATTTGGAAATCGCAAGCCCCATAATTGATTATATGAACTTCGACAATTTCTTAAAAAATCCGTCCAATTCCCGTTTTGCCAACCTAAACAACAATCAACGTCGTGTATTGGAAGAACTTAGAAAAAGGGGAACTGGGGCGAAACTATGACAATCCCAATAAAAGATACAACCGGAATGAAGGCGGCTGATTTAGTCAAAGGTAAAAAAGTAATTAACGGTATTATGAATGAACATTTTTCTTCGAAAGAAATAGCAGATTTCGAGAAAAACAACATTTCAATGCAAATAAAAAAACTACCACCGGATATTGCGGGGCAATCGGTTGGCAATAAAATCTTTTTTGATCCAGACACCGTTCAACGTGCAGATGGAGTGACTGAAGATGTTGTAGTGCATGAATTAGTTCACGCATATAACAGATTCAGAGAAGAGAGGAAGCCAAACATATACGTTCGAAAGGAGTCTCAATTAGACACACCTAAAGATATTCAAAACGATATGGAAATTGAAGAAGCGGTGACAGAAGCAATCACAGCTTCTAAGTTAGGAAAATATGATTCACGTAGCAAAGAACCAATTGCACTTAATCGGGGAGACTTGCATAAAAGATACAACCGGCATCGAACAAATAGCCTGACAGATGATATGGGCGGGCACACATTAGAAGATGAGGCGCATGATTTATTAGAATGGTTGAAAACTGCAAGCCAAGAAGAAATAAATGGCTACGATGGATATATGGAGGACTTGGCTGAATACCGGCCAAGATGGAATAAACTACTCCCAACAGATGAAACAATGACGCAAAAGGAAGCGGAACAGTTCTTAGCCCAAATAATAATGAATGTAAATGATAATGAAGACGAACGATATTCTTATTGGGAATACATGCGTAAAATGCAATTGGGCAAATCTGAATCAAGTAATTCATTTGAGTTCAATGGAATGGATATTACTGATCCTTTTATGGATGAAACCGGCAGATACCCCGTCAATCCACGAAGTTATTATGGTGAACCTTACTTTGATTGGTTAGAATATTCTGATGAGGTTTGGGTTGGGCAACAAATGGAAACCGACGATGTTTTAGATAAAGCTCTTATTAAAGCCAGGAAATTAAAACCAGAAAAACTTACTTTCGATAACTTAGATGAATTACGTTATCAAGAAATCCTACGGCAAATGAGCAGAGACACTTATGATATGTTTTTTGCTGCAGATGGATATACAAATGCTTCAATCGCTCAATCCCGACAAAACAGGAAAATTCCTACCCTTGAAGAATTAGAATCGGTCTGGGCTGATGACCCAACAAACCCAGAAATCAACACTGATTCTGATTTGTTTGACTCAATGAAAACTACCTCTCCTGCTATTGAAAAAACTCGAAAAGGATTAGTTGCTTCAGCACGCATCGTAGAAGGCAACAAGTTATACAGGCTCAATGCTATACCCGTTGATCCAACAAATATTATTGGACCAATGAATGAAGATGGCTCTGATTATGGCGAAGGGCTAGATGAAAGAGCAGGACAAGTGTATGATTTATCTAAAGCATATGCCCTTGTCAACGAATCATCACCGACTCCAACGACATTCGAAGAAGAAATTCTTGAGGTTTATGCTACACAGCAAGACGCTGAGAATGCGGCCAAAGATATTCTAGTCTATGATGGGGAACTTTTAGTAAAGGAGATTGATGAAGAAACAGTTATGGATTTATACCGCAATTGGCCTTTTTACTTTAGAAAAGGCGAAGGGCAATTCTTGAAAACAGGATTAGTTGGTGAAAACGTAGTGTATAAAAACATAGGTTTTTCCAAAGCAAACGCTCCTTTAAAGACGCAGTTCAATTGGTTGACTAAAAATGTGGAGGATTTTGAAAATGGACCGGAATTCAAACCTTCATTCAATGAACATATTCAATCGACGCAAAGTAAGGATCGCCAAATGAGGAACCAAGCATGGAGGAACCAATTGTATTACCGCAGACTATCGGGTAAAACTTACAGAGGAATTGGTAATAATCTTTCAAAAAACAATGCAAAAATCGCAGCAAGCAAATTCAGACGTGCAGGCTTTAATGCCAGAGTGATTCCCAACTCCAAAGGGCATCGTTTGTATTTGAGGCGTAAAAATGTCTAAAAAAAGTAAAGGCGGCGAGCCAGCCGCAGTACGTCACCGTAAAAACATTCGACGTTTGATGGCGAATGCACCACTGACTAAGGAATGGCTTGATTCTTATTCAAAAGAGCTAAGGAAATCTGGCATGAAACCGTCAAAAATTAAATCAAAAAGAATGAAGATTATACAATCAAGTTACGAAAGAATGGCTAGAGACGAACTTGAATTACTTTCACGTCAATTAGTTGGCAGACATTCCGAATTACCTGAAAGAGTGAACTCATCAGGTCATAAGCAAAGACCAACCATTAGACAAATTAACGGCACATCATGGCGTTTAGCGGGTACGGCAAGCCAAGAAAACACTTTTGAAGAACAGGTTGCCGTATCAATTGCACTTGCTAAACAGATACGGGCAACGGGCTCTAAGGCCAGAGTCATAAAATGGAAAAATCAAGCTGGCGTATATTATCAGAAAGGGATTGATCCAATAGAAGCGATATGGGGTGATGATAAGATGCGGTTTGCAGCAGCAAACGGTTTGCTCCCAAAGAGGGGGCAACTGGCAGGTCGCCATCACCGAATCAATTCAATCGAAACCACCATACCGACTTCTTATCAGTGGTTGCCTGCGGTGTATGGGCGTAAGGCGGAAAAATCATATAACGCAAGTCAAGGACTAAATGATGCAAAAAGAAAGTTGTTGGTGATTCATCGTCCAGGTGGCGAAAAAGTATCAGTTGGTTGGGTTACGAGGAAAGAAGCTGCCCAACTACTTTTCGATGCAGGTATATATCCTATTGCCAGTGAATTCGATGCGGAATTTGAAAAGGAAAATCCCACATTAGATTTTACTACAACGGGTAGATTGAATAGGGGTATCGGATTTAAGAGGGCAGAAGAACAAGCAAAAGAGCGTGAAAGATTCAAAGAAGAAAAGGCGAATTCTGAAGGTGCTGCTGCCGAGCAGAAATGGCAAATATTGGATGATGATATAATGAACATTTCTGTCGATGAGTTTGGTGGTCCAGATATAACCGATGCCACCCAGCAAGACCTATGGGATTGGTTGCTTCAATATAATGAACAAATTAGAAACGATCTATTGATGAATGCAAGAGGCCATCTTACGCTGACTAAGGACATGGAAAAGGGTTTATTAAAGGACTATTCGCCAGCACCGGATTTTTATGAAGCGTTTTACAAAATGTTATCTGAAGATGGGCACGATGAGGACACAATAGATTGGATTTTTGAACAAACCCCATTTGAGGACATTATGCAACTATTTCACTATGAGCCTGGAGAGATATACGTTGATGGCAAATTGATTGCGGGAATACCGATTCAAAGAATATCGGGTGAAAGGGATGGCAAGCAATTGGGCGAATGGAATGATTTTGAACCTATTTCGTCTGTAGGCTCCAATCCGGCTTTGAGGATTAAAACCCCAATCGAAATCAAAAACCTTAACGATGAAGGTTTAGCAGCGGCTAAGGAATTGATATGGAATATGGAATTTGGCCGACCCAAAAAAGACATTGACTGAAATGTGCTTATTGCTCTAATTCCTGCGCCCATTTGATAAACGAAACGGAATTAACAAGACTATGGCGAAGCGCAAGTCAAAATCAAGGCCGAGCCGACAGACCCTTAGAACTGCAAGTAATCAAAGAGGCCCACGTCAATCGCAAATGATTGACACTTACCGAAGGGCTGGAAATAGTGATATTGAGATTCAACAATTCTTAGAACTTGATAATGCATTTAATCGAAACCCGCAAGCCTTTGGGATCACACCGCAAAAATCAAGAAAGATTGATGGCAAAACGTTTCTATCAGTTGGTAATGCGCCAACCTCCAAAGAGAATGCAGAAGCAATGGCTGAAATGCAGCGAAATAAATTGGGCAGAAACGCCAGAGTCATAAAATCAAAAAAGGGATTTACAGTGTATGTTGCGCCTGCAAAACGCATATATTCTGCTTCTTTATTGGAACGTGTAGCTTCACAAGAAAAAATGCTTTTGCCTAAAACAAAAACATCAACACCTGCAAAAAAGAAAAAGTGGTTTAATTTTGGCCGGAAAAAGACAAAGACAGGCGGAATAATGCCACGTTCAACTAAAGCAGAACTAGACAATCAAGAGGTTGAAGACTTTTACTCATTCAAAGACCAACTTTCAGGGGGGTCACTTACTGAAGCAGAAGTATTCATTAAAGCAGAAAAAGCAGCAAAAGCGCAACGACAAGAAAGAGAAAATGCAATTGAGATTGGTAATAACCGCAACAGACTCACCAAAGAATTACGAATCGCAACTGAAAGAGAAGACATTGCATCATATTACCAATCGGTATCTGATTATAATGAAGCAATACCGCTTTCTGTTGTAGCCAAATACAACAGCCTTGAAATCGCAACCACTTCAACAGCAGCAGTATTGGGAGGGGTTGTTGCTGCAGGAACAGCAGTTGCAGCATGGCCGTTAATACCAGGAATGGCGGTTGCCGGTTTCTTATCGGCAAAAATAATTAGAAATAACGTCGGTGGCATTGGCCTAAAGCAAGGAGTAAATTCATCCCTTGACGCATTTGAAGGACTAGGCGGCAGAGCTGTTGAATCAGTAAGAGTCTCGAAGGATCAAGGGCAATCAAATTGGAAATCGCTTGGGCTACTACGCCAACCATCTAAAGTCAAACCTCGAATGCCAATGAAACTCAAGGAAACAACTCGCCTTGAAAAGCGCAAGAATAAAAGAGCCGCAAGAAAAAGGAAAATGCAAGTTAGGCGTGAAGTTCGCAGCCGCAATAGGGGTAGTATTGGAATAGAGACTGATGAAGAATACTATGAGCGCATGAGAAATACCGATGGAGTCACCGTCACAGAATTTTGAGCGTGGATGGCATGCTTAGAACTCCTTCAAACACCCGTAAGTTCAGCGGCAACCAATTTCAACGTGCAGCATCTATTCAGAATCCAAGATTGTTTAACAGATTGCAGCACCTCGCTGCAGCGGCAAGAAAGGGTGGCTATAATGCAAGGGTTGTTAAAAATAAACATTCAGCATCGGTATATTTGAGAAAGAGAACATATAATGCACCAATACCAGAAACAGACGCTCTAAGAAGAGAGATATTCCCTATATCTGCAATGAGAGCTAGTCAAAGCCTAAACTTCGTACCAAAGACGGCATCAACAGGCAACTACAAAACCGACTCAAGAGAAATGAATGATCTAGCCGATGCATTCCCAGAAATCGTCAATTCGCAGATAATTGAAATTGAAGATAAAGGTAGAGACATAAAAGACTCCATGCGTAGTATAGCGCAGAATATAGTGAATATTAGAAATATGGCTGAAGACCAATTGAACACTTACGGAGAGGGTGAATGGAATTCTGGCAAATCAAATTTAACGCCTGAACTTTGGGATTTAATTGAAAAGCACCCTTCAATATCACCTACATTTGATAACTTAGAAGAACCTACGGAATTGATGACAGCCAAAATTCTCGGTGAACATGCATTCATTAACACATCACTTACTTTGCGTGGTGACGCTAATATTGAGCAAGAATACAGTTACGGGCCTTCATCGATAAACCCGCAGTTGTGGAATCTATATGATGAAGATGGTGTAACTCTAAGAACCTATGATGATAATTTCGTTGAAGCAGCAGAGCAACGTGCATCAGAATCATTGATGGAAAAATGGCGAAGGCAATTCGTTTTAGGCATTAGGGAATTGGGCTCTACAGAGCATCAAGTTGTAGCTGGCTTATTAAATGAAAATCCGGAATCCCAACTCCAAAAAATGAAAGACTCACTTGACTATAATAATTGGGAAATACCCAATTATACTAACTCAACAATGTCAAAATCACAAATACGAGCCGCTATTGAAAATGCAGTAATCGAAGTTAATGCTTTGAACCCAATAAACGAACTTGAAGTAATGAAGGCTAAAAAAGAACAAGATGCTGAAGAAAAACTGCCTATCATTGGCAGAACTATGACTATGGAACGGCTTACTTTTGCGACTGAAGACATTCGAGACGTGTTATCAATAATGGGTTGGGATCGCAAAGAAACTGACGGAAACAGAATATCAACTATTACGGAATTAAGAGAAGGCCCAGCAATCACCGTCAAACGTGAGGGTGAAAGTGAGGTACCAGACGGTTCTATTTGGATTGAAGGACATTTGCGTAAAAAACCGACATATAATTACGCATTCGTCATACCTAAAAAGAATGCTAATGAACACAAATTATGGACCGCACCAAGAACAAATATGGAAGGTAAAAAAAACAAGCGAGCAAAAAAAGCAATGGCCGATTATCTATATTACAGAACTAAGGTTCTCAAAGAGAAGCCAACTACCGGCGAGATAATGCAACACATCAATTCCATATACCCCAAGCAACCAATTACTATGAATCAAGCCGGCAATATCTTGGCAAGAGATTCAAGATTTGAAGGAACTGGAATCATCGATGTTTCATCATCAAAATTGATGGGTCGGGTTAGGCAGAAAACATGGAAAATAACACAACCAGGCGGGGCTTGATTAAAATGCAGATATACGCCCGTTTTCTAATAAAACATGACCCTCTAATGGGGGGTAAAACGGTGGAGGTAATCGCATGATTGGCAATACCGATGAAGCTAGAGCTATAATCGAAGGAATTGCGGCAGCAGAAAGAGTTCAAGAGGCAAACGTGGTTCCAGATTGGATGGCCGGAAATCGTGCTGAAGAAATAATCAAAGAAGTTGTAGCACAAAAAATTGAGTTCACAACAGATGATTTATGGGAACGCCTTGAAATGGAAATTGCAGAAGGCAGAATCCAAGAGCCAGATGAAAGGCGAATAATGGGTGCAATGATGCGCCGACTACAAGCAGCTGGCGTGATTATTTCAACCGATTTTACAAAGCCCAGCACTAGAAGGCATGGCGCACCGCTAAAAGTCTGGCGAACTGATCCATCACACGCATATGATATGTGGCGTTTATGGGGAGGTTTAGGTCCTGGCAGCGAGCAAGTGCAGATTGCTAAAACTGAATTAGATAGAACAATTCGAGAAAATGTAATCAGGGTCAACAATGCCGCTGACGAATTAGAAAGAATTAGAAAGAATCTTAAAAAGGATAGGGCCGATTCTGCGGAATTAAATAGACGTGGATATAATAAAAAACGACTACCTTCTTTTGAAGAGGTAATGGCTGAAGGCGAAAGAGCAGAACAGGATAGAATAGCAGGGTGGATTAAAAACACCACTATTAGCGCAATCGGAACATCGGCTGGCACAGCCAAAGAAATCGGAAAGCGTTATCCGCAGGGAACATTTGAGAGTTCATTAGGTCCAACAACAACAACAGATGCTTCGCAGGTAGCGATAGAATATATGAGATTAAATGACGAAAATGGCAACTGGCTCGGAGATGTTGAAATCGCCCCAAAAGACAAACGAGGATTTGTTGCGGTTTCGCAAGAAGACGAGATTGTGGGTTTCCAAATAGTATCTTTGAATAAAAGTTCCAACGTTTCTGAAGATCGTTTAATTCAAGTTGTAAAAGCCAAAATAGAAGGAATGAACTTAGAATTTTCACCTTTGAATGTTACAGATAACATAATTTCCAAAGAACGGTATGGCTTACAAAAGGCATGGAATAACGTTGAAGACCTACAAGAAGGTGGAAATCTTGTGGCCTTAATGGAAAATGATATGATTGGTAATGATTTTGCTGGCTGGGAGATATACAAAAAGAATCAAAAGTATGGAATGCTAAATGCTTTGCATGGTTGGATGGCTTATTCGCCCTCGCAAAGAGAATGGATTGCCTCTATGGAGCAAAAGGCTTCTGATGGAGATGAAACCGCAATCAATATGCTTGAAGATATAGAATTATTCATACAAGAGAACACCGATCAAAATTTTCATTATTGGGAACAGGAATATGAAGGAATGGTCGAATCATCATTTGCTGAAGCACACGACAAGGGTAAAATAACCGATGATGAATTTAATGCTGTTAAAGATGCTATGGATTCAATGGGCATGTTTGTAATGGAAGAAGGCAACCATGAATGGGCCAATAGTGAAGGACTGAAGGGCATGTATGATATTGAATCCCTTGCGGCTAAAGCAGGAACGCCGAATTGGGGTTCATTTGTCGATTGGGTCCAATACAAAAACAATTTGGAACACAGGGAGTCTCTTTCTGAATATTTATTCGATAAGGGGTATAGTTCGGTGTTACCCACAGGCATTTTCTCTAAATCAGGCCCATCTGCCGCAGAAGAAAGGAAAAAAGGGTTCATATCATACGGCCAACCTCCGTCAATGTTAGATGGAAAACGTTTCAACCCTCGCAAACTACCATCTGCGGTGAGAGCATCTGCGGTGAGAAACATCAATGGCAACAGATTCATCGGCATAGCAGCTACAAATAACAAGTTGTATGCCAGAAACCTAGCCCAAAAAGTTAGAATCAGCAGCGGCAGGAATGCTCGGGTGATCCCTAAATCTAAGGGTGGTTTTGGAATATATGTTGGACCAAGAAAAGCCCCAATCCAAAGACGTAACTTTTGATTATAAAGTGTGTTTATGCACGCATTACAAGGACAACCCCTAAAGGGAATATTCACTAGACTAATATTATGGGCGAATGGAGAGGACTGGATAAGCAAGCCTTTGAAAAACTTCATCATCTTGACCCTGCATCTGCATGGAACGTGCTTTCACGCATTGACACAACTGACCCCGAACCTATTTGGGCAGCACATATGAAGGGTGGAGGGCCAGTAACAACATCAGATGCATGGCTTGTAACAGATTCATTAGGAAGGCTATTAGGTGCATGGCCCTATGAAAATTTGGTTGACAACACACCTAGAGATTTTAATTCCCCTGTATTTGTCATGAAAGGCAGTATTGAAGATGCGACAATGAACGCCTTCACACAAGCACAAGAAATCTCCCAATTCGACACATATAAGTCTGGCAATTCCAATAACCCTCCAGGTATATCAGTAATAGCAGGAAGTTTAACCATCGACTCGAAAGGAGACTGGGTGGGTTGGAAAACTAAGAATATGACTTCATACGATCTTCACAATGATGGTCGACTTTTTTTAGATGGCAAGGCCATTTCTGTAAAAGACTACAAGAATAAAAGAAATGCAAAAGGCGAAATAATGGCTTTTGGAACAGAAGATTGGGTAATGCCAAAACCATTTTCTCTTGAAGAATTTAGTGGTGACACAAATTCGCAAAAATCAACCGACATGCTGATGCTATCGCCCGAAGAATATGCCGAAAAATATGATATTATGGCATCGAAAACAAAAAGGCAAGTAAAAAAGAATTGGGCCGTTGGGGAATCCATGCGCCCAAGCATGGTTGACGATATGTTCCGAAACGATAATCGCATGAAAACATCTGCGGTGAGAAATATCAATGGAAGCAGATTTGTAGGCATAGCAGCTACAAATAACAAGGTCTATGCCAGAAACCTAGCCCAAAAAGTTAGAATCAGCAGCGGCAGGAATGCTAGGGTGATCCCTAAATCGAAGGGTGGTTTTGGAATATATGTTGGACCAAGAAAAGCCCCAATCCAAAGACGTAACTTTTGATTATAAAGTGTGTTTATGCACGCATTACAAGGACAACTCATAAAGGGAATATTCTCTTGACTAAGTATTATGGGTGAAGGTTTCATCGGTGATATTGATTCCGAACGGCGAATCGTTGCCGGAATTTGGTTTTCAGGAGTGATATCTTTGGCTTTGATAAATGTCTTAGATACTGAATCTGGAGGGTATAATTTCTTTCTAGTGTGGTGGGCAATTATCGCAATTATGGCTCCTTTAATTATAATTCTATTTAGCGTAATTAAAACAACAGGACGTAATGGCGAGTGGATTTGGTTTGCTTTGTCAATAACAACAGGCGGCGTTTCAACTTTGTATTATTTATTGGATTGGTTGAATATACCTTTAGTGGAGGGGGCATAATGGCTGAAGATGAAGACTTCACTTCGAGAGAAGGTCTTATTGTTGGACTTATTGCTTTTGGAGCAATTTTAGTTCTAATTATTACACTAATAATTTCTAATACCGACACACCTTCTATTTCTTTGCCCTCATGGGGGCTTGCTGAATGGTCCACTTTGGCAATCGGATTGCTGATTGTTGGATCTATTGGTGTGGCTATTTATTGGGGTTCAGACGAATACGGTGAAGATGATGTATTCGAAGGTGGATATGGTTTTCCCGCTACAATTCTAATTTTACTTGTTGCGATTTTAATGGTAAATACTCAATTCTTTGGTCTTGCCATTGATAATGACAAGATGATTGACACTAATGGAGATGGCATTGGCGATACCCGATTGGGTGCAATCCCAAGTGGCTATGTTGACTATGGCGAACCACAGCCATACGGATTCGGAAATTATGGTCCAGTGGATGAAGGCATCCTTACTGACTTTGAAGGCTTGGGCGCAGGTTGCATTATCGGCGGAGTTATCGGCGGAATTGTCGGCGGTGCCTTCTCATGGGGATTCGGTGCAGCTCCATCAGCCGCCATTGGTTGTGGTTTAGGCGGCGGTGCTGGATTCGTTGGTTCGGCAGGCGACTTTGACGGAGACCCTACTACGGGATGGTGAAATAAATGGCTAAGAAAAAGAACGTAAAATATAATTTCTATCACAGCGGAATTCAAACGTCTGTCTTAATTGATCCAACTACGGGAACTATTACAGGCACCAATTTTGCGTATAATCCTGACGGTATTGACATTTCAGGCGGCGGCGTGTATATTCCGCCCATTGGAGACGCTTCTACCATAAATCCCGATTCAACCGACCCCGCCGGCACCACGCCAACACCCGTCACCGTTAGGATTGATGGTGAACCATTGGGGGCTTCAAAAACAGTCGCTCGAATTGGAACCGGCAAAAGTTCTGACGGGATTTCAAAAAACCAAACAGCAGCAACAGCAGCAACAGCAGCAACGTCAAGCAATGAAAAATCCTTTTGGGATGAAAGAAGCACTGAAATTCTGGCTGGCTTGGGCATAACTGCAGCTGTTGGTGCTGGAGCAGCATACGATCTTACTCGGAAAAAAGGTAAAAGTCGAATAAAGCGGCTGTATAATGCTTCACGAACCGAAGCAGAAAATGTTTTTAACGAATTTAGCCGCAGCATTAGAGGTAATAATGAAAATATGAAAGAGTTACTCGCTAGAGACTTTTCACGAAACGGGCCATTGTATCAGGCTTGGCAATCAAACAGCCTTACTTTGGGGGTCAACAGAGATGAATGGCTGGTTGGAGGCAGACAATATACGCAAGCAAATTTCCCAAGAACCACGAATCCTGGCTTTGCTATGATTCGTAAAGAAACAACGGTCTTTTTAGTTAATGAAGCAACCGGACAGGTTTTTACTGAAGATGAAGTGAAACTTAGAGGTAATAACAATTCATGGGTTTCGCCAAAGGCCGTTGAAACGGAGGCAAAGACAAGACAAAATCCTACCGGAATTAAGGTGATGAGCGTAGTCAATGAAAGAGGCAATACTATTACTTTGAAAAGAGTTCTGCGAGGGGAGTATAATGAATCATTAGGCAATACTCCAGAAAATCAAAGAGATGGTGTGAGATACGTTGAAAAACCAACTATCAAAGAGGCAGACAAATCAGATACAGCTGAAGAATTACGGGCAGCATCCTCGCAAAGAAGGTTAATTGAACAGCAATTAGCGAATCTTGGTTCTACACGATCACAAAATGAAATCTTAAATCGCATCGATTCAGAAGAAGCAAGAACTGTTCGGCAAAGGGAATCCGATGAAAGGCAAATAGAAGCGCAGGCTGAAAGAGAGGTTGCACGAAAAGCTGCAGAAGTTAAAACTGCTGCCGATAAACGAATTGCTATTTCAGACATAACTGCAATGCTTGGCAGAGCTGTTGCCGATACCCAAGTGGATAAGAACAGATATGATATTGACAGCCAATGGGTTGAACGATTTGTAAGTTCTGGGCTCGGCAACATGGTTCCCACTGATAAAATAAAAAGTTGGACTTATGAAATGGGCACAGGCGGGCAAGAACTTGTTGTAACATATACTGATGAATGGGCCGCAGAGAGAGGTCTAGCACTTGGAGAAGAACGTTGGACTAGGGATAGCCTAATTGAAATAAACGGAATACCCAAGCAATACGGCCCAAGCATGGTTCCATTATGGCAGACCAATCGAGGAACTTCAAACGTGGGCCCAGCATGGGCTCAAAACTCTAAAAGAAACGTTACATTAGGGCGTGGCAGCATGGGTGGTGGCAGCATGGGTGGTGGAGGCGCATTGGAATCAATAAGAAGCAGGCTATATGGCCGCCAAATGCCCAAAGGTCATACGACGCTGAATCGTACTATGTTTGAACCGTTATCTGGTTTGATTAGAGGGGAGTCTCTTAGTCGTAAAATTGGTGATGAAAGATTTAGTGTTATTGGTTCAACTTCTGGACTAAGACACATGCCTAAACCAAATGCAAGAATGCTAGCAAATCAATTCCGTCAGGCTGGATATAAGGCGAGAGTAATTCCAAATTCGAAAGGATATCGGGTTTATCTTGGACCTAGACGTGCTAGGTGATCCCATTGTTTTCACCACCAAAAAGAAATGCTGAATATCCGCAACAAATTACTGAAGACGGTTGGATTATTTTAGAAGATTTAGAAGATGTGGCAATATTTCAACTTTCTGATAATCAAGGACAAGCCGCAATGAATAGTGCATTAAGACGCACAGGCATGCCTTCTAATTTGATTAACTCTCTTAACAATAATCCTGCCGTTCAAATGTTAGATTCGTCTTTACTAATTTCATGGGCCGATGGAACAGAACATGTATTGTCTGAAATGGATGGCCCTCAATACGGAGAACTTAAAAAACAAATATATATGCAGAAGGCTAAGACTTTTCAACCATATAAAATCGCCACTGGTCGCCCAACTACAACAAAAAATGAACTTAAAAAGATTCTTTGGAATTCGTACCCACCAAATATTACAGGGTATTTTGGTGAAGTTGAAGATTTAAACGACAACCCTTTGAGCAAATATGGTTCGTGGGATGGTTTCCGCCAATACTCTACTGATAGGCTCCCAACACCGGAACGCCTTTGGGAATTATGGTGGCAAAAAACAGGCCAAGAAGATGAATGGGTTGAACTGGGTAAGAAGAAAATTGCAGAGTCTCAACGGGCCTTTGAATCTATTAAAGAAGCAGAAGAAATGCTTGATTACAAGAAGGATTCTGCCAGCGATAAACAACAACAATCGATACAGCCAACAGTTCAAAGAATTATGAATTTAATGACTGATGAAGAATTTGCAGAATTTAGAGTCGCCCTTAATTCTGGCGATCCCTCTATTATGGAAATGCCTATGGCAGCGCAAATAATACTTAGAGACAAAGGCGCAGAAATATGTGAATGTCTATGCTTTGGGGCCATAGAAGCCCATGATGATAGAAGCTATGGCTGTTGGCCTTGTCCTGGATGCAACAATGATTCAGACGCAGACATAGGAGGACTATGTAGCACTTGCACCCAATCGAGCAAAGAAACAGAAACTCGCTTGGGGGCTCAAGGTTTTACGCAAAAGTGGACCGATGCGACAAAATCAAAGAGTTATTTCAAAAGGGATGGCAGAAATAGAGGCCGTATGGCAAACCCTACTATGCGTTTGAAGCCGAAATCTAAATGGCAGAATTTTCGTTCTATTGATAACGTTGTTTGGGATCGTTGGGGTAAAGACCTCGTAGCCGGACATTTGTATCAACAGGACTTGAACGCAAGACCGTTGACAAAGGCTGAAGCGAAAACTATTGCGTATAATATCCGGAATAGAAAGGCTGGTGGTGGCGTTCATCTTGCCAGAGTCGTTGAAGTAAAAGACGGCTATTTGGTTTTTGAACGGCCTAAAAAACGTTTATGGAATAGTTCTATGAGAGGTGGTCGATGATGGCTGGTTGTGGATGCGCTAATGGGATGAAAGATGGTCGGCCATGTGGTTGCTCAACATGCAGGCAAAACAGAACCGTCATACCAATATCCTATAATTTTGGAACTGCAAGAGAGCGACGTGGCGAATGGTTACATCAAAGAACCGGCCTTCAACGTGTCCGTAAAATTGACGGGCAGAATTTTCAAATGCTGCCAGGTTCGGGTTATTCTGATTCAAAAATGGATCGTGGCTCCGTTGGCCCTAAGTCGGTCATGGTTAAGCGTGCTAATGTTCTTCGAACTAAAGGGTATAATGCAAGAGTTATACCAACTGCAAAAGGACATACACTGTGGCTTTCAAAGAAAGTTCGATGGAGTGAAAACGAACTCAAAACAGCCCGAAATAAACTTGGAGCGAATAGCCCAGATTTCATGCGTCTTCTAAGACAGTCTGGGCAACAATCCCGACAATATAACAAGCGATTGATTCCAATTACAGAAAGTTATAAAGTTAAAAAAGGCTGGGATGATGAACCAGGAATTATCCCTTTCAATGAAAGGTATGGTAAAATCAGTATTTCATCAGGACAAAAGGCACAAAAGCGATACAATGAGATGCTAGAGACGTTCTGGCCTGCTTATTGGATGAGCAACTCAAAACACACTGATTCAATGAATGAATGGGTCATGCATAATGACTCCGATGATCCATTATATGAAACAAGTAATGGGGATTTAATTAACTCTGGTTCGAAAGAAGACTGGGGAGAGGATGCTTTCATGGTTAAAGGCACTTTTGAAGAGGCTATGAATCATTTATGGGATTCAGAATCAATGGAAATAAATGCAGACGCACCGGAATGGGTCGGAGGTGAATACATCAAACATATGCCGACTGGCCGAAGAATCACAAGGCAGCAATTGGCCGATGGTGCTGACCCGCTTGCTTTGGGCTTGGGTAAGAATGCATCACGACTCAATGTTAATTCATGGGAATCCGATATTGGCGGAGGATATACAGCTGATAATGACCCGACATTGCCTAAAAAATATGAGTTAATCGACTACATGGCAAAAATGCCAGATGAAATGGCAATGTTCTTTATGCCTGAATTAACCGACCATACAATAACGGGCGACAAGATTACAACTCAATATGCACGTTTAGGACAAGATGGCCCATCGGCAACTTATGTTAGCAAGGAAGTGATTGTTGGCGATTCTTCAACATGGATCAAACCTAACGATTTTGGTATTTCTTATAAAATTGGAGGCAAGAAACCCTCTAAAAAATATAATCATTTAACTTGGTTTGTGCCTGGAACAGTAAAAATTGCTGACAAAAATAACAATGGGATGCATGACGGGGTTGAGTAAATGCCATGTTTAGAATTGTCTTGCACTGATTACGTTGATCCGGCTTGGGAACCAATCGCACTTATCATTCTGTCTTTGATATATGGCTTCACTATGCATGCTGTATGGAAAAATAGAGGCTTAAATGGAGTTATCATTGCTACATGTTTAATGGTTCCAGTATTAACGCATTTTTGGCATATTTTATACAGTGAAGGAACCTTAAATTATTGGTTTCCTAATGATGGCGGGGCGAATTTCTTAGATATTTTTAATGTTCAATCATCGGACTTGGTAGTTATTGACGGCATTACAGAGAACGGTGAAGGACTTGGACTAAGTGGAGCTTTATTCAACACATACGAATTTACCGTAGCCGCATCGATGTTGATATTGTATGGTATTGCTGCAATCTATTTGCGAAGTTTTATTGTATTAAATGTTGGAATTTGGCTATTTTATTTTTATGGTTTTGTTGACTTTTACCATCGACAAGATTCATCAATAGTGGATTTTTATGCGTTGGACGTTTCAGCATTCTTGATAGGATTGCTAATTTTAATCTGGTGGGCGGTTTCGCCTGACAGCATTGATGATTGGTTTGATTTGGGAATATCCCTACCGAGTGATACATCATCGGAGGGTTCGAGATGAGTGGATTAACACGCCTACTATTGCTATTTACTCCCGTTGTGATCATAACTTTTGGTTTTTCTATGATTGGTGAGGCGGAGATTGAATCTTTCAATACAATTGCTTCAGCCCAAGCGTTTGCGATTGCCGGTTCTTTATTTGGAATCTTTTTCTTCATGGTTTCAGAAGTTGGGATGGCAGATTCAAACCGTTCATACGTGGCAAATCCTTTAACCGATATTCTTGCTTTCATTGGCACTGGATGGTTAATTATACGTGCATATAATCTTGAAGAAGGGGTATTGATTGGTGTCGGATGCGCCATCTTTGTAATACATATATTACAATTAGCATTCAAACAAGGCTTTTCGTTTGACTCTCCTGGTGATTCGTTTTGGCGGTGAAGGGCTCACGTTCTTTGGACGTGAGGGGTAATAAAGAGAGGTTTATGCCTGTTAGCGAACATAGTTCAAGTTCGGCAGCGATTAAATACGCAGATGCTTTTAGAGGTGAAAATTACCTTGCTAGAGTGATCCAGTCAAAATCAAACAATGCCACTAAGTATCGTGTTTTGATAAATGATAATAAAATGCCCAAAGGAAAGAAGCCAACAGTGAAGGTTAATTCGATTATTGAAGACATAAAAAACTCTAAATCGGACAGGCTATTGAGAAACCCCAACAATCCCGTTTCACCAATCACTTATTCCAAGCCTCTTGAAAATTCTTTATCTTCATCCCAAATGGATGAATATGAAAAGGTTCGAAGGCTTTCTTTTATTGTCGGTACTGTTCACTTAGTTGCAGCTATTCTAATGATTGCTTATGCCAATAAAGACTTCATAATCGGCATAACAAGCACATTTGCAGCAGGACCACCAGGTTGCGTTGAAAAAGCAACCTGTGATACTTTTACAGTCACTAATTTGAACGCCCGATTAGCATATTGGGTTGCCGGATTTTCATTATTATCTGCTTTATTCCACTACATTACTGTCACGCCAGGTTTTTACGAATCATATAAAAATCAATTAGAGAAGGGCAGAAACCCTTACCGATGGGTAGAATATTCATTATCTTCAACGTTAATGATTTTAATTATTATGATGCTTTCTGGCACTACAAATCTAACAGCTCTAATAGGAGTTGGATTTGCTAACGTTGGTATGATTTTGTTTGGTTGGATTTCAGAGATAATGAACCCATTAGATAGAGATAAAACAGATTGGACTCCGTTCATCTTTGGTAGTATCATGGGTTTAGGTGCTTGGATCGCATTATGGGGTTCATTGGCAATCAACTTGACCCAACTTGGCATCGATTGGTCGGAAATTCCTCAATTTGTTTGGGTAATAATAGCAACTCAATTCACGCTTTTCAATATATTTGCACTTAATCATGCATGGCAATTAACAATCACAACGTCTGAAGAATACCTTCAAGGCGAGAAAAATTACATTTGGCTCTCATTGATTTCTAAATCTTTACTTGCATGGAGTATTTACTTTAACACGCTACTCCTTTGATGCCAAAACATAACTTTACTGGAGGGCCACGTTTATGATTCTTTATTTGAATAATCGTTCCCAAATATTGCATAACTTTACAGATTATCCAGATGGCATTAAACCAATGCCGGATGCTATAACAAAATGTTCAAGCTGCGGGGTTCCAATTCAAAAGCCAATTAAGATAATTTATGATCGGTTCAAACTGATGACAAATAACTCAAGGATAGAACTGTGCCGTTAGGGTTTTTATTCAATCTGTTTGATATAGGCGTTATTTACGGCCTCTGCTCATGCCCTTATGTATCGTCTGTAATTCAGGAGACGTTCTTCATCCGAATCATAGAAAATGCCGTAGATGCCTTCAGCCTAGAAACGCTCGAAGAAAAAATCCACTTCTTAATAAGAATAAATCCAAGTTTTGAAGATGCACTGTAACAACGATAACAGTGCATATTGAACGTTATAGACGGGAATAATCAAAAGTGCATCTCATTTACAGGTGGCATGGAGCTAAGCGAACTTGAAACAATCAAAAATATTTATGGTTCGATTTGCGTTGCTCTATTCATTTTCTGGGCTTTTCAACCGCTCGGAATTGGAAGAAAGCCCCCAACCCTCCCCATTACAACCCACCGTTTGCTCGCTATGGGCATTGTCGGATGGTCCGGTTACATCTCTTTGACGAGCAATGCCGAAAGTATTGATTTTTTGAGTGATTGGTTAATCACAGTGCCCTTGATTTTTCTTAGTCTCTCTTACAACGGATTGTCTGAAGGATGGAAAAACAACACTTTGTTGCTTGGTTTTATTTCAATAGCAGCGATTTTGTCTGCAAGGAATGGTTCAGTTGGCGATTTGGATAAAGGTCTTATTCAGGTAGTTATTGCTTTGATTTGGTTAGTTTTTTGGGTTCGAGGGCTGGGTCTTTCTTTTCGCCAATCATCGGGCTCCGGCAGTTTCAGACTTACAGCATCGGGTTCTGTTGAAGACTATTCTCAATTCTCTATGTATGAAAAAGCAACATACATTTTGCTGCTTGCATACCCTATCCTTTTCTTCCTTGCTGGTTCAACCGTCTTTGAATTGAGACTTTACGAAGGCTCAATACTTGATGATTGGGGATTGCATTTCTATTCCTACGTAACCTTACTGATCCTTTTGTCTTGCGTATGCAAAATCGGTTTGTCGGTTTATCACGTTATGACAGATTCAGAAGACTAATTGGGCATGAAATTATTCATTAAAAACCATGCTTCTTTAACTTCAACTCCCGATATCAATAAAGGGGTGGCCAAGTGATAATACGGTATGGCGCAGTATTCATATTCCTATGAGCCAGTTTGGGGCGACAATTATCTTTCCAGAAACCGTCTAATGGATGGTTCAAAAAATATTGAACTAGCAAAAAATACAATTAGCAAAAGTGCAAATTTGCGGATTGTTAAAGTCAATATTGAGATTAAAGATGGAAAATCAACCAAGAAACAAACACGATTTGAACTACAAAGTTCAAAGGGCTTGGAGGGCGCATCTGGCGACATGAAATGGGTGAACACTAGGACAAATCGGTTTCAAACACTTAAAGATGCAAAGACAGCTCTAACAAAAGATATTCTTAACGATCCATCCGACATTCTAATTTACGAACATGCGCCAAAATTCTCTCCCTATGTTTGGGGAGGGCCAGACAACTCATCGAGAGCACATGGAAGAATGACTTCGGACTACATTTTGTCGATGTTAGACGAGAAAATGTATAACAACTTGAAAGACAAATTAAACAGTAATTCTTTTAATGGTTCAATTACAGTTGATAATGAAGGATTTATTACAACTTTTGGAAAAGGCAAAACCTACGTTATCGATGAAAATAGCGTGGCTAATTCAAGTTTGGTTCAAAGGGAAATTAAAGGAAATGGAATCAAAATTATGGGTGGTGGTTCTCCTGAAGGTAAGATTGGCCTTGAGGAACGCTCTTATCCACCAGGATATCGGCTTGATAGATTGAGGGTGATTGCACAACAAAAAGGTGAAAATATTTTGTTTGTTGATGATGAAGATGCTTGGGTTTTAGATCCGGTATCAGATATGGGCCATCATGCTGATTCAAGGCTGCAAGATAAACGTATCAAGCGAATAATAAATCTTGCTAAAGATAAAAACTCTGGCATAGGTCAATTCAATGCCTTCATAGGAAACGGGTTGATAGAAATGGGTTCCCCAACACACATCGTCAACGTAACTGAAGGTGAAGAAAGTCGGGAAATAAAATTTTGGTCTGAAGAACATGCTAATCGGGCGTATGAGGTCGCAAAGGATTACGCCGATTATATATCTTTAGATCGCATCGACATGGATGCGGCAAAGCAGACTTGGTGGCTTGGAGTGAATGAAAGTGGCAAACCGATGATTTTTGACGGGGATAAAGGCCGTAAAGAAAGTGAGTATTATGCTAAAGTGGCTGCTGCCACAGATACAAAAATTAAGATTTTTGAGATGCATGGCGACGATGCAAAAGATATGTTATACGAATCTATGGCTGAAGACGAAATCAATTTCAAAGACATATACAATACTGGGAAAAGTAAGATTTACGATACCGATTCTAAAGGTGCTGCAATGAATTCTGTTGAAATTGAATTGGGATTAAATGAAGGTGCCGGATTTTCAATAGATGGGGTGGTCCAAGAATTTGACCCAGACTATCGAAGGGATGGGGATTACTTCATGGATTATGCCAAGCAAGTTAAAAGCGCATACGAGATAGATGAAGCTGTCCTTGTTAATCACAAGGGCGAAACATTTGAGAAAAAAAATAGGTTGGAAACGACTCTATCCCCAATTCATGCTATTGAGATTGTTAATTCAAACTATCGAGATGTTAGCAATATGGATGGGTATATCCCTGATGATAATGACAAGATATGGGTTCAAGATTATACTGATGACTACGATGCTTATGGAACGCCGCATTATCCAATTGAAGATATTGAAGACTTAATGACTCTTATTGAAGAGGAATCTGCCAGCGGCGGAACATCTTGGAATGGAATGGGCACAGATTTGGTTTTCTTGAAGAGTGGCAACACTGTTGGAACAATGACTGATGAACGTATTAGATCGGTTGATGAACGCATGCCTTTAGTGGACCAGTTTAACAACCCGTTAGGCTCTTGGCGTTCGCCTGAAGGTAAAAGTGCAATTTCATGGAGCAATCCTCAATTGGGTAATACTAAATGGACTGTTGACCTTAATGTGCTTTCAAGTAACGGCGAACTCCCTGATTGGGCTGAAGACGGTTCGGCCCACAAGCAAACGGGGTTTTCCGCTTGGGAAGGCATGACTACTGTTAGAGGTCCTACAACTTCTAAAAATTGGATTCCAATAGTTACCGATAGTAATGTAAAAGTTGGTGGCGGTGCTACGTTAAAATCAGGACAAGTGGGTTTCTCAAAATCACAGTTCCAATTTGCCAGAAGTTATGGTACGGGCAAATCTAAGATTCGTTATGTATCACGTAAAGCAGGGGATGGCCTAGTTATTTGGAATGATAAGCGTGCCGCCAAATCTGCCGCTGCTGCTGCAAGAGAAGATGGCTACTTGATTCGAACGGTTCCGGTTGCTAGTGGTTTTGTCAACTTGGCAGCTAGAAGAAAACATTATCCTAATTGGAATCCTAATTGGAGCCAATCAAATGAGGACATTATGAAAGCCGCCGGTATTCCAAAATATAAGTCACCGCAGACCAATGAAATGAAGAGATTAAACATTGAGCCAGATGTTACACGCTCAATGCATCCAAGTTCAATAAGGGAATACTGGAGGCGGAAAAATGCTTAACGATGAAATTATCAAAACATTAAAGCAAATGCGTTCAGTAAATTTGAACGATCCCGTTGCACGTCAATGGGCAATAAACAAACTTTCAACCCAGCGCAATAGAAATCAAGTTGCTGCTGCTGTTATGGCTTATGCTAATTCACATAAAGACCGTATCATTGATTCAAACAAAGAACGTGAGGAATTAGCAGTAATGATTACCCGTCAAGCAAATAGGCAACGGGAGAGCATACCAATGGCTAGAGCCTTTGGTGGTGCAAGAAAGTCTTTGAAAAAGAGAAAATACAATTTCAAAGAATCAAGCGGCAAGGGTGTTCGAAAGTTCGATGGAACCTGGAGAGGTTATCGGATTGCCGATGCCAAAACCGAATTTGATGCTAAACGTCTTGCGAAATTTCTCCGCAGGAAAACCCCAGAGCAAAGCAATAAAGTGCGGGTTGTGAAATATCAAGCAGATGGCCGAGAGCACTACTCGGTCTATTCTCAACAAATATTAACTCTAGCAAACAAGGGATATATTGACGGGTTGAAGAAATTTAAGAATGATCCAAATTCCAAAAGAATTCTTAATCGGGTTCACGAAAAGGGCAAATTGTCGAATCGAAGCGGAGTTCCGATTCTAGTAACAAAGAAGCGTTTGCCAGAAATAGGTTTAAAAATGAGGGTTTATTGATGGCAAAAAAGATATATCAACGTGCATTATCATCAGATGATTTTGATGAACGCTTAAAACAAAAAGTAAATGCGTCATCTTACAAATCTAATAATGACGTTGATGCCGTTTTAGAAAAGGGTGAAAAACAGGTGCGTCTTGCTTACAAGGATGATAAATCAGATAAAGTGTATTACCTTACTCTAAAGAGGAATCCTCGAAAGGGATTCGGTGGCGAACCTGCATGGCACGTAGTAACTCAATGGGGCAGAAAAGGCAAAAAGACTCAACAAGGATTAGCCGGTTTTAAGACTAAAAAAGAAGCTGTCGAATGGATGAATACAAAAGAGTCTGACAAACGTTCCGGTGGATATTCTGAAATGGGTAGCACTTTCATTTCAAAACGCAAAGCATCAAAATCAAAGACCGTTGAAGCAAAGGACTTGAAACCTCAAATTATGAAGGCAGCACGTTACAAAGGAAAAAAGGATTACAAGGATTGGCTGCTAAGTGAAAAATATGATGGCTTTAGGGCTGTATGGGATGGTGAGAAATTCATTTCAAAGAATGGTAATGTTTTCTTCGCCCCAGAATCATTTACTAAAGGATTCCCAAAAGTCACCCTTGACGGGGAGTTGTGGGCAGGACGTGGTGAATACGAAAAAGGATCTTCAATAATTCGTAAGCAATCTAAAAGTTATGAAAATGCTGATGAATGGAATGATGCATGGAATGAACTTCAATATGTTGTATTTGACGCACCAGGATTATACAATGGTGATGGGCTTAGTTATGGAGTTAAGAAATACATGGCAAGTGACACGTTTGAAGGTGCTATGTCAACTATGAAAGACTGGCTTGAAGGCGAGATTCGTTTGCCAGATGAGAAATACAAATCTGGCGGAGACATGGGGATTAGAAAAGGTGAAAAACCACTTCGAGACATTAGAGATATAGATTCCGATGAATATGAGCAAGGTGATTTTCTCCATATGCGAATGAATGGCATGATTGGTAAGCTGGAGGTTCTTGCTGTATCGGGTAATTCAGAATTTCATAGAGAGTCGGATGAATACGAATTCACAAAGTTAAGCGAAAAAGCCAAAGATGCGGCTGTGCAGGAATATATTCATGGGTTTGAGACTTATGAAGACGATGGCAGAGACTCATCAGATATGACTTGGGGCGAGGCTTATGAATCGCTTTCTGACACAGGACGAACAGAGAGGTATAATTCGGATGGCAAATGGTATGACAAAATGATTCATGCAGTAAAACCTGGTGATTTAATTGTTGAGGTCCAGCGTAACAAGCCAAGACTCATTTTGGCTCCACAGGTTCTCATCAAAGACGGTTCGAAAGAGAACATAGAAAGGATTATGCTTGAATTGGTTGAGAAAGGTGCTGAAGGCGTTATGCTGCGTGATCCAAATTCACCGTATTCCGCAGGCAGAAAATCTTCAATAATTAAAGTAAAGCCATCATGGACTGAAGAAGGACGTGTTGTTGGATATGAAGAGGGGCTTGGTAAAAACGAAGCAAAGGTCGGTTCACTAATCGTTGAGCGATTAGATGAGCCAGGAAAAACATTCAAGCTCTCCGGTATGAAAGACAGCGAAAGAATACCAGGCGTGATACCACTTAATTCAATTGTTGAATACAAATTTCTAGGCAAAACGAAATACGGAACACCTAAACACGCTGCTTTTTTGAGAATACGTAAAGATATGAATAGGCGTTCTTCTGAAGCAATTCGTAACATAAACGGAAAAAGGTTCATTGGATCAAAGGCAATTACAACCAACAAGCAATATGCTCGAAAGGTTGCAGAGGTGGTTCGAACAAGAACTAATCGCAATGCTAGAGTCATTCCCAATTCAAAGGGATTTAGGATTTACGTTGGGCCAAATAGGGGGCGGTTTTGATTGAAGACAATTAACGCAATCATTGTCGTGGATGAAGAATACAGGTCCGGTTCCAAAGGGTTAGGAAATCCTAGTGCCGTATATCCGCATAGTGGCAAATCTGAATGGATAAAATCGCAATGGGATGCTTTGTATGAGGCAAAAGCATATGCTAAATCACAATCGAAAAAGTCACCCAGCAAATTTCTATCGGTTATTGATGCAACGGTAACAATTGACGATGCGGGCAATTGGCTAAATTGGGATTATATTGATACACGTAAAAAAACACCAGCGAGTTATGATAACTATTCAGTTAAGTCTGTTTATCGAGATGGGGAAAATAAAATCGGGAGTCATCGGTTGCCACTTTTGGAAGTTGACGCTATGCCGGATGATGAGTTATTAGTTCGATTTACCACAGTTGACCCCACCATAGGTTTGAAGTCTAAGGATATGAGGTTCCAAAAGCATCCAGGCCGGATAGTGCCAGACGACTATACAATAAAAGACTACGAAGTTGAATCATGGCCGAATGGTTTAGAGGATTGGGAAAATCCCAAATGGGATCATTTGCCATTCGATAGGGATAAGCTGCCGCCGAATTATGATTTATTGACGGATTCTGAACACGCTGAAATTATAGCGGAAAATCCCAATTGGGATAATGCATCAAAGGCAATTAAGGCCGATTCCGTTAGAGACGTTGTTCGCAAACGGTTCTTTACAAACAATCGCTTTAAACAAGCATCAATACGTAGCATAAACGGAAAAAGGTTCATTGGATCAAAGGCAATTACAACCAACAAGCAATATGCTCGAAAAGTTGCAGAGGTGGTTCGAACAAGAACTAATCGCAATGCTAGAGTCATTCCCAATTCAAAGGGATTTAGGATTTACGTTGGGCCAAATAGGAGGCAGCTGTGATGGTTGGACGTAAGTATAATTCTAAAAGTGAAATGCGGAGGCAAGACCGTTCATCTGAATCGTGCCAAAGTCTAGCAAAGCGTCGGTTGTTGGTGACTAGTGCCGTTCCGTTTGGGATGGACCGCCAAGCAGATGCCGGCAAGAAGCCAAAAAGCAAATTGAAGATGCTCAAAAATATTATACTTGACAGGCACAACACTGACCCTGATGACCGATACTGGATTGATGATTGTTTGGAACGTAGAGGCTTGGGCTCTGGTGGCGGCACCTACAGCCCTAAGCGGTCTGGCAGCAGCACTAAGAATAGCGCAAAATCACCCGATGGCGCATTTAGATTCTCAAGTTCACTTCAAAAAGAGTATCAAAGAAGAATAGATGGGAAAAGATTCATTGGTTCCGGTATAATTTCAAATAAGCAATATGCTCGAAAGGTTGCAGAGGCAGTTCGTACAAGAACCAATCGCAATGCAAGAGTAATTCCCAATTCAAAGGGATTTAGAATTTACGTTGGTCCAAATAGAGCGCAAAGCTCCAAACCATTTCAGTCAATTTCCAAACCTTCATTTCCAGTTACTTACATGAAAAAGAAAGGGCGGCAAGAAACTGATTGCACGTCAATGCAGGGAGGGGTGTCTTGCATACGGTGTGGGCGAACACCGCCTTATTGGACCGATACCCGCATAAAGACATGTGGCCGCTGTTGCAGAGAAGAGAGAGAGGCACAAGCAGTTCTGACGGCTGTTGAAAGGTGGGTGGCGAAATCAGGACTCAATTACGATGATTGGACTTTTGAAGATGGCGAACTAAAGATATTCAGCAGCACAGAGAAGCGCAAGAATTTGGGATATGATGCTGTTATTGAAACATACCCTGTTCAAGTGGTGAATGGTGAAGTCATAATTGGTGATCCACGCACATACAACAAAATGATTATGGAGATGCCAGTCGCATCATTACCCAAAGGGCAAAGAAAAAACATTGAAGCGGCCCTTGAAGGGCGTTACCGCATGACTCCGCCAGATGAATTAACTTTTACAGACAATGGGTTAAATTACAAATTAGATGAAAAAGATTCAAGGCCGGATGAAGGCTACTATTCGTATGCAATATCTGACCCCAATGGACCTACAGACATGGATGAAATGCGGGGATTTGCCGACACCACTATTCAAGTGAACGTGCAAGATTTAATGGAACGTGACTTTGTTGATAATTACAAATATTACGGAGTTGAAAATGGAATGGATGCTAAGGTTTCAGACTTAGACGAAATTTTCAAAGGCGAATTAGAATTACAAAAAATACTTGATGCCAAATCATACAGTGAAGCTGAAAAATTAGGTGAAGGTGCTTTTAGAAGGCTACAGCGTGAAAATAGAAAATATTTTTATCGGGAAGGCATACCATTCGGTGCGACAAATTATCTTCCGCCCGTTGAGGTGGGTGAAGCCGGCATTATATCAGGCATCGAGCCGAATAAATTTGTTCTTGGTAGAATGATGCAACTTGCTGTTGCATCCGACCAGCTTTACAACGGTACACACAACCAAGATTGGAATAAACCTAACCGAAAAAATATTCCTTATGTTGGATATTTCGAAGAGTGGAAACTTAGAGGTCCAGACGTGATAGAAGTTAATGAATATCTAAAAACCTTAGATGGGTATGATCCAACGTTAAATTTCAAACAAAACTTGAAGAATCTTGGAAATATTGTAAATTCGGGCAATGAGGCTGTTGATTACATAGATCGCTTATTCAACATTCATAAAGAATACACCGGACAGCAAGATGGCGAGTATAGTGATGACTACTTCCAAAGAAATACTGACAACAAAAAGAGAGAAAGATTCGCAATGTACGAAGGTCGAGAATCCCCTGCATTGATACTACAGCGTCAACGATGGGAACGGAGTATGCAACGACCCAAGAAGCAGGGGCAGACATTTGGGCGGTATTGATGCGTTGATTTTGGAGTTGGTGATTTGAGACAACAACGAAAGATAAATGGAATACAATTCATTGGTTCAAAGGTTATTACTAACAAGCAATATGCTCAAAAAGTTGCAGATGTTGTACGGGCAAGTTCCAATCGCAATGCAAGAGTAATTCCTAATTCAAAGGGATTTAGAATTTACGTTGGGCCAAATAAAGCGACATATAACGCCAGATTCAAAATTGGGCCTACTGAAATTTGGGATATATCGGAACCCAATACAAAAATACCGCATCCCAATCCCAGTAAATATTTTCCAGCACTGTTTATCCCTATAGGCCACACATGGAACGGAAAGGTGAAGGCAAAGGTTATGATGACTCCAAACGAATTCCTCCAACTCGCCTACGACCCGCCTAGAGATTACCGCCACGATGTTATCTTAGAGCCGATGCGACGTATGATGGAAAACGGAACGCCAATCTTTACGCCTGCCCTCACCGTAGCGCAGGCCGATGATCCTAGATATACTGGGGTGATAGAGGATAATGGCGGGCTCGCAAATGATTTCCGAGTATCTGGGCATGAAGGCCGGCACCGTTCGCAGACATTGGTTGATATGGGGTATGGTGATTTTCTCATTCCAGTTGAGATAACTCCAGGAGGTGATTTGGAATGGAAATTAGAAGTAAAATCAAAGTCGGATTCGCCAAAGGTAGTGTCTAAAGAGTTTGAAGAATCCTTACTTGGCCGTATTATTTATCCCGAGACTCAATCAGGAACGGTTAGTCACCCTGACTTCTTTAGAGAAGAAGTATGGGAAACTGCCAGTGGCCCTCCTGTTATCAAAATGCGTGATAAACCGTTTGAGAGAAAGAGCGAGCCATTCACCGTAAATAAATTGGATAGAGATTGGTCGGCCTCGACGAGAACTCATTATCTTGAGGAAGGTGGGCCTGAATGATTACATCAATCCGAACCATAAATGGAAAAAAATTCATTGGTTCAAAAGTTATTACTAACAAACAATATGCTCGAAAGGTTGCAGAGGTGGTTAGGGCAAAAACTAATCGCAATGCAAGAGTCATAGCTAATTCAAAGGGATTTAGAATTTATGTTGGTAACAAGAATATTTACAACCACACCGAAAAGGAGAGGCAAAGAATCTTGATCGGTTGCGAATCTTCAGGCGTGGTTCGAGATGCATTCCGAAATGCGGGCCATGATGCTTGGTCGTGCGATATTACTCCGCCTGACACTGATTCAAATTATCATATTCAAGAAGACGTTTTCAAAGTGCTTGAAGAAGATACAAATTGGGATATAGGTATCTTTCATCCTCCATGCACATACCTATCCAGTTCCGGCTTACATTGGAATAAGAGACCAGGATATGAAGACCGGCAACAAAAAACAGATGAGGCATTAGAATTTGTTGATGGATTGTTAAACGCAGATATTGATGAAATCTGCCTTGAAAATCCGGTTGGGGCCATTAGCACGCAAATACGAAAGCCGGATCAATATGTTCAACCATATGAATTCGGTGATGATGCGTCAAAGAAAACAGGATTATGGTTGAAGAATTTACCACTACTCAAGCCAACAAACCGAATTGAGCCACGAATGGTTGATGGGTTGCCACGTTGGAAAAATCAAGCAGATAGTGGGCAGGGGCTATTATGGCCGTCTGCAGACCGTTCTAAAATACGTTCCAAGACTTACGGCGGCATTGCGGCAGCTATGACTAGTCAATGGGTCGTGCCATTCGGGTATGTGGATTATGGAACCCCGCAACCCTTTGGATTTGGTAATTACGGACCTGAAGGCCGAGAAAGCCAAAGCCTAATTGATAATGTAGTGACTCCACGTAAAGCCAGGAGCATCATGTCTGGTGTTGTAAGAAAGGCTTTGGCAGATGGAAAGGAGAATGATTCAAATGGATTGTAAATGTGGAACAAAAATTACATCAAGCGCAAAACGAATAGGACGTTGTGGCAGGTGTTGTCGATTAGAAAGAGAAGCAAAGGCAAAAAAGAGAATTCCTAAGAAAAAACGCACGTATAATGCACATGGCGATAGCCCATACGTACCTGATGGCGTTTGGCAAGACCCACAGTTAGGTCAACCGCATCATGCCGATCCAAATTACTTCACCGTTGGTCCACAAGGATTTGAAAGTGGTGGCGTAATTCTATCAATAACAGGGGCAGATGGAGCAGCAGGAGCAGCAGGAGCAGCAGGAGCAGCAGGAGCAGCAGGAGCAGCAGGAGCAGCAGGTGCTACTGGCGCAGCAGGAGCAGCAGGAGCAGCAGGAGCAGCAGGAGCAGCAGGTGCAACTGGCGCAGCAGGGGATACTGGAGCAGCAGGGGCAGGAGCAGCAG
>Ga0115000_10000234_pt1 | contig 51220 bp, 39 predicted proteins | sample ArcticOcean_MG_C_6_FD_89690 | JGI IMG/M metagenome (GOLD analysis project Ga0115000, IMG submission 89690) | Marine microbial communities from western Arctic Ocean - ArcticOcean_MG_CB8_128 | ecosystem: Environmental > Aquatic > Marine > Oceanic | place: Arctic Ocean: Canada Basin | collected...
AAGAGGAATACAGTTGAAGTTGCTTGCACAACTCTTGATTCGTATTTCGATGGGGACGAAAAAATAGATGTTATAAAGATGGATGTGCAAGGTGCTGAAGAAGCGGCTTTTCGGGGAATGCGTCGTGTTTTAGTACGCAACGAGCAAATTAAAGTTGTGTGGGAGTTGTCGCCTAAGCAACTTGAGGACGCAGGTTCAAGTGCGAACAAATTGCTTGTGTGGCTAGAAGGGCTTGGGTTTTGTTTTACGATAGTTGATGATGCTACTGGCGAAGTTGCAGGCAGAAGTATGCAAGAGGTGCTGAGTGGGTGTCCATACGATTCCTATGTAAATATATTGTGTTCTCGTCGTGTTGGATAATGCGCGAGATAAGTCGTGGATTGTTGCTGCGATTTTTTTAGTAGCAGTAGTCCTATTTGGAATACGGTGGTCGTCAGGCATTCTGAGCAAGGGACCAGTATTTGACGAGAAGTACATTACTGTGCCAATACTAAATATTATTAACGATGGTTGGTCTGTAGAAACTGCAATCGATTTTGAAGAAACAAAAGGGCCAGCAATGATTTGGCCGTATGCGTATGTTGGTAAAATTTTTGGTGGAACGCTTAACGATTTGCGGCTTGTAAGTGTGTGGAGTTCAATCCTTGCCTTGTTAGTGTTGTCATGGATTGCATTACGGAGTGATGTAAGCAAGTATGGTTTTTTACTTGTTGCAATTGGATGGTTGCTATTGCCGTACAACATAGTCTTTAGTGAGATTGTTATGGGCGAAGTCTCCTTTTTACTGCTCTCATTGTTAGCGGTGATGGCTTTCTTGTGGGGAGTAGAGAAACAGGGAACAGCATTACAAAGAATTGCAGGGCCAATGTTGTACTGCCTTGCGGTCATGGCAGCATTGCATAGTCGGATACATGTTGTTGCACTAACAGGCGCGGTTTGTTTTACGGCGTTTGCGATTTTGGGAATACGAAGTTGGCCATGGTGGGTAGCAAGCATTCTTGCTGGACTGCTTCGAATACCGTTATGGATACGCTGGGATGGGCTTGTGAGTCCAGAATATCAATCCTTGCATGGCCTCGGTTTTCGTCTTGAAAGCCTTTCATATTTAGCAGCAGCGATGCTTCCATTTGTGGGAGTATTTGTAATCGAAGGTTGGCGGGTTGCAAAAAGTAAATGGTTTATGGTGTGTAGTTTTCTTCTTGGCGTGAGTGTAGTGTTTGTTGCGATGCCGGATTTGTTCGTGCCTGAAAGTATAGATTTTGCACATCACAACGAACGTTTTCAAGGGATAGTTGCGAGCGTTCTTCTGCGCTGTTCAAGCGACGCCGTTGTGCATCAATATCTCTTAGCACTATTTGCCGGACTAGGCTTAGCTGGTCTCGCAGGTTTGTGGCATTGCAGGGGCAAGGCAATGCATGCTGCTTCGATTACATTTTGGGCGTTGCTCTTTGGTTGGATGTTGTACGCTTTGACTCGAGGTTTTGTATTCGATAGGTTCTTACTGACTTGGGCATTTCTGCTCCCCATCGTATATGTCCGCGCGTTACCAAAATTTCTTCTTGCCTTGCAATATGTTTTGCTCGCCTGCATCGCCATGTATCTCACAGCCAACTGGCTCTAAATCCCTCTAATTCTATACCCTCTGTGTATACCTTTGAGGAGACCTCAGAGGTATACACAGAGGGTACCTCAGAGGTAATGTGGGGTAGTGCTTTATTTATGAAGATATGAACTATTTCTAACCCCTGACGTTTTTACGTTCTCAGAGGGTATTTCAAAATCGTACATTCAATACCTCAGAGGTTGACACAGAGGTGACCTCAGAGGTAATTGGAATAATTGTACTATGCAGTTGGGTCGATTATGCCTGAAGGTGCGGTTTCACCTGCTGCTGCTGCGCCGCCGTCTTGCATTTGAGCTGTAACAAGTTGTGCTATTTGCACAAATCTGCTTTGCAACTCACTTATCAACTGGGTGATTTCGGTTGATTCTTCTTCTGTAACATTGCCCTCAGTTTTTACTTTGAGCATTTCAAGAAGATCGATTGCGAATTTTGAACCCTCTAAATCAACCATAACGCCATTACCTGATGGGTCTTGGTGCATTCCAAGCCCCATAAGTGCTTGTGATGCAAGGATCCCTAGCAAGCCTCTGAAATCAGGCTCGGGCATTTTTCTTTGTTCTGCATTATCTTCAACTTTCTGTTCCGCCTCAGAAAGTCGTTCTTTTGCTGCCTGGGCCTCAGCTTTCCAATCGCTATCAACTTGAATTTCAGGTGTATTATGGTCTTGAGTCATTCTTTGCTTTGCTCCAAAAAAGTGGGGTGAGAAATCTTGTAATCACACAGTATACGTGACTTTCTGTCGTACAATGCATAGTACTTATGCGATGGACTGCAAGTCTTATTATTTTCTGTACTGCTGGATGCTCTGGCCCGCTCTCTGTAATCACGAAGCAAGTGAACATTATAGACACCGCCGATTTTTCAATTGAGTCGCCTTCTACTGAACAAGTTAAAATAGATTTCCCTGTTGATTCTATTGAAGAAGTAATTGAAGAAATTGATGAAACCGCAATTATGGTTGACGATGCCATTTCTCGCGCTGAAGAATTCGATGACCTATTGATGCCAAAACTCATCGGGATTCCTCTTAGAGTGGAGGCCCTCGTTGGTCAAGTTAACGGCAGACCTGTGTATGCAAATACCGTTCTTGATCCAGTTGCTGATCAAATTGCGGCTTTAGCTATCAAATTAACACGTACTGAACTTGAGAATTACATCAGGAAAGCCCTCTATCAAGAACAAGAAACCATGGGTGTCACCATGCGCGGTGGGCGTATGTATGAGCTTGTAGTGACAGATTTACTTCTGTCCGAAGCTATCGGTGGATTATCGAAAGAGCAATCAGTTGGATTGATCGCAATTGTAAAAAGGATGCGTAACGATTACGCTTCTACGCACGGTGGCAGCCAATCTCAGGCTCGCGAAGCAATTGAGCGCGAGTCCGGTGTGACAGTCGATAAATTTTTACGGTCGCAACGTGATCAGATTTTAATCGACGCGCTCTATCGCCAAAAAATTTGGCCAAAAGTTAGTGTCACTTGGCGAGACATTCAGCGTGAATTTGAACAAATTCCAGTATCTGAATTAGCCGATGCTGAAATCTCACAAAGCCGAATCAATGCAATTCTCGATGGATTACAAAGGCAGTTGTCGCTTATTAGTATTGAAGAAGCAAAAGGCTCTATTACAATTGGTCGCATTTCAGTGCCTAAAGATGACGAACGAATTGACCTTATACACGAAGCATTTTCCAATGGTGCATCTTTTGATGAAGTTGCAGAGATGGTCGGCGCTGCCGACGGCGGAATATGGGAAGTGTTCGAACTACAAGAAGGTGGGATAGAAACAACAAGCGCAAGCCAAAAAGTTAAAGATCATTTGGCTGGAACTGAAGTAGGTGAAGTTAAAGAGCCACTCGAACTAGGTAGAAACTTAATGTGGCTCGCAGTTTTGGAAATCCAACACCCTGTTTCACTCTATAACCGCGACATACAAATTGCAATGCACAACACGCTACGTTGGTTGCAATTTAATCGCGAAAAGGATCGGTACGTTGAATCATTATGGGGTGACGGTACTCTTGAAGAACTTAAGAAAATGGCTGAGAGTGTTACTGCAATCGCTGTTCAGCGGTACCAACAATAGTCGTAGTACAACAGCAAAACGCATCGGTAACTTGGGAGAGCAATTCGCTTCTAAGTATTTGAAGCGAGCAGGTTGGACTATCATTTCGCGAAATTTGCATTTTGGTCATGATGAATTGGATATTCTCGCTCTAGACCCAAGCCGTAAAAACCTTGTCATAATCGAGGTGCGAACAACTGCTTCTGGCGGAGCACCAGAACGTACTGTTACCCATAAAAAGAGAAGAGCATTATCGCGTATTGCCCGTGCATTGAAGAGTGAAGCACAGCGACATAACTGCCGCTTAAGAGTGGATGTTATTACAATCCGAATAGTGGCAAATACCCATGAAATACGGCATTTCGAAGCTGTTACAATAGTGTAGAACATATAAAAAATATGCGTTTTTTAATAATATACATGCATAAATTGTAAGAAATGTACGTTAACTTACCTGTACAAATACTTATAAAGGAATTTATTCAATGGTACTACCCTCTCTAAAATTACTACAAGTCCTTGCCCTTACAACAGTTACGTCTCTTTCTACTACTGTCTTAGCACAGCCAGGTAATAGTGGCCGGCGCGGTGGTGGATTCACATCCACAATGTCAGCAGGAGGTATGGACCCAGATTACATGCTTCGAGATTTGCAACGTTTCCAAGTAGCGTTAGAACTAAGCGATGAGCAAACATTGCTCGTTGAGCAGTTTCTTCGCGATTACGATGAATCATTCAGGGAAGCATCTGATGCAAGCCGGGATAGCGTCGGGAATTCTTTTTCGTCAATGCGAGGAAACGAAGATAGTCCAGAGCAACAAAGAACAGATGAATTGCGAGCACGTTCGCGTGAACTTCGCGAAAAATTAGATTCTGCTAATAGCCTTGGCGATGAAGAAGGAATGAAAGAATTGCAGGCTAAATTGCAAAGCGAGATGGAGTCAATTCGTGACGAAATGCGTGAAGCAAGGACTGAGCAATGGCAATCGCCAGAACGTCAGTCAGCTTTCGAAGACGTAGCATTATTACTGCAAGATCAACTTCGTCTGAAAAGAAAAATGCGAATTGAATTTGAAAGTGATTTAGTTGTCATTCTTTCGGAAGACCAGCAACTGCTTTGGCCGCCTTTAGAACGCCAAATCATTCGTGACAGGTTACTTCCACGCGGTCGATTAAGCGGTGAAACAATTGATGTCATGAGCTTTGTTGATCAACAAGAGTATGCTGATGAAACACTCATTACTTTGCTTCCAGTTCTGGAGGAATGGGATATGTCTGTAACACCAGCATTGTCTGCTCGGGATGAGCATATGATAGAAAATCAAGGTTCTCTCATGACAGCAATGCGAACTATGGATATGACATCAGGATTAGATGTCATGAAAGCCCAAGCTAGACATGCAGAAAATGTTCGCGACATAAGCGATACTGCAATTGAAAATATAGTGTTATTGCTTTCTCCAGAAGATGGTGAGGTATTCAATGCATTCGCTAAAGAGCGAGCGTACCCAAGAATTTATCGACCGACTCGAACAGATAGAGCGTACAAAGCTGCAATGGAACTTGAAGGTCTTGAAGAGGACATTCTTCAAGCAATCAATGAACTGTATGCAGCATTGCAAGATGAAATGATCTATGCAAACCAACAAATTCTTGAGGCTACGCATCGCTGGGAATCTCAAGAGCAACTAGACCGTATGAATCGCTTTGCTGAACGTATGACTGGTGGCTCAAGCGAACGCGCTGCTAGCCCCATCCAAGAAGCAGAAGAGGGTAAACGAGTAATTGAAGAGAATTATCTTGAGCAATTGCGCATGCTGTTAACAGAAGAGCAAATCGAAGCATTAGGCGGTCTGCAAAAACGTGAAGCACGAGGCGAGGGCGGCCAGCGCGGCGCTGACGGCGGTGGGCGCGAAGGCGGCCGTGGCGGTTTTGAAGGTGGACGTGAAGAATTCATGAAGAGATTTGATGCAGATGGTGATGGCACTATTAGTGAATCAGAACGTAATGCAATCCGCGATCATTTCCGTAATGGAGGTGGTACTAGCGGTGGGGGCGGCAGACCGTAACTGTTACTAAGTTTATAAATCCAATAAGAGCCAAGCGAATTGCTTGGCTCTTATTTTTTGTGCTCTGTATTTCCTAATTGCCCACAGGCTGCCATGGCGTCTCGGCCCAGAGTAATCCTGCGACGAACAAACTGCCCTGTGTTTTTTGCTACGGCAACAAATCGGTCAACGGATGTTTCTGTTGGTGCTGGCCAAGGGCTATTGTCTCTGGGGTTGTATGGAATTATATTGAGCCCGCATCCGATTGGTTTTAAATACTCGCAAATTTCAACGGCATGTTCATCGCTATCGTTTACGCCAGGAATCAAAACATACTCAGCAAGTACGCCACCAACATCGTGCCGTGGATACTCCAAGATAGTATTTCGCAATTGTTCCATAGATACCGCTTTTGCAAGTGGCATGATTTTTTTGCGTATTTCATCATTGGGCGCGTTGATAGAAAAGGCGAGCGAGAGGCGCTTGTATCCATCGGTTCGTGCCATTGCTGCAAGAAGTTTAATCCCTTCTATTCGACCAACAGTTGAAACACAAATCCTTGAACTCGCTATTGCAGGTCCATTATTATCAGCGAGAATTTCAATTGCTGGAATTACAGCATCAAGATTTTCTAGCGGTTCGCCCATTCCCATGAACACTATATTGTCAATTTTGGTTCCAAGAGCATGGTGCGCAGCATGCCATTGGGCAATGATTTCAGCTGTGGTGAGGTTCCTAAGAAGCCCCATTTGTGCAGTCTGGCAAAAATCACAGCCCATAGCGCATCCTACCTGGGACGATACGCAGAGTGTGTGCCTTTTCTTCTTATACCCCTCGATTGGGAGTATCACAGACTCTGTTTCTAGCCCATCGTTCAATGTAAGCAGGAATTTCTTCGTTCCATAATCATCTACAACCGTAGATGGGATGACTGAAGTTTCAGCAGATTCTGGGATGGCGTTATTCCGGTAAAACGCTCTCCACTTTTGAATATCACAGTTCTTGCTTTGAATGCCTAACATGTCGTACAAGATACTAGAATATGCGTATGGAGCAAAGCACTTTAGGCGAACGTCGGCAACCAGCCGTTTTTATTACTGGCGCAGGGGGTGAAGTAGGGCATGGGCTCATCACTGCCTTGAGCGGTGAGAGTAGCCCTGATATTGTCGCGACAGACCTCCGCGACCTTGAACAGGGCTTACGAGAACTCTGCGCTGCCACGTACTTAGCAGACGTTTGCGATCGTGATGCTCTTGATCGCCTGCTTGCTATGTACCAAGTGAAGGAAATTTATCATCTTGCTGCAGTATTGAGTACTCGTGCTGAACTCGCACCAGAAGTTGCACACCAAGTGAATGTCAATGGCACAGTGAATATTTTGCAAATCGCAGCAGAGCAAGGGCGAATGTATGGGGAGCCAGTTAAAGTTGTTTTCCCAAGTTCAATCGCAGCGTATGGTTTTGGTTCTTTACAAGAAAAGACTGCAGTTGGCGCAGTAACTGAATACGAACACTGCAAGCCTTCCACTATGTACGGTTGCAATAAATTGTATTGCGAGCATCTTGGTAGGTACTATGCTCACTCCTATAGACAGTTAGCCAAAGACAGTGTTCAGGGCGATGATAAGAATCGCGGAGTTGTTGATTTTCGTTGTGTTCGCTACCCCGGTCTCATCTCTGCTGAAACTGTACCGACTGGCGGCACAAGCGACTTTGTTCCAGAAATGTTACATGCGGCTGCTCGTGGGGATGCGTATACATGTTTTGTTCGCGAAGATTCACGCATTCCATTTATGACAATGCCTGAAGCAATTGACGCAACTTTGCAGTTAGCTGCAGCCCCACGTAAAGAGCTTACACAAATTGTGTACAACATTGCTAGTTTTAATCCCTCCGCTGGTGAAGTAGCAGAATTAGTAAAACAGTATTTCCCAGACGCAAGCATTACTTTTGAACCAGACGAACGTCGACAAGCGATTGTTGATTCTTGGCCAGAAGATCTAGATTGCAGTGCAGCTCATAATGACTGGGGGTTTACTCCAAAATACACTGTAGAGCACGCATTTGAAGAGTACCTTGTTCCTAGAATTACAAAACAATACGAAAGCAAAAAATGACAACAGCAAGCTCAACATTTATAGATCGTTCTTCATCAATTCTTTCTCATCTAGAGGAAACGGGTCAACTCAAGAAATTGCAGATGATTGAATCGCCTATGGGGCCTCGTATTTCTATTCGTGGAAGAGGTGAAGTAGATTGTTTTTGCTCAAATAATTATTTGGGTCTTGCAAATCATCCTGATGTCGTGGAAGCAGGAATCGAAGGCCTTCGCAAATATGGCGCAGGCACTTCTTCAGTGCGTTTTATTTGTGGCACATTTATGCCACACGAAGCGCTGGAAAAACGAATTGCTTCATTCCTTGAAGTGGAAGCAAGTTACACATTTGTTTCGTGTTGGAATGCAACCGAAGCAACTTTGCCTACGCTTTGCCAAGATGGCGATGTTATTGTTTCTGATGAATTGAATCATGCATGCATAATTGACTCAATGCGTCTGACAACGGCTATTCATAAAGGTGTTTCAAAAGCTATATATAAGCACAGCGATATGGGGTCATTACGAGAAGCGTTACTCAGTGCAACTAAGAAGCGCTCGGGCAATGGGGCAATCTTCGTTATAACAGACGGTGTTTTTTCTATGGAGGGAGACATAGCGTTGTTGCCTGATATACGAATGTTGTGCGATGAATTTGGGGCAGTTCTAGTCGTCGACGATTCCCACGGAACAGGCGTCATGGGTGAAACAGGTCGCGGTACACATGAGTACTACGGCATGGCTGGAAGTGACATTGACATCTTTACCGGTACTCTCGGTAAAGCACTAGGTGGCGGAGCTGGAGGGTATGTTGCAGGGAAACGAGATGTAGTTGAATTACTTGTGCAGCGAGGCAGACCGACGCTTTTCTCAAACGCATTGCCTGTGACTGTTGCTTGTTCAGCAAAAGTAGCGATTGATACACTTGACAATAATCAATCGCTCGTTCAAAAACTCCGTGACAATGTTTCCTCGGCAAGAAAAGGCATCAGTGAGGTTGGATTTGAAGTGTTAGAATCACCAACTGCAATTTGTCCAATAATTGTTGGCGATACTGCTACAGCGATTTCAATGAGTAACAAGTTGCTCGACATGGGTGTATTTGCAATTGGTTTCGGTTACCCAGTTGTTCCAGAGGGAGCAGCAAGAATTCGGGTGCAAATATCTGCCGCACATGAATCGGAGCACATTGATCGATTATGTGCTGCGCTTTTACATTTAAAAAACGATATATAGTCTAAGAAAATAGTATGTGGTCACTACTCTTTATTTATTTACGCGTAACTAGATGTTGTAATCTAGTAAAATAAATATATGTGGCAGCTTCGTTTTCTTGTATCAATTCAAAACCAATTCAACCTGCTCCTTATGGGCATTCTTCTTGCAATGGGCTTACTTGCTTTTATTATGATGTTTATCTTCCCGCCAGGATCAATCTTAATGGTTTTTCTCGGTGTAATGACTCTGGCGCTTTCTCTTGTAGCCAAGATTCTACTTAGATGTGCCATTCTACTTCTCTGTAAGATTCTGAAAGTTGAAGTTCCTACTTCTTAATGTCAGCACTAATCTACGCATAACTATAGAATTGGTTGTATATAATTGTTATCAATCTATATTACAAATGAATTATTTCGTGCAGCCATCCCAGGTATAAAGAGTCAACGTTCCTGTTCCTGCTTGGCCACTTTCCCATCCGCCAACTCGAATGCGATAGCTTTCGCCCGATGTAACGTTTACATTAATGCGAGAGGTGTAATCTGAGCAAGAGTCGTCGTCGCCGTTACAAGCAATTTGTTGCAACTTTCCGCAAGCACCAGAGTACATGACAAGGTCAGTATCAAACGTCGCTGCATTGCACGTGCTTACAGTAAGCGTTCCAGTACATGTTGCTTCATAAGAAAACCAAATATCAGCGTTCATTACGCCTAGATATGAGTCCGAGCACGTTGAGTCATTATACGGATCACTACTATTGCTAGCCTCTGCAGTAGAAAAGTCTGTCGTGCCCAAATAGATGGCCATCGCGTCTTCGCACTCATCGAAATCACTAGTCGAACAAATTGTATTTATACAAGATGACGTATCCCCATACCAAATGCCACCCATGGACTCGCAGGTTTCTGCTTCAATAAATTCGCATGTTTCACTTGGCATGCAGCAAGCGCCTTTAACTATTGAATCACAAACAGAACCCCAGCGGTCAATAATCATAAGAATATCTGAAACATCAACATCACCATCATTATCAAGATCGCCAGAACAATCGCCGGTGCAATTCCCATATTCTGAAAGCAAAGCTAAAAGGTCAACAATATCGACGGTGCTGGAGCCATCTAGATCTCCTAGGCATGGTGCTGTAGAAAGTCCATCAAAGAAATTCCAGACTTCTATTGCTGCATTAATATCCATGTTTCCCGAAGAGCCAGGCCAGTCGTGCCCACCCCCATAGACGGTGTAAAACCATAACTCAGATTCGTGGTTAGGTGAACTATAAATATCACGGTGGACAGTACTGCCATCATTAGGATTTGTATCTGGAAAATCATAAGAATCCGTAACATTAACATCCATGATTGAAGCCCAAAGAGCCATAGTGTCAGGAATAGAGTGATATGGTCCCCAGCCACCATTGTCTGCCATGTCCCCATTCCAATATGTAACGTTATCTGCTGTCCCGTTTAATGACAAAATTGGGCGAACTACTGCAGGATTACAGTCTGTAAAAAGCGTATCCATCATCATGCCGACGATAGGGGCAAAAGCATTAATTGTTTCTGATTCGCGGCATGCCAACTGAAAAGACATTTCAGCACCGTTTGAGAATCCAGTTGCGTATATTTTGTTTGGGGCTGTTCCATGAAGTTGTTGGAGATGCAGTGCAAGTTCTCGTATAAATCCATCATCATCAATATCAAAGCCTGCATGAAAGGAATAATCTACATCCCAGAACCGAGTGTTCGATTGGTCACGCGTGCCATTTGGAAATGCGATGACAAAACCGCGTTCATCAGCAAGTTCTGTCCAACCGTAGTCGTTCATCATTTCATTATTATTTCCACCGTATCCGTGCATGGCTATGACAAGTGCAGGAGAATCAGGTAACGCGCTTGGAATATGAATCCGATATTGCCGGGTGAGGCCATCGTGGTCAAAATTTATATTTTGAGCAAATGTTATATTTGTGAAAAAAATCGTTAGAATGATAGTGGAAAAAAATAGTCTCATAAATCAAATATACGACATATTTCCTAATATCGATGCATAAAAGTTAAATTTTTGGTGTTTAAATTTATAATTACAATAAAGTAATTATTTACTTATTTAAAGTGGCTGTGAATCACTTTGTAGCGTCTAATAATGCATGGCATCTACTAGAATCAAGCATTTGACTCCAATTTCCATCTTTTTTGATGGATGAGCCAACAATTGCTGCGTCTGCGTATTCAAACACTTGATTTACATTTTCCGGTGTAACGCCAGAGCCAACAAGAAGAGGTAATTCTGTTGCGCCTCGAACTTCTTGTAAATGAGTTATGTCAACAGCATGCCCAGTATGATTTCCTGTAACAATGACGCCGTCTGCTCCCATGAAATCAGCACCGCGAGCATGGTCGCCTATTGATAAATCGGAAGTTATTGCATGCGATGAATGTTTCTTTTGGATGTCTGCAAGTATCGCTATTTCGTCAGCATCAATTCGTCTTCTTTCGCGTAGAAGCGGCCCAGCATCTGCGACATCCATTAAGCCCTCGTCTGCAATTGAAGCAAACGCGAATCCTTCAGCACGTATAAAATGTGCACCAGTTGCATGCGCAACTGCAAGTGCTGCTTTATTCGCGCCGGCGAGAATTTGAATGCCCACTGGAACATCAACGGAATCTACAACCGCTTGCATCGCAACAGCCATTGTTGCAACAATTTCAGGTCCTACTTCGCGAAGCATGTACGGAGTGTCGTGCATATTCTCTAGAAGCACAGCATCAAACCCGTATTCAACGAGTGTATTTGCTTCGCTAATGGCAGTGTCTATGATTTGTTGTGGTGTTTTCTTACTTTTGGGCGTGCCTGGGAGAGCATGCAAATGCACCATCCCGATAAGCGCTTTTTCTTTATTGATGATTTTTCGAAAATCAGCCATTATTCGCGCCCATGCCAAGCAAGGTAAATAGTTCCATGCGAGTTGAAGGATTATTCATAAAGAGTCCGTGAAGTTTACTGGTCGTTGTCCAGCTTTCAGGTTTCTTTACGCCGCGGTAGCACATGCAGAAGTGGCGGCATTTTAAAATAACAGCAACGCCTTGTGGTTGTAATTCGTCTTGGATTGCGTCTGCTATTTGTGCAGTTAGTTTTTCTTGGACTTGCAGGCGTTTTGCGTATGCATCAACAACCCTTGCTATTTTAGAAAGTCCTAAAACTCTGCCATCTGGAATGTAGGCAACATGTGCTTTGCCAACAAACGGCACCATGTGATGTTCGCAGTGTGAGTGCAGTTCGATATCTGAAACGACAACAAGCTCGTTGTACCCTTCGACTTCACTGAATGTTCTTTTAAGATACTCTTTTGGATTTTGATTATAGCCAGAGAAGTGGTCCCGCATCGCATTGATGACGCGATGAGGCGTTTTGATAAGCCCTTCGCGATCGACATCTTCGCCAATGAACTCTAAGAGTCCTTTGACATGCGCCATCGCTTGTTCTTCAGTTACTTTTGTTTCTGTATTCTTCATTTCAGTTGTTGTATCCATAGCATTGTCATTATCGCAGAATTTAACGTGCACGCCAACAGAATAATGCAATCACTTGAGTTGGCGTTTCCACCATGAAAGAATCTCGTTTAAACGGTGTTTTCTAAGGTCAGGAGCGCCGCCACGACTAAAACCATGACTTGTAGATCGTGGATAACGAACAAAACGAGCTTCGATGTCTCGCAATTTAAGGGCTGCAAATACTTGCTCGCTTTGTTCAATGTTACATCGCAAGTCACCTTCGCTATGAATTATAAGCATCGGTGTTTCGACATTACCAAAGTGGGCTATTGGAGACTGGCGCCATCGATCTTCAGGCCTGCTCCAGAAGTTGCCACCAAAATATCCATCTTCTTTATCAGCGAAGTCGCTGTTGCCACCCATAGAGACTAAGTTGGAGACACAGCGGTCTGTAATGGCTCCTCGGAATTCATTCGTATGACCAACAATCCAGTTGGTCATATAGCCACCGTAACTGCCGCCCATTACGCCCATGTTTTTAGCATTGATGCTTTTGTCTTTTTGCATCATCAAAGTGACTGCTTGCATGTCTATCCAATCGGCTCCGCCCCAGTCATTTCTAATGGCATCGCAGTGCTCTCGACCGTATCCCTTTGAACCACGAGGGTTACAATAAATGACGGTATAGCCTGCAGATGCAAGGCATTGGAATTCATGAAAGAACATCCAGCCGTACTGGCAGTGCGGTCCACCATGGATTTGAAGTACAGCAGGTTTTGATGCCCGATTTTTTGCTTCAGTTGGTGGGCGCATAATCCAACAATGGATCTTAGTGTTATCTTTACTCGTAATCCATTTTTCTTTTGGAGTTGCGAGTGCATGCTGCTTGCACCAATCTGTATTTTCGAATGAAACTTGTTGTGTGGTGATTTTGTTTGTGCCAACTTTTCCAATATAAATCTCAGGCGGTGCGGTTGCAGAGCCAATCATCATTGCAAGGGTCTTGCCATCGTTTGATGAATTCTCCATGGAATGAATAGCGTTTCCAGAAGTAAGCAGTTTGAGTTTACCTCCTGTTCTTTGGATGCAACAAATTTGCTCTTCACCGTGCCAGCCAATTTTTACGAGTAAGTTTTTCGAATCACCACTCCATCTAATCTGAGAACCAAATGCGACTTCGCCAGTATCTGACAAAGTGACCGCCATGAGGCATCGATCGATTGTATGCGTGATGCTTTTTGCATTGCCTTCTGTTGCACTTGCGACGTAGAGTTCTAAATTCTCTGTCGAATAAGTTGATTCATCACCTTCGCGTCCAGCCCATGCTAAATATTTCCCGTTGGGCGACCATGCGATTGCGTCTTTGGGACCTTTGGTGCAATTGGGGAGTACTTTATTTTTACCTGAAGCAACTTCATGGATTACAACCTTTGTAGGTTTTGAATCTGTGAGTGCATTCTTACTAGTATTCGTTGCAATGGCAATTTTGTGTCCTGTTGGTGACCAGCAATAGCTAAAGAAACCCATTGTGTCTTTTGACCAAATGTTATTGTGTTTGCCTGTTGTTGAATCTACGAGGAAGAGTTGAAAGCGAGCGTGTCCAAAATAACCATCGCCATCAAGTCGATACCAAGCAGACTCAGTGATAACTGGAGGGTCGCTTTCTTTGGTGTCTTTTCTTTTTTCAGCGGCAGCATTCGTGTAGGGCTCTTCTGTTTGCCTGTATGAAACAGCAAGGCAGCCTCCAGTGGGCGACCATGTAAATTCGTTAATTGTTCCCTCAGGAAAGTTCGTGAGTTGCTGCGCTTCTCCACCTTCCATGTCGATTGTGTATATTTGGCTTCCCGACTCGCCACTGCGCAGAAAAGCAACTTGAGAATTATCCGGTGACCAGCGGGGCATGCCGTCTTTCCCGCTTGTTGTAAGTTCTCTTGGTTTCTTTGGGCCTTTTGTAGGGGCAACCCAAATAGTAGTGTTGTTCACACCATCTTTGACACATTTGCGTGTGTATAAGATTTGTGCACCATCTGGGGAAATCTGAGGGTTTCCTACAGAGATGAGATTGTCGAGTTCTTCTAGAGTAATTAATTTCTTTGTTGCCATAAACGTATCGTATCGTCTACTCTATAGATACATGAAACTTCAAGAGCTTCTTACAGATTTAATTGCAATTGACTCAACGAGCGTTTTGAGCAACGAACCAGTTGTTGCATATATTGAAGAGTATTTTGAAGATAGTGCTGTGATATGCCATCGATTGCCTTCTCACGAAGTTGGAAAATTCAATCTATTACTTGTGAAGGGCGAACCATCAGAAGATGGCATAACCCTTTGTGGACACATGGATACAGTTCCAGCTACAGCAGGAAGGTGGAAAAGCGACCCTTGGACCCTAACTGAGCGTGATGGTAGTTGGCACGGTCGTGGTTCTTGCGATATGAAGGGGTTTGTAGCAATTGCCGTTCAAGCAATTGAACGAGCAGAAATTAATCTTGGATGCGTAGCAGTGTTACTTGTTTGCGACGAAGAACTTGGTTCGTTTGGCGCAAAATATGTTCTAGAAAATGGCCTTCCAGTTTCAATTCCTAAGCAAGTTATTATTGGCGAACCAACCTCGTTGCAAGTAGTTCGTTTGCACAAGGGGCATCTAAGTATGCGTGTTTCTATTGAAGGTGTTTCTGCGCACACAGGTTCGCCACACCTTGGGAAAAATGCACTAGCCGAAGGTGGCAAAGTCATTTGTGCGCTTTCGGCATTATCTTTACAATACGAAGCGTTACGAACAGATTCTAGCGAGCATTTTCCTGATGTTGCCAAGTTTCCAGTATTGACAGTTTCAACAGTAAAAAGTGGATCGGCCATTAATGTAGTGCCAGATTCATTTGAACTTGGTATAGGTATGCGTTTACTGCCCGATCAAAATAAAGATGAAGTAGTTGCAGAAATTAAGAAATCGATTACAGGCGTTTGCGAATTGCCTTGGAATCTAGAAGAACTTGGCGATAACCCAACAATGTTAACGTCAGAAAATTCAGCAATAAACAAATGGCTTTGCGAGTATATAGAACAAAAAGGAAGCGTCGGCGTTTCCTATGGAACAGACGGCGGGTACTTGTCACACGGTGGGTATGAATGTGTGCTGTATGGCGCAGGTGATATTGCCGTTGCTCACAAACCAGACGAATATGTACCTGTTCACGAGATGGAAACATGCGTGCACACAATTGATACTGCAGTGCGGCATTTTTGCGGTACAGGCAAATGACCGTTTTCAACCCTGAACTTGTTTGGATTGATGGCGAATTTCATTCAAAAAAATCAGTCACCGTTGAGAATGGGATAATCACAAAAATTGGCGAGGGCGACAGTTCTGATAAAGGCGCGTTCCTGCCAGGTTTTGTAAATGCACACAGCCACGCTTTTCAGCGGGGGCTTCGTGGAAGAGGTGAGCTTTTTTCCTCTGGCGGTGACTCATTCTGGGGCTGGCGCGAAGAAATGTATTCGCTTGTAAACGAATTGAGCATTGATCAATTCAGAATATTGTGCGTGCAATGTTTTACAGAAATGCGCCAAGCGGGAATTACAACAGTGGGCGAATTTCATTACTTTCACCACGATACAAAGAACGATTTTGCAATGGACATGGCAGTTCTTGAAGCTGCAGGTGAAGTTGGCATTCGTATAGTTCTCTTGCATGCGAATTATTCTCACGGAGGTTTCGGTAAAAAACTGTCAGGTGGCCAAAAGCGATTTGATACGAAGTGTTTGCAATCATGGTGGAAGCAAGTCGACTTTTTAGCGGAGCAAGTTCATGGAGAAATGCAACGAGTTGGCACAGTGGCTCATTCAGTTCGCGCAGTTGATATAGAAACAATTAAAGAAATTGCAGTCGGTTCCATGCACCGTGGTATGCCTATGCATATCCACTTGGAAGAGCAGCGCCAAGAAATCGAATCTTGCATAGAAACGCATGGTGTTACACCAATGGCACTCTTGAATGATTCGATGGAAGTTTCACCAATGGTGACGGCTGTCCATTGCACGCATACAGCCGCTTCAGATATGGAGCAGTGGTTAAGTTCTGGTGGCAATGTTTGCATATGCCCACTTACAGAGGCAAATCTAGCAGATGGCATTTGCGATATGCATCGCATCGTAAAACAGGGGGGGTGTGTCTCGCTTGGTAGTGATTCGAATGCTAGGATTTCAATGCTTGAAGAGTTGCGGTGGATGGAATACGCGCAACGACTTCATAGGGAAGAGCGTGGTGTTTGTGTTGATAGTACTGGATCAATGGCTCGGTATCTAATCGATGCAGCAACAAAAAATGGTGCAAGATGTTTAGGCATTCCCGCAGGCGATATAGCCGTAGGGAAATTAGCTGACTTTACAATTATTGATTTGGAACACCCTCAACTTTCAGGAGCAATTCCTGGAACACTTGGCGCTGCTTTATGTTGCGGTGCAGATAACTCAGTGATACAGCAAACGATTATTGAAGGTCTATAAGTTCGTTAAGATGTTTTGCGAAATGATTATGCCGACCAATGGATGAAGAGTAAATTGGTTTTCTGACTTGGTCAGCGCTAGGTGTAACAGCAATGCGCCGGACGTTATAAAGCTCAAGGCAGGCTGTTTCAAAGTCTATGCCAATATGCTCAAGGGTCCCCTTTATTGTTGATTCCAAATCATTCACAATCGATTCATAGGGGACTTCGTGTATTTGTCCCGGATATTGTTCTTCCCAATGCTTCATGATTCGTTGGTATTGTTTGTACACCCCAGTAAGTTCTTTAAGGTTGCTCGTGTACGCGTGCGATGTGGAGAACGAATTTGCAAAGCATGAGACACAAGTATCTAACGGATTTCGTGTTGTGTGAATAATTTTCGCGTCAGGGAATAAAGATTTAATTAAGCCAATGTGTAAATAGTTCATTGGCATTTTGTCAGTGCAATACGAATTATTGCTCCCCAGCCGTTCTATGTAAATTTCACGCCATTTTGGATTTAAATTCACAATGCACTCAGGGTACGGTTTCTCGCTAACAAACCGAAGCATTTGATCAACTTCACCTGCAGCGTCAATTTTTTGATGCGCGCATAAAATTTGTTCAAGAAGAGTAGTTCCGCTTCGAAACATTCCTACGATAAAGATGGGCGCAGGGTCTTGTTGCGTGTACTGTTGGGGGAGTTGTTCGTTACATGCGTCTATGATGGTGTCAACGAGCTTTATGTGCTCAGTGAGCGGGAAAGTACCGCCATGTAATTTATTGCCATCTTCCCAGCATTTCCAGGCTTCATCGTACTTCTTCAATTCTTCAAGAACTCTACCTTTGTGCATCAATAGATTAGATTGATGGTAGGGGGACAGTTGTTGATTCATGACTGAATCAATGGCTTGTATTGCTCGGTCTTGTTTGCCTAGCTTTCGAGCAATTCGGACTTTAGCGAGAGCTACCAACACAGAATTATTTTCGGGTGCGTTAATTAGAATTTTTTCAGCTTCTTCGGTTCTGCCAAGTGATTCAAGAACTTCAGCTTTGCCCGCAATTGCTTCTGGGAATGAGCGGTCTCTTTCAAGTGAGCGGTCATACGAAGCGAGGGCTTCATCTAGGTTGCCGTTGAGTCGGTGTGCAGTTGCAAGGGTAGCGTACGGTTGTGCATCTTGTTGCTGAAGTTGGATAAGTTTTTTTGCATAGTGAAGAGGAACAGGGAGTGTTCCTGTGCTGTTGGCAGCCATAGAAAGAAGGTGCCATGCTTCAGGATTGTTTGGGTCGGAATCTAATGCGCCTTCGATTGCTTTGGCCGCGCGAGTGGCATGTCCTCTAGCAAGACACATTTTTGCAAAGAAGATTGCAATGGAAATGTCTGTTGGCTTGCGGTTTATCGCTTCAGTCGCAATCGTCATTGCTTTATCAGGATTGCCGCCTTGCTCTAAAGTTAATGCAAGTTCTGCCAGAATAATCGGATCATCTGCAGAAACTTGCTTAGCAAGGACGAACCAATCTACAGCGGCCTTAAGGTTCTTTCTGTCTCTTTCAAGCATCCCTAAAATGCGTAATAACGTTAAATCGTTTGGATTTGCATTGAGAAGTTGTCGGTATATCTTCTCAGCCTGAGAAAATTTGCCAGCTTGGTGGTACTTGCCAGCTTTTGCTATGAGTTGTTGACCTGTGAGATTTGCCATAAGTATGCAGGATACAAGTAGAATGTACTTCTATGGCAAATTTGCTCTCAGCTAGAACTATTTCTAAATCGTATTCAACCCGCGATCTGTTTCAAGGCGTCACCTTGCACCTTGAAGAGGGGGAGCGACTTGGAATCATTGGGCCAAATGGAACAGGGAAATCTACCTTGTTAAAGATACTCGCCGGCAAGGAAACTGCTGACGAAGGTGAAATTACAAGTAAGAAATCTCTACGCCTTTGGTACGTACCACAAGAATCCGTATTTCCCATTGAAGCTACGCCACTTGAGTCTGTAGTCCAATCAATTGGCGGAGATCCGATAGAAGCCGAAGTAGCAGCCTCTATCGCACTATCAAAACTTGGTTTTGATAGATTCGATCAACCGTTTGGAGAACTTTCTGGCGGTTGGCAAAAGCGAGTAGCGATGGCGTGCGGCTTAGTGCACGAACCAGAAGTTATGTTGCTTGATGAACCCACAAATCATCTTGACTTAGAAGCAGTTGAATGGCTTGAAAATTTTGTGATGCATGCAAATATGTCTCTGCTTTTTGTAACGCATGATCGGCGTTTTTTAGAAAATTGCGCTTCAAGGATTCTTGAACTTGCACCTTCGTACCCTGATGGTGCATTTGAAGTTAACGGCAATTATACAGAATTTGTACGCCGAAAAGAAGCGTTTTTGATTTCGCAAGAAGCGGAAGAGTCTGCGTTGGCAAATAAAGTTCGTCGTGATACAGCATGGTTACGGCAGGGGATACAAGGTCGACAGACGAGAAACAAAACGCAAGTTAAAGATACTGCATCTCGCAGAGCAGAACTTAAATCGGTAAACACTCGAAATCTTTCTCCGACAAAACGTGCCGGAATTAATTTTGATGCAGTAGGTAGGAAAACAAATAAATTACTTGTGATGCATTCGGTCGAAAAATCGATGGGCAACAAGTTGCTTTTTCAAGATTTGGATTTAGAACTTACACCTGGAAGAAGGATTGGCCTAGTTGGACCAAATGGTTCAGGAAAAACAACCCTGCTCCGTTTGATTAATGGCGAATTGCAACAAGATGGTGGTACGATTAAACGGGCAGATAAGTTGAGAGTGGTCACAGCTAGTCAACATAGATTATTTTTAGACCCTTCTATTACATTGCAAGATACACTTTGCCCCATCGGCGAGATGGTGAACTATATGGGCAACGAAATACATGTCTCTGGTTGGGCGACTAGATTTTTGTTTTCCCGAGAACAATTAGGGACTTTAGTCGGCTCTCTTTCAGGAGGTGAGCAAGCAAGAATTCAAATTGCTTCTTTGATGTTGCAACCTGCAGATATCTTGTTACTTGATGAACCGACAAATGATCTTGACATCCCTACTCTTGAAGTATTGGAAGAAGCGCTTCTTGATTTTCCAGGTGCAATATTATTGATTACGCATGACCGTTTTATGCTTGACCGCATTGCTACGGAGTATCTGGCCCTTGATGGCAAGGGTACCGCGAAAGAGTTTGCTTCTTTTGAACAATGGGAAGTGTGGCGAAAAAAGAAACCGAAAACTAAGACTCTTCCTACTTCTAATCCTTCGAAAAAACGAGTGAAAAGTGCCTCTGTAAAATTGACTTACATCTTGCAACGAGAATTTGATGGCATGGAAAAAGCAATTGCAGTTGCTGAGGCTGAAGTAGAGCGAGCGGAGTTAATTGTCAACGATAAAGCATTGATGGATAATCATAAGAAACATGCCAAGGCGTGTGCTGATGTTGCAAGTGCTCACGGTACTGTTCGTGCCCTCTACGATCGTTGGGCTGAGTTAGAGAAAATGCAATGATAGTGTTCGCAACCATTATTGCTTGTGCACTGAATGGTTCAGAATCGCTTATTGTTTTTGAAGGTCCAAGAGATTGGACTTTCCAAGGAAAGGTAATTGTCCCTGAAACTCAGTCGGGACCCGCAGTATTAATGATTGGCGGTGGTATTGCAAATGATTTAAATTGGAGTACCCCGGGTTCGTTACTCATTGGTGAAGAACCAAGACAAGTTACTATTACGGGGCACTCGCACGATGACGCGACTGCACTTGTGAATGCCCTTGTATCCAAGGGGTGCGCAGTGATGCATTATTCGACTGTTTCAAAAGATGATCCAAAGCAAGCGTTGTATCCTTATGAGTTAAGTTTAACTGACCCCCTAGAGATAATGGAAATAGCAGAATCTGCATTCGCTACATTTGCCAACCTTCCATCAGTCGAAGGGCGGTCCATCGTGCTCTTAGGGTTCAGTATGGGTGCACAGCGTGCAGTGAACCTCGCAAAGGAACATGAAAAAGTAACTTCAATTGTTCTCCTTTCAGGCGCTCAGATAACTGCGACAAGTAAAGATGATCAGGGTGGGAATGTGCATTATCAAGCAAGTAAAAAGATGGAAAATCCAGAACTCGACGTCTACGATTATGACGGCGATGGCGTAATTCATCTTTGGGAGATAAGTGGTGTTTTAGCTATACAGGCGAGACAAGAAGTAGGCATAGAAAATTTGCCAACGAAAGATAGTTCTGGTATGCCATTCGGCGAGCCAGTTTTGGATTTGTTACAGAAGCCAACTCTTGCAATCTATGGTGCACTTGATGAACATCAGAGTTGCCATGCCGTAATACTGTCTGATAATGTAATTTCTCGACCGTGGCTTGAAGTACGAGTTATTCCTGGTGTTGGCCATCAACTTGGGCCAGAAAAAGAGGGGAAAATGGGTCCTATACATAGTTCCATCTGCAAATTGGTTGCGCAGTGGGTCATAGACAATTGAATTTCTAATTTGAATCTACTATAAGACTAGTTTGTAAGGGTCTCTTTACCGCTTTTTCCCCACGCTAGGATTCCACCCTCAAGGTGTTTCTGAGGTGCTGTTCCGTTGTAGTATTCTTTCGCGGCTAATGCAGAGCGGTAGCCAGAACGACACTGGAATACAACTTCTTTATCACCTGCAATTTGTGAAATTTCTTCATTGCTAAACGATGAAAGTGGTACGTTCAGTGCGCCTTTGATTCGCACTTCCTCGAATTCATTTTCTTCTCTCACATCTATAAGGACGATCGAGTCATCTTGAAGTAATTGTTGAAGTTCATCAGGAGAAATTCCGAGTACTGCGGGCATATTTTTTCCAATCTGTGTAAGTGTTACCGGCCATCCATTGTATTGGTCATTATCAGGTGCATTAGGCGCTGCCCATCTAGGCCATGCGTTGACTATAACTGAATTTGATTCAGGGTCGCATTGAAGGAGTCCCCATCCTGGTGCTCGGTCATGAAGTGCTGATGGCGCATGTCCCGAAATGTGAGGATTAGAAACCGCTAGTACTGTCACTTTATTTCCAAATCCATCTTCATGATTTCCAGTAATTGGTAGACCCCTTGGCATCCATCTTCTTGGCCAAGTATTCGCAATTGCAGGTGTGCAAAATACATATGTCCCATCCCCATGTTGGTCAATGCCGTACTGTGCGAGCGATCCTAAATGTTGATCGCCACAAACATGAATGGCATTTGCTTGTTTGATTGATCGAAGTGCTCTATTGCGGGCACTTTGGGGCCAGCCATTGCTATCTGCGTCTGCTGCGGGCATATCGTTGGGTGCTGATTCACCCTCTGGGTAAATTGTCAGCCCTGCTTGATCACCGCCGTATGTTCCTTCTGGAAGCGTTTGTAAACTTACAAATGGTGATTGCGAAAAAACGAATTTCATCCAATCTTCCTCTTGCCAATCAGTAGACCAGTCGTCTAAAAATTGTTCTTGTCTTGAGCCAAGCAAGGGTGCATCGCAATCTGCTTGCGTTTTTGGGTCGAACCCTTCAGCTTTAAACCAACCGTTATACACGCCGCCATTTGGTACAGCAATAGCAGGAGATTCTTTAAATTGTCTGTCACCAAGAATTGCAATATCTAAGCCGCCGTAGCGCATACGCGTGAAGTACACCGTATTGCCCTGTGCATCTAGTTGGGGGTCTACTGGATCTGGTAAGTGGCTCGTTTGTGTTCTGTGAACGGCATTGACAAACCGCGGTTTCATTTTATAGCCACCACTATCTTGAGTAGTAAGCCCGTCGACTTTTTGTGCATCACGTTCGCCAGCACCCCAGAGATTTCCGTGATATACATCGTGGTCATCTGGAATCGTAATACATGGTGTGTTTCGAGTCAGTTCACCAAACGCCCAGCACCAATGTGTCCACTTGTATAGGTAATCAAGAATATAGGCGTCTTCGTTTCGTTGATGAGCAGGAGTTAAATCGCCTTCGTAGATTTGATCGCCACTGAAATATAACAAGTCAGCATCTTTTGCTCGTACAGCATTGACAATATCAGATTGCGGAAACCATAGCCCGCTCTCGTTCCACTGCAAATTCCCTGTATACGTTTTATGACAAGTAAGTGCAGCTACTGTAATTGGTTCGTCGGAGGAAGGTTCTTCTCTGATTATTCCTGTGTACCCTAAAAGACTACCCTTAAGAAATACTTCAAAGGGAGTCTCTTTGGATGTATCCCAGTTTGGAATCGAGAACGTTGCGGTCCAACTTGTTGTATCTATTACTGCGCGTTCTGTAGTTTCTGAATATATAAGTAGTGCGGTTGGGTTTCCATGGAGTGGCGGGAATTGCACTGTCATTTTTAGGATGCCATCACTGATGGTGTACAACGTACTCAGCACAGGTCCAAAGGCGCGTTCTGGGAAGCGATAGAAGTCACCAGTGAATGCAAAGTCATCGAACCAATGCCCTGTTGTTGCCTCTAGCGGTCCATAGTGAGAAACAAGCGCGATAGACCCACCATTGTTAACTTGCACATCAAAGGTCGCTAGACTTAACAGTGCCAGGGTGGTTGCGCTATAAGCAGTTACTGTAAGGGTTTCATCTTTCTGAGTAACTTCAAGTTTTACTGGTATTCTGCCGTGTTCAAAGCCATTTCCAGCTGTTGTATTCGGTGGAATATGCGGCACATCACTTGGAGCAATCTTTTTGCTAATAGACCACAACGCTGTTCCTCCAACGGGAATTGAGTTATCCCGTAGAAATACAATTCCGTTGTGGTCAACGCCTGCAATAAAGCCACCGTTGGTTGCAGGAACATGGTGCGTGAGTGCAGTTAATCGGTAGTCAATATCATTACCACCAGCACCTAGCAGGAAACCGCTCCAAGAATTTTCGTTTGCAAGCGTAGATGTATCAATAGTTCCCGTTGTTACCTGTAGTGAAAAATCAGCATTTGGTCTAGCTGTGAGTAAATGAAGCGTGCGCATTGGCAAGCGATCACTTACTTCCGTGCAAATGATTCGATTGTCTTTTACTTGCCAATCTTGAAGTCGGTTAGCGTGCCAATCAGGTCCAATCCAGTATTGGTTTGGGGTATCGTTCCAATCAATTGCAATTGGTTGAGCGATGAGGAGTAGGGTAAGTGCGAGCATTACTTTATTTACCTGTAGGTATATCTAAAAGTTCTTTCGAAGAAGCATCCATTGTTAATCTACGAAGTGTTCCCTCTGTAATAAGCAATCCTTCGCCTTCGCCCAAGGTGTCCCAATGAACATCAATACCTATCAGTTGTTTGTTGCCATCTAAATATCCAACATTACCTGTGACTGTATGGCCAACAATAATTGCCTTTGCTTTATGGGTATCTAGAATCGCTTGCAGTTCTTCTGGTGAAGGTTTTGGGCCATATTTTTCAGCGTGCTTTTCAAAGTAGCCTCTGTACCAGAGTGGACCCTTACTATTCCATGCAAGAGAAGTTCCTAAATCTTCCTTTTCTGGCCAAGCTGGAGGACCTATTGATGCACGTATCTTGTCATTAATTTCTGTTAATGAAAACTGAAGTTTATGTAGCTCGGGCCCGTATCCAGCATGCACAAATAAGTATGGACCAATTTGCACAGCACTGTTTTGATTACGTAGCCACTTCCCAAGCACTGAAGTTTCGCTAAATAATTCGTGGTAGGGAATGCCCGTTTTCTCAGAAACAATTTTGTATTTATCGTGTGTGTACCGAATGTCATTCGCTAAAATCATGACGTCGTGATTACCCAATACGAAATGAACTTGTCCATCAGATAGTATTGATTGCCGCTGTAATTTACGGATGAACCAGAGCAGTTCAGTGACTTGAACACCGCGATCGACAGAGTCACCGTTAAAAAGAAGATGGTTATCTCCCCAAGACCAGTCGAATTGATCATCGATTACTTTATGAGTTTGGAGAAATGTAAGTAAATGGTCAAGATTGCCTTCGAGGTCACTTACGGCAAGCAATGCAGTTGGCATTGGAACTGTGTCTTTAGGGATAAAATAATGTACAGGTGCAATTGTTATTGCAGGTACTGATGGTATTGACGTGTTAACTATTGCTTCGCCATCAGAAGTAGTAATCATCGAATAATTGACTTTACCTTCTACTACTGAAATGCTTTTTAGAGTTCCATCCTCTTGATGAAAGATATAAGGGCCATCAGAAACACTGTTCGTGGGCACATCTTGTAGTAGAGCGAACAATGCTATTTGCAATGTTATAGTTAGGTAGAGCATATGCAGAGGATACCGGAGTTAGTCGGTAACAGATAGCAGTACTGAGTATTGCGTAACAATCGCGTGCAGTCCGCGTCCCAGGTTATGAGCCTGTCCTCTCTACAAAAAAACAACCCCACAGAGGGGGTTGCTTTTTAATAGCGGGGACAGGATTCGAACCTGCGACCTTCAGGTTATGAGCCTGACGAGCTACCAGACTGCTCTACCCCGCAATCGGGGAATAGAATTGTACGTTAAATGGGCTCGATGGGCTTAGATGGCCGATAGTTATTGGGTGAATATTATCTCTAAATGTGACATTGGTTGGATTTATCTACTTTGCGGGCTTGCCATTACAGTCTCTGCAATAATTATTCCAGCACATCAAGATCTTCAAGAATCGCAAATTAAAAGAGCAGCACTTGCTGAAGATTTTGAAGATATAGATTACAAGCGAACAATGTTCGATTCTTTTCTTCAGGAGATTACTTCCGGAGACCCAGTCATTCAACAGCGAATTACAGAATTACAATTCAACCAGACAGGAGTAGACGAAGTTGTTGTCATTGATAATTCAGCTGTTAAAACACCCCTTGAGTGGCTAGCGAACAAATCAATGAGAAAAAGGGTTGTACCAATCGAAAGGCAACAAGCTTCTTTACTCGCCTCTCTCGCTAGTGGAAGAACTAGGCTTGTCATGCTCGGAATCGGCGCATTTGTGTTGTTCATTGGGCTTGTAAAAGGCCCTGTAGTACAACGCGTGTAGTTACATTTCTCCTTATTAAGAAAAAGCGCATTCAAATCTAAATATTTGTGAAATGGGAATATGCTCTTGCTATGACATGGAACATACAAGAAATACCAGATCACGCTTTACGATTAATTTCAGTTGATGGATTAGGCGCGGCAACTCTTTCAGCACTCATTTCGGAAACCGGGGGTGTTGCAGAAGCTGGAGAAGCCGTTCTTAGAGGTGAGACAATGCAGTTGCTTCCGGGAGAAGCAATGCGAGTTTTGAAACAGAAAATGGAACGAGTAGAGGTTGATGCAATTCGCTGGTCAGCAGATGCAATCGAAGCAAGAGTAGTCCTTGTTACGGATAAATTGTTTCCAGCATTTCTATCTCCGTTACCAGCGTGCCCATGCGCGCTTTGGTATCAAGGAAATCTTAATGTTGTGCATATGCCATCAGTTGGAGTTGTTGGATCAAGAAGATGCTCCAATTACGGAATTCAACAAGCAACTACTTTTACAACAGCATTTTCAGAACAAGGACTTACAGTAGTTTCTGGTGGAGCCAGAGGAATAGATGGAGCTGCTCATAGAGCCGCACTTACATCCAACGGAAAGACAGCAGTAGTACTTGGTTCAGGGTTAAGCATTGTGTATCCCCCAGAGCACGTATCTTTGTTTAAGGCAGTTGTACAAGAAGGGGGTGTTGTACTGAGTGAATTTTCATGCAACAGGTCTCCAAGGCCAGAATATTTTCCACGAAGAAATAGAATTGTTTCAGGGCTATCATCTTCGTTGCTAGTAGTGGAAGCTGCCAAGCGAAGCGGTGCAATGATTACCGCAAGAATTGCAGTAGAGGAGCACGGCAGGCAAGCGTATGCCATCCCAGGAAGAATTGGTGATAGCGCATCTGCAGGTTGCCTGCAGGCACTTGTTGACGGTTGGGTTTCAATTGCAGTTGAACCACAAGAAATCATTGACGAAACAAAGCGAGCTTGGTCGCGTTTTGCAGCAGTTAGTAGCTGCGGAGCACGCCAGTGATTACGCCTTGTACTTGGCATTCTTCGACTATAATTGGTTTGAACGCAGGATTTGCAGGTTGTAAACGTATTCGGCCATCTGATTCTTTAAAAAAGGTTTTGAGCGTCGTCTCGCCGTCGGCGAGTAGTGCAACTACTCTATCGCCATTTCGAGCAACAGAAGTTTTCTTTACAAGTACGTAATCGCCATCCATTATTCCTTCGTCGCGCATTGATTCACCGTCGACCTGCAGAGCAAATGTTTCACCACGCTGGCCGATTTGAGGACCAAACATATCTGTAAGGTCTAGTGTGTCGTTATCTTGGCACCTTTCTATAGGCATGCCGGCTGCAATGCGCCCCACCAAAGGAAATCGCATTGCAAGCCCAGCTTGTACATCTGAACTAGATTCAAATGAATCAGCAATCGATAAAGAGCGAGCTCTGTTCGCCTCTCGTGTGAGTGCTCCTTTGTGAATGAGCGCTTGCACACGTTCGAATACTGTCACTTTGCTGACGCCGAGTTGGTCGGCTAGTTCTTGCATCGTTGGAGAATATCCATGGATGCTCCTGCATTCTCGAATGAGATTTACTACTTCGAGTTGTTTTGGGGTTAGGTTCATGGCCATGATCCTTTCTTGATGGTATACATCTTCCAAATAGGGCGAGTTGGTTGACCCTATACGTAACAAGGTCAAAAGTTGATTGAATAGAGGTTAATGTAGACGAGAATTTATCCCGTCTTGGTTTTCTTTTTGGTGTTTCGCATATTGGTAGTGCTGCGAATGTTTCTTCGGCAGAAGCAGCGGGGGAGAAAAATATTCGATCAATCTTAAAGAAGCGATCGAAAAAATTACGTGGTTCCCCATTTCTTGTAGTTGGAATGGGGGAGTTAACTCTGCCTCCATCAACTGCTATTATTCTTGAAGCGCCGTCTGTCTGGTCGCAATAGTATGCAGTTCCATATGAGGCATTTGGTCCATGTTGTACTAGTGGTAAATCCATTGGTGTGTCCATTCTTGTTTCTGTTCTATACCTTCGCAAAGAACCTATCGTCAATACTGTATGGTTTATGTTAGGCTAACAGAGGCATAATGTCAAATTAATTTTAAAAACGCTATTATTACATCAATGAACACTATTCCTGAGCATATTAATTCTGGTCCATGGATGTTAGACCCTGCGATTACATACCTAAATCACGGTTCGTTTGGTGCTAGAACCGTTGAGGTTTTTGAAGCACAGCAGTCTATTAAACGGTCGTTTGAGTCTTCCCCTGTAGATTTTCTTGACCGTCGTCAACATCTTATAACTGAAGCAAGAGAATGTATATGTTCTTTCGTAGGAGCAGATTCAGATGGTTTTGGGTTTGTAGATAATGCAACTACAGGTGTTGGAGCAGTCGTTTCATCTGCGAAATTGGTGCAAGGCGATGAAATTCTTACTACATCGCTTGTCTATAACGGAGTACGTCAATTGCTTAAGCACTATTGCAAAGAAAATGATCTACTGTACAGAGAGGTAGAGATCCTCCTTCCTATCGAATCAAGCGATTCGATAGTATCACTGATTGAGTCATCAATTACTCCGGAAACTGCATTGCTTGTCGTGGATCATATTGCTTCAGCTAGCGCAGTTGTTTTCCCCGTTAAAGATATTATTCAACTGTGCAGGGAGAAAGGTGTATTAGTTCTCGTTGACGGCGCTCATGCACCAGGTATGGTTGAACTTTCAATCAATTCGTTACAACCAGATTGGTATGTGGCAAACCTGCATAAATGGACTTGCGCACCAATTGGAGCTGCTTTCGTTTGGGCCAATGATTCTCATAGAAAGTCCACTCATCCGCTTACGATTAGCCATGGGCTAGACGAGGGTCTGCAGAAAGAATTCGATTGGCAGGGGACTCGCGATGTTTCGGCTTGGATTGCTGCAGTAGATGCGGTGAAATCAGGAGCTGAAATTGGTTGGGATACAATTAGAGCCCATAATCACGAATTGGCATTATGGATGCAAGATCATTTGCTAAAGGCATGGAATGCGGAATCCTTGACTCCAATCGATGGAAACATGCTTGGTTCTATGGCCACGGTCTATTTGCCAGAAAATGCACCAAATGAACTTGATTCATGTATTGCTTTGCGCGATGAAATATATGAGAAATACGCACTTGAAGTGCCAATATTCCCAATTCAAGGCCGTGGTGCACTGCGTGTAAGCGCTCAACTGTACTCTTCTGAAGAGGATATCGAGCGGCTTCTAGCGGCTATTTCCTCGATAGGAATATTGGAATAATTGGAATATATACACTAAATTACGTATTTTTATTAACTTTTTAATTGACAGGGAGTTCTATTCATGCCAAATTATAACTGTCCGTTCTCCGGATAGAACCATGCTGGTGGAATACTTTAGGATTTGTATCTTAAAGTAAAGCGCCAATCATCATTTTTGCGAAAGCAAAAGTCATGAATTTGCCGAATTCGAAGGCATGTCAAGGGACGGTCGTGCCGTATGAATTCGGCTTGTTAGGATTGGTAGCATGTTGTTACCAAGATGTAAGGGAACAAGAACTGGCCTGAGAAAGAGGTTGTGCAACAAAAAAAACGCTTCCACGTTTTGTTGCGAAGTTCATCTTCAGTTTCCCAAAAGATTAGGGCTCTTGGCCGGCAAGAGCCCTTTTTCATGGGCTCTCATAAACATCGCGTTGCTCTATGTACTTGCCAGTAAGGCAGCGCCTAGTAATCCAGCATCAGGGCCAAGTTCAGTAATTCTGAATTTGCACTGACGGCAATGAGGCGGAAAAACATCGATATCAAATTGCGATCGAATTAGATCAATATAGGGTTGACCAAGTGCTTCGATAATCCCACCACCAAGAACGACAGTATCAAGAGAAAGCAGGGTGATTGCGTTTGCTATAGCTGTACCTATTCTTGTTGCGCCATCCGTGAGTACGCGAGTAATCTCTTCGTCGTTTCCGAATCCATTCGCTAGGTCATCAGTGTGTAATGTTGAATTGTTCAACAGATCACGGTAACCGGATCTACTTGCTAACGCTTCAAGCACGCGTGCCGGCGCTTCTGGATTCGCTTCGCTAATGCCCATTCCGAATTCTCCGCCGGTACCAAGTGGTCCTCTCCATATCGAGTTATTTAAAATTAACCCTCCACCTATTCCAGTTCCAACCCAGACTGCGAAGATAGATGAGTTTTCTTTTCCAGCGCCAAAATTGAATTCTCCCCAAGCAGCGGAGGTGACATCGTTTTCAATGACTACCTTGCACTGTAATTTGCTTGAGACATACGAAGCAAGGGGAGCGTTATCCCAATCCAAATTTTGCGCCCGGAGGACGATTCCATTTTCTATGTCAACACTTCCAGCAACTGAGATGCCTACGGAATCGATTTTGTCATCGCTGAGATTTTGGATAGCATCGCAAACTTGCTGTGCGACAAGTTCAAAATTGCCTGATGTTTTGATTTCTTCATGCGTACGTTTTATGACCTTGCCATTGTTTATTGTGCCAACAAGAAGATTTGTTCCACCAATATCGACACCAATCATGCGATTGCGCCTGGCCGTTCCGTATGAAACGTAGTTGCGCTTTCAAACATTTGGGCGATTCTGAGAAGTTTGGCATCTTCGTGCCAGGCGCACTGCAAATGCAAACCAATAGGCAAACGAGAGCCATGCTCTTCTGAAAAACCACAGGGGATAGATATGCCACAGATGCCAGCAATATTTGTATTAGCTGTATATACATCGTTCAAATACATTGACACAGGATCTGCAGTTGAGCCTAATGGAAATGCAACTGTGGGAGTCGTAGGTCCTAGGATTACATCGCACGATTCAAAAGCTGTTTTGTATTCTTCGCAGATAAGTCGTCTGATTTTTAGTGCGTTGTTGTAATACGCTTCGTAGTAACCACTACTTAATACATACGTGCCCAGCATGATTCGCCGTTTAACTTCGTCCCCGAATCCTTCAGCTCTGCTTTTAGAATACAACTCGAATAAATCACTACATAATTCGTCTGTTCTATGGCCATATCGAATGCCATCGTACCGAGCAAGATTACTAGACGCTTCTGCAGGAGCAAGTACGTAATACGTAGAAATGCCTACATCGGTAAGGGGCAATTCTAATTCAACTATCGATGCGCCAAGCTTTTTGTAGGTATCGATGGCGTCTTGAATTGCGTCGTTCACAGCTGTTTCATTATTACTGCCAATGTATTGCGATGGAACTCCAATGCGCAAGTGCTTAATCGGGTTCTTTAAATTTTCACACAAGTCAGGATGTGTTTCAGGATAAGAAGTAGAATCGAGTTCATCGTATCCACTGATACATTGCGTGATTTTTGCAGCATCTTCAACAGAATGCGTGAAGGTTCCAATTTGATCTAGAGAGGATGCAAATGCAACAAGGCCGTATCTACTTACATTTCCGTATGTTGGTTTGTATCCGACTACCCCGCACAGTGCTGCAGGTTGGCGAATTGAACCACCTGTGTCTGAACCTAACGCAGCATCGCAAAGGTTTGCAGCAACTGCTACTGCGCTACCGCCTGATGAGCCTCCAGGCACTCGATTAGTATCCCAAGGATTCTTTACTGGTCCCCATGCGCAATGTTCCGTTGAGGATCCCATTGCAAATTCATCGCAATTTGTTTTTCCAACAAGAACTGCGCCTGCATTTTCTAGACGGTCGACAACAGTTGCATTAAATGGACTGTTGTATCCTTTGAGCATTTTCGAACCGCAAGTTGTAGTGCCTTTTTTGGTAACGATATTATCTTTGATTGCAATACACAGTCCATGCAAAACGCCGTCGCTCGGTTCTTCTGTCTCCCAGATTTCATGAAAGGCATTGTAGATGTCATTTTTTTTGATGTGCTGGGTCGTGCTCATATTGATTCACCCAGGACTTTCGGCACAGCAAAATATACATCTTTAATCACAGGTGCATTTGCTAGCACTTGTTGTTGGCTAAGTGTATCTGAGCGGGTATCTTCACGAAGGTGATTGAGCAACTCGGTCGGATGGTCTAATGGTTGAACTCCGTCTGTATCAACAGCGCTCAACCGAGAGATATGTGTAAAAATGGCTGTTAAATCTTTTTTAGCTTTTGAAACTTCACTTACGGTAATTGCAAGTCGGGCCAAATGAGCGACGTGGCGAATTTCATCATCAGTAAGTTCTGTTTGAGGTTGATTCTCATTCATAATGGGAAGCGTATCAGAATCTTATGCCGTATCATATGGGGCTATGGCAACAAGTCGATTCATTTCTTTTTTAACGCGAAGTGCAGTTTCAGTGTTTTTGATTTTGCTCTCAATTGGTCTATTTGCAATGTTAGTGAGCACAAAACCAGAACTCGCAATTTCAAGCGGTGACCGTTCACTACCTGCTGTAATTGTATTAGAAGCTCAAAAAATTCCGATAGCTCGAAGGACCATCGGGTACGGAACAGCAGAGGCCATCGGACACGCCGAAGTGTCTGCACAGGTAACTTCTACTGTCCTTGTACTACCACCTTCCGCTAGCGTAGGTCTGAAAGTAAAAAAAGGTGATTTGCTCGTCGAGTTAGACCCTAATGACTACGAGCAAAATGTCTTACGAGCTCAGTTAGCAGTTAATTCGGCGCAAACAGATAGAGAATTGTTGAGTATAGAACGGTCTGCGGCAGAAGAACGAGCAGATATAGCAAAACAAGACCAGGCATTAGCTGATGCAGAGCTAGCGAGAGTCACAGAAGCGGCCCTCAAAGGAGCGGCAAAGCAACGCGAAGTAGACTTGATTAAACAGAAAGCATTAGCCGCGGCTTCCTCAGCAGTGAATGCAAAAGAGTTAGCAGATCGATTCCCTTCTCGTGAAGAAATTTTATCAACCACCATTCAAAGTAGAAAAGCAGAATTACAACTTGCAGAAGAAAATTTGCGAAGGTGCAAAATTTTATCACCGATTGATGGCGTCCTTCAGGAAGTCGACGTGCGAGTGGGTGAGCATGTTGTGAATGGCACACGGATTGCTAAAATAGTGAATAGTACGCGTGTTGAAATTCCACTCAGGTTGCCATCCTACGCTCGTTCCTATGTGCAAGTCCATGATTCAGTTTCATTTCGATCGGCTGGTTTTGGTAAACGATACTGGAATGCATACGTTTCTCGAATTGCACCAGAAGATGATTCGCAAACACGGACGATGGTTGTGTACGTAGATGTTGAACAGAATGCGTCGAGCCCAACTCGAATTCCTTCAGGTTTGTTTGTTCGTGGAGAAGTCCATAATGCTAGCAGAGCAACTTTAAGATGGGCAGTACCAAGGCGTGCAATTCGTGACGATAGAGTGATGGTGGTCCGTGACAATGTTCTTCGAAGCATCCCAGTAGTAATTGATTTTGCCTATTCCGGTACTCTCGAACAACTAGGATTGCCAGATGTAGATTGGGCTATTTTGGAAACACCCCTTGTCGAGGGTGATTTGATTGTCGTTGACCCTGGTGGTTCGCTACGTGATGGAATGGGTGTCCGAGCGTTGCTTGCAACTGAGGTAACTCAGGAATGAACTTTCCTCGGTTTGGAGTAAAGAACCCAGTTCCAATCAACTTGCTGATGGCAGCTCTTATTCTTGCTGGAATTTTTTCTGCGTTTACATTACGTAGGCAATTCTTCCCTGATATGACCTTCGACCAAGTTATGGTGACTATGGGATATCCTGGAGCATCCGCTGAAGATGTCGAATCCTCTATTGCCACTCGAATCGAAAATGCTATTTTTGAGATCGACGAAGTTGACGAAGTTAATACAACTTGTGCCGAAGGGTATGTTTCGATTTTGGTTTCATTTAAAGAGGGGACATCGAATCTCGATGATGCTATTGATTCTGTCCGCAGGGCAGTAGAAGCGCTTCAAGATCTACCGAGCGAAGTTAAACGTCCTAATGTCAGGCGGATTGATCCACAAATGCCTGTCATCATGGTGCAATTATGGGGCGATGTTGACAAGCAAGTAATGAAGCATGCTATTCGTGATATTCGAGATGACCTTCGAACATTTTCAGAAATGGGCGCGATTGAAGTTGGCGGGGATATTGCTAATGAGTTAACTGTAGAAGTAGACCAAGACAGTTTGGTTGAGCACGGAATTAGTATCCAAACAGTTGCAAACCGTATTTCTTCTTGGACTTCACAAGTACCAGGCGGCACAATGCGGAGTTCTGGCGGTGACATAGTTATTCGTACCGATACGCCTGATGAATCTTCTCTTGATTTAGAAGAAATTGTGATTCGTTCATCTGTAGATGGCGAGACTTTGTATTTAGGCGACATTGCGAAATTACGAACAGCTATTGTAGATATACCAATCGCTATTCGATTTAATTCCCATCCTTCGATGAGCCTTAATGTGACAAAATCGGGCGATCAAGATATTGTCAAGATGGCTGAAATTGTCCGTGCGTATGTTGCAGGCAGAATGGGCGATTCATTTGAACAAGATTGGAAAGATATCTTTTTCAACGGTAATTCGCCGAGGCAGAAAGCGTGGCAGTTGGGCGTTGATGCAAGCCCGTTGCCAGAAGGCGCATCACTTTCTACATTTACAGATTTAGCTCGTTTTGTAGAGGGCCGCATGAACCTGCTTACTGAAAATGCACTGTACGGTGGTTTTTTAGTTTTCATTTTGTTACTGCTTGCCCTGAATTGGCGAGTGGCTCTTTGGGTGGGCATTGGTTTGATTACCGCTCTTGGTGGCACATTATTCATAATGTCGTTGTTTGGTGTTACTTTAAATATGCTGACGATGTTCGCACTTATTTTAGTTTTAGGGCTTCTGGTCGACGATGCAATTGTTGTCGCTGAAAATATTAAGGCGCAACATGAAAAGGGTGTTCCAGCAATGCAAGCGGCTGTAGATGGCGCAAGCCAAGTACTATGGCCAGTTGTTGCAACAGTTCTTACATCTATTGTTGCGTTTTTACCATTGACGTTCATTAAAGGAAACATGGGTGATTTACTCGGTGCGTTGCCAATTGTTGTCGCATGCGCACTTGCTATGAGCCTTTTTGAAGCGCTGCTTATATTGCCAGGTCACTTAGGGCACAGTCTAAAAAAATCAGAAGGTATTCCGAAGACTGCAATTGCAAGAACAGTACATGCATACGAATTGTTTCGAGATCGAATTCTGTTTGAAAAAGTTATACCAGCGTATTTGTGGTTACTCAGCGCAACAATACGGTATAGGTACGTTGCATTCTCATTTGCCATATCAGTTCTGATCTTTTCATTCGGTCTTATAAGTGGCGGAAGGGTGGGCTATGAGTTTATGACTATTCCAGATGCTGAGACAATTGCAATTAGTGTAAAAATGCCAGAAGGCACGCCATTTGTTCAGTCACAAAAAATGCTCGAGCATCTTGAAAATGCAGCAAAAGCCCAACACCAAGTAAACAATATCAATACGCTTGTTGGCGTGCAAATGTCAATCGCCCCTGGTACAGGTGGTTTTTCATCAAACCTCGGGCAAATTTTTCTTGAACTTACGCCAGCTGAAACCCGTGAATTAAATGCAAGCCAGGTTATAGATAAAATTAGGTTTGCTTTAGGAGATAAGGCAGAACTAGCGGATACAATCGGGTACGAAATGATGTCTGGTGCCCCTGGTGGTGCTGATATTACTATTCAATTGCATGGTGAAGATGAAGTATCCTTGCTAAAGGCTACAGAATTCATTAAAGCTAACTTGCGTCAATATTCTTCAGTTCAGGATATAGCAGATACAGCATCTGCTGGTCAACGTGAGTTGCGCTTGGAACTTCGCGATGGAGCAACAAGCGCAGGAATTTCACTTATCGAGCTAGCGACGCAAGTGCGTGGTGCAGTCTATGGACTGGATGCGCATGTATTTGCTTCTGGTGATGAAGAAGTTTATATCCGAGTTAAATTAGGCAGCGACGTGCGTACAAATATTGGAGTGTTAGAACAACTTTGGGTTACAACGGCAACGGGTACTTCGATTCCATTGGTTGAAATTGCACATATTTCTGAAAAGCGTGGGTACACAACTATTCGCCGAATAGACAGGAAGCGAACAGTTACAATTACTGCTGAAGTCGTTGATGGTGTCAGCCCTGAGTCGATCTCTTCGCAATTGCCTTACGATGTTTGGGAATCTACTTTTCCTGAAATCGAAATCGCAAAGGGTGGTAGGCAAGAACAACAATCTGAAGCGTTTGATTCCTTGCCAGCAGGTTTTTTTGGAGCTTGTTTAATGATCTATGTCATACTTGCATGGCTGTTTGGGAGTTATTTCCAACCAATAATAGTCATGCTTGGGATACCCTTCGCAATGATTGGGGTCATCTGGGGCCATTATGTTGCAGGCGTTTCTATCTCCTTTTTAAGTATGATTGGCTTCGTCGCGCTTAGTGGAATTGTCGTGAACGATTCTTTAATTTTTGTAGAGTTCTATAACACTTGTAGAAAGAACGGAGATTCACTTAAGGAAGCATTGTTGAGTGCAGGCGCTGCTAGGCTGCGTCCAATTTTCCTAACTACAATAACTACAGTGTTAGGGCTTACTCCCTTAATGCTCGAACAATCTATGCAGGCTAAATTTCTTATCCCAATGGCGCTTGCAATTTCATTTGGTTTAATGAGTGCAACTTTTCTTATCTTGTTGCTGTTACCCGCGTTACTCGTTATTGGCGATGACATTCGAAGCGGAATTGCCTACCTGTGGTCGGGGAAATCTTCAGACTCGCTATAATACCTTTTAGGCCCCTGGGACTTCATTAGTTAACTCCCGAGCGCCTCTATGCTTATGAACCAACTACAAGGTATCCCAGTTAGCCCAGGCGTCGTCATCGGTCGAGCGTTGGTTTTAGATAGGTCACTTCACCGAGTTCCATTTTCCGTATTACAGCCAGATGAAATTCCAGCTGAACTGCACAAATTTGATACTGCGATTTCAAAAGCAAAAGCTGAAGTTGTCCATGACCGCGAGATGGTTGCAGAAACTCTTGGCGCAGAGCCTGCGAAAATTTTTGAATTCCACTTAGGTCTTTTGAGTGACGTTAATTTGGTTGACCCGATTCGTGCTCGAATTGAAGACGAAGGTGTTAATGCTGCGTTCGCTGTAGTAGAAGCCTTTGGCGCACTTGCTGATAAATTTCGGGCAATGGACAACAGAGTATTCCGCGAAAAAGCAACAGACGTTTTTGATTTAGAGCGTAGGCTAATGAATCAACTCACAGGTGGCTCAAAAGACAGACTTGAATCTGTTGAAGAACCAGTCATAGTTGTATGTCACCAAGTGACTCCTGCAGATGCAGCGATGTTCAACCACGACAAAATTATTGGTATTGCTACAGACATAGGTGGTCGAACGGACCATAGTTCAATCGTTGCTGCAGCAATTGGTGTTCCAGTTGTGGTAGGTTGCAAATCTGTTGCTGAAGAAGTGAGTGATGGCGACCTGCTTATTCTAGATGGCAAATCGGGGACTGTGATAATAAATCCTGATGCTGAAACTGTTGTAAAAATGCAGAGGAACATTGAACTGCTCGAATCTTTTCGACAAAAGAGGCAAGAGGTTTCAAGCCAGCAATCGATTACAGAATGCGGGACCGAAATACATTTGTATGGAAATATTGAGTTTTCACATGAGATTGAACAAGTAATTCGCAAAGGTGGCGAAGGTGTCGGTTTGTATCGAACTGAGTTTCAATACTTAATAAGCAGTTCTCTACCTACCGAAGACGAGTTGTTCGAGGAATACGCATCTGCTATACGAGCCTTGGATGGTAGAAAATTAACGTTAAGAACGTTTGACCTTGGTGCAGATAAATACACCCAAGCACAAGCTATGGAGCCAGAACGAAATCCGTTTCTGGGGTTACGTTCAATACGGTATTGCCTTCAGAATCAACACCTCTTTCGGACACAACTGCGTGCAATTATTCGAGCGTCTGCAGTTGGCCCACTAGAGGTGATGTTTCCATTGATTACTTGTATGAATGAGTTACGGCAGGCAAAATTAATTTTTAACGACGTACTCGAAGAGTGCATAGAAGAGGGGCTTGCTGTTGCGCCAAATATACCGGTTGGAATGATGGTTGAAGTGCCAAGTGCGGCACTTATGGCAGCTACGTTTACTCGAGAAGTTGACTTTTTCTCGATAGGAACGAACGATTTGATTCAATACACTGTTGCGGTTGACCGAGGTAATGAACGAGTAGCAAGCCTGTACACTGCGGCTAATCCCGCTGTGATCAAGCTCGTAAAGTCCGTTATTAGGGCTGCAAGGCGTGGAAAGGTAGAAACTAGCCTTTGTGGCGAAATTGCTGGCGATCCGGTATATACTATGCTGCTGATAGGCCTTGGGCTTCGAAATCTTTCGTTGGTACCATCCCAGATACCTGCAATCAAACAGGTGATACGAAGGGTAAAGGTCGAAGATTGTGAGCGTCTAGCCCGAAGAGTGGGCTCGCTCGATTCGGACCGTCGAATATTATCGACGTTACGAAGTGAATTACAGAAGACTGTGCCTGAGGCAATTGGTGGTTGGTCCACTGAGCAGAGCCCTTGAGCACATATACGAATCATCGAGGCGCAGGGATCGCAGAATTTTATTCGCGGCCTGCAAATCACCTAAACACGAGTGGTGAATACATTCACCCAGACAACAGTAGAACTTGAAGCGGAATCTGCCCGCAGTTTCTTGAAACAAAATGTTTCAAATTGTAAGTTCTTCTACGTGTTAGGAAACATACCGCTTATGCGGATTAAGGTCCTTACGTGACAAAAGTAACAAAGACAAGTGAAGCAACTGCTTCGGAAATCATGATTGTAAATGATGACCCTGGTGTTGAAACAAGAATCGCAATTTTAGAAAACGGCAGACTTGAAGAGCTTTATACAGAGCGAATCAATTCAGCAACTGGTGTTGGAAACATCTACAAAGGTAGAGTAACCAATGTCGAATCGTCAATCCAAGCTGCATTTATTGAGTATGGTGGAAGTCAAAGTGGCTTTTTACATGTAACTGATTTGCATCCTAAGCATTTTCCTGGCGCAACAACAAGCGAGCGTGTTGGCAAAAAAATTGCCAAACACAATCGTCCTCCCATTCAAAAATGCCTGAAGAGGGGTGATGAAATCCTCGTTCAAGTTTTAAAAGAAGGAATTGGAACAAAGGGGCCAACGCTTACAGGGTACCTTTCAATTCCGGGACGTCTTTCAGTGATGATGCCTTACATGGATAAAGTAGGTGTTTCTCGGAAAATTGAAGATGAAACTGAGCGGAAAGCAATGCGCAAGGTACTAGACTCAATTAATTTGCCTGAAGGGTTCGGGTTCATTCTTCGGACAGCGGGAATGGGGAAGAATAAACTTGATATTAAAAGAGATATTGCGTATCTCATCCGGTTATGGAAAATGATTGAAAAACGTATAACAACTGTCGGCGCCCCTTGTCAGTTGTATAACGAATCAGACTTGCTAGTTCGTACGATTAGGGACGTTCTTCGTCCCAGCATTGGTGCAATTGTTGTAGATTCAACTTCAGCGTACGATAGGATTAATACCTTTCTTAAAATTGCAGCACCAAGAGCATCTCGCAAAGTTATTCACTATAGGGAAAACGCTCCAATTTTTCACGCTTTTGATATCGAAAGACAAATAGAAGAGGTGCACAGCAGGGAAGTAGTTCTTCCAAGCGGTGGCCGTTTAGTAATCGATCAGACTGAAGCCTTAGTGGCAATAGATGTCAACTCTGGAAAAAGCCGTAGTGCAAAAAACAGTGAATCGAATGCACTTAATACAAATTTAGAAGCGGCAGATGAAATTTGTCGACAGTTACGATTGCGCGATTTAGGCGGAATCGTTATCAATGACCTTATTGATATGGGCAATGCGAGCAACCGCAAGAAAGTAGAACAAAAGTTTCAAGATAATCTAGAACGTGACCGTGCTCGTTCGACTGTATTACCGTTGAGTAGGTTCGGTTTGCTAGAAATGACTCGCCAGCGCATACGCCCAAGCGTGTTAGATAGTCACTATAAAAGTTGTACACACTGCGAAGGGTTAGGCCTCCTAAAATCGATCGAAGAAGTTGCAGCAGATGCAACAAGGCAATGTGGGTGGTTCTTGCAACACGATAAAGTGGCAAAAGTTGAGTTGACTTGTTCGCCTAATGTGGGAACGTATTTATTTTCTAATAAGCGAAATCAATTCGCTGCCTTTGAAAAGAATACGAACAAACGAATAGTTGTTCGCATAATCGAAGGCATTGCTACAGATAGAATTGTCTTTTATGCATACGACGAACGTGGCTCTGATATTGAATTAGATACTTTAGAAAAGGTAACACCACCTTCAATACAAAATTTGATGGATTTACAAGCATCGCACGTAGAGCCAGAAGAACTTCTTGAGAAAACTGGCAGGAAACGCTCTAGGCGAAGAGGTGGAAACAAGGCGCCTTTAGCTGAAGCAACATCTATCAGCGGCAATGCGAACTTAGATGAAGAAATGGCAATGTTAGATAAGCCACAGCCTGAGAAAAAACCTGCGAAAAAAGAAAGACCAGCAAAGAAAACCCCCCAGAAGAAAGCCGAAGATACACCGGCGGATGCAGCTACTCGAGTCTACTTGTTTGCCAAAAGTATAGGCAGGACTAGTAAAGAAATAGTCGAGTTATGCAAAGAGCAAGGCGAAGATGTTCGTGGACACATGTCAATGATGACTGCTGAACTTGTTACAAAATTCACGGCTCACTTTGGCGAAGATGAACAGGAAACACCAAATCCAAAACGCAAGCGTCGTAGAAGAGGTGGTAGAGGTAGGGGCAAGAAGGTTCAGGTAGCGGTAGAGGGCTCAACGGAAGAACAGGCGGAACCAAAAGAAGAGACTGCCAAAAAGAATACTACAAAAAAGAAACGTTCCCGTAGAAGCTCAAAGAAAACTTCAAAGAAAAACGATCCAGAAGTTGAAGCAAAAAAAGAAGTTGAACCTAAGGTTGAAAAGCCTATAGTTAAGCCAAGGCGAACATTGTACGGAAGAAGTAGAAGAAGTATCTCGACTGATGAAGTGCAGCAAAGTATGGGCGAACGCACATGAGCCGAAGGGTGTTTATCCTTGGATCAACAGGGTCAATAGGTTGTAGCACTGTTGAAGTTATAGAGCATTTGCGTTCTATTGATGGAGATGGCAGTTGGCCAGTTGTAGGCATTTCCGCTGGATCAAATTGCGAGTTGTTGCTGCAACAAGCAACGCGGCTTGATGTAGAAGCAATAGCAATTACAAACAAAGCAGCGCTCGAGTTCAAAAACATATTTTCAAATTCAGAAGAATTGCTAAAAGCACATGCGAAACCAGGAGATATTGTGGTTGCTGCAATTGTTGGTTTTGCAGGTGTTGCTCCAGTGCTAACGGCAATTGAATGCGGATGCGATATAGCACTTGCAAATAAAGAAACACTTGTAGCAGCGGGTGAAATTATCATGAAAGCGGTGCAGAAAGCCGGAGTAAGATTACTACCGGTGGATAGTGAGCACTCTGCAATTTATCAAGCCCTTTCAGAACACCCAAATGCTGAAATTGCAAAAATAACGTTAACCGCGAGTGGCGGTTCATTGAGAAACATCAAAACAGAAGATTTGTCCAATGCAACAGTGGAGCAAGTATTGAATCATCCAACGTGGTCAATGGGTGCTAAGGTTACGGTTGATTCTGCCTCTTTGATGAATAAAGCATTAGAACTTATTGAAGCGTGCTGGCTGTTTGATGTGAAGGATGACAGGCTAGAGGCTGTGATACACCCGCAATCAATCGTCCATGGCATGGTTCAATTTGTAGATGGTTCAGTCATTGCCCAGATGTCTCCACCTGACATGAAATTACCTATTCAATTTGCGCTAACGTATCCTAGAAGAGTTGATAGTTGCAGTCCAAAAATAGACTGGGCGAATCATCCGACTTTACAGTTTGAAGCAATTGATGAGATTCGTCATCCAGCAATTCAGCTTGCGTACGACGTGATTAGACTTGGTGGTACAGCGGGCGCTGTTTTCAATGCGGCAAACGAAGAGGTTGTTGAATCTTTTCTTGAACATTCTCTCCCCTTTGGGGCAATGGTGCCTATCGTAGCAGAAGTGCTTGGTACTATTACACATTCGGAAAACGTTACATTAGAATCCGTGGTTGCAAAAGATACTGAAGCTCGAGAACTTACTCGAAAAATTATCTCTTCTCAAAAAGTGAACTTATAAAGGACTGCGATGTCATTCGAATCGTTATTTAATATTCTCCTTATTATTCTTGGTTTTGGATTGCTTATTGGCATTCACGAACTTGGGCACTTTCTAGCTGCTAAATGGTCTGGAATTCGAACAAACGCTTTTGCTGTTGGCATGGGTCCACAAGTTGTTTCATTCCGCAAGGGAGTTGGATTCTGTTTTAAATCTTCAAGTCCGAAAGTTATCGCAAAGTGCGGCAAGGACGCCAACGGCATGACAGATGCTGAGCTCGTAGAGCACGGTATTTCTGAAACGGAATACTCACTACGATTGTTACCAATAGGTGGTTTTGTATCTATGCTTGGGCAAGAAGATGGCAAGCCTGAAGAAGTTTCAGCGGACCCCCGAAGTTATAACATGTGTTCGATAGGGAAAAGAATGGTTGTTGTTTCAGCAGGCGTTGTCATGAACTTGCTCTTAGCTATTATGTTTTTTGTTATATGTTTTCAAATTGGTGTTAATTTTGAAGCGCCGATTGTCGGGCAAATTGTACCTGGCTCACCTGCTGCAAACGCACGCTCTATTGCTCATAATGGGGGCGGAGAGAACAACAAGATCGTGCCGGGTGATCAAATTGAATTTATAAATGGCGAGAAAGTCACTACTTTTCAAGACGTACAAATTACGAGTGCAATGGCAAAGCCAGGAGTTCCAATTCTACTTGCGATTACGAATTCGGCAGATGGGAATTTGTACGAGTATCAAATAATTCCAAAGAATACTGATGGCGGATTGTTAGAGTTAGGCTTGTTCCCTGATTCAACCTTGCAATTACGCGGAGGCGAGTCTGCTGTTTCTGCGCTTGCAATGCTCGCAGTTCAGTATCCAGAGTTACTTCAACTGCAGCCTGGCATGAAGATGGCTGGAATATGCGACCCCGTTGATTATCGACGTAACAAAGATATAGCTTTCCAGCCAATTGCTCAATTTAACCAATTAGAGTCGTTCCTTAGCAACCGTCTAAATAGCGTTACTACTTTATGGGCATATGGGGACAAGCAAGTAGTCGTAGAAATCCCAACTCAAATTAAATTGCAGATTTTACGACCTGTTGGAATTCCTGAAAATGCACCTCAAAACTATGAATATGGTTTTGGCGGATTAGTTCCACTTTCGGAAATTTCGTATGTTGTCCCTACCAGCCCAAACGTTGATTCATTAGAGGTTGGCGATGTCATCACAAAAGTGAATTCTCTTGACTATCCTCGAATGGGGCAATTGCGAAATTATTTAGCGGGTCAGCCAGATGGAGATGTGCATGTTTCCGTATTGCGCAGTGGTAGCGAAGTAAATATTATTGCGAAATTAGAAGACGGTAAACTTGGTGTACTTCTAACAAGTGCTCTAGATTTTTCCATAACAGCACAGCCATTAGAAGAGGTGCTTACCAATGTAGACGGCGCCCTTGTCTCAACACCAACACCGATTGCAGGACTGCAAATCCTTGGGGGGTCATCGCTTTTAGGAGCCTCAGCTTCTATCAGTGCGGAACTTTCGCAAAATGATATTGTGCATACAGCACAGACTTGGCGACAGTTTATAGACCAAATGGATATGGCTACCATGAACAGCACAGCAACTGGGAAGCTTGTTCTTATAGTGAAAAATCCGACAAAGAACGCGGAAGTCATACAGTTTGAATTACCAACCGCACTCGGAAAAATTACGGGTAGTACTTCGCCGTTAGCGCAACAATTGTTTGAACCGTTGTACGTAACTCGTCACAGTGACGGCAATCCGCTCAAGGCACTTCAGATGGGGTTCGATGAAACGACGAACATGGTTGTCATGACTTACTTGACGATTGACAGGCTTTTTCGGCGTACTGTTGGCGTTGATCAGTTACGAGGTCCAGTTGGCATTGTCAGTATTGGTTCCAAAATTGCAGGGAGGGGGTTTAGCTACTTGCTCTTCTTCTTAGCGATTATTAGTGTAAATTTGGCAGTACTAAATTTCTTGCCATTGCCGATTGTTGATGGTGGTCTGTTCTTGTATCTTGTTTATGAGAAAATATTTAACAAGCCGCCTCCAATTGCATTCCAAAATGCAGCAGCTGCACTGGGTTTGTGTCTGATAGGCGCTTTGTTCCTTGTTACGTTTTATAACGATATAGCTCGCCTAATCTCTGGTGCCGTCTAAAATTCTTTTTCCATAATTCCCGCATCACCCAATTTACCTCTGAGGTAACCTCTGAGGTAACCTCTGCGTCTACCTCTGTGGCTACGTCTGAGGTTTGAGGTTACCACTGTGAATGCCTCAGAGGTGAACACAGAGGTTTAAATCCTTTTATTGGGGTTAAGATGGGTGGGGTGTGTGGTGTATGTGGGCAAAACTTAGGGAGATGTTGTTTTTGGGGTCATGAAGCATGTCTTTGAAGTCGAAATATCCTTTGGATGGGCAATAATCTAGGAACAGGATCCACATGAACACACCTAAAAACATGATTCAAAAATGCAGGCGTCAAGTACTCATCATCGAGGAAAATACTGCAACTGCAGAACGTCTTATGGCAGCACTGGTTGCTCCGCAATCACAAACTACGTTTCCGAAGGAGCAGATTGATTGCACTACGTTATCAAGCGCTGGGCAATTTTTTGAATCTGATCCATCCTCATGGGATGTCGTAGTGACTGCATTAAATTTTAAAGAGGGCTCAGGATTTGATGTCTTGTCGTTTGTGCAAGGTCTTCGACCAGAAGTGCCTGTAATTATGATGGGACATCCTGATGAATCTGAAGTTGCCGTGGAAGCAATTAAAGCAGGTGCTTCAGATTACTTGATGCTTACTGGCCACGAAATGATTACGTTCCCTGTCACCGTCCAAAAGTGCCTTGCTCTTCAAGTAATTCGGACTGAAAACGATGACCTTCACGCTGATTTGAGCCATTCTCTAACCGAACTGGCTGTTGCTAACAGAGAATTGCAACAACTCATACAGCGGCTTGAAATTGCCGCTAGAACAGACGATCTTACGAAACTAAGTAATCGCCGGTGGTTGAATCTAATGCTTGAAAATCGCTGGGAAGAAGCGACTCGAAATGGAATTCCGCTTGCATTTATGATGATTGATTTAGATGGATTTAAGGCATGCAACGATAATCTAGGCCATCAAAAAGGTGATGAAATTTTGCGACTTGCTGCACGAGTGCTTGAAGCTAATTGCCGTTCCATTGACATTTCTGCGCGCTTTGGTGGCGATGAATTTTGTGTTCTTATGCCTCATGCGAATCCAGATGCCGCATTGCAAATTGCCCATCGTATTGCTTCTGCGTTTGACGAAGCAGTTGCAGCAATTTCCGAACAAAAAATTAGTGTTTCAATGTCCATTGGTGTAGCGCACTGGCAAATCACAAATCCAATCAGTGCTGATGAACTAGTACGACACGCAGACGAAGCAATGTACAAAGCGAAAAGTGATTGTGACAAGCGGGTTGTATTATCTGAAACGCCATCCCGCTGGGTTGCGTAATTACATACGTCTTTTCATCGCGCGGTCCATTTCGCGTTGAGCAGCTTTTTTAACTAGGTCTTGTCGCTTGTCTGATTTGCGTTTGCCTGAAGCCATTCCAAGTAGTACTTTCGCTTTGTTATTAAGGAAGTAAATTTTTAATGGAACGAGGGTGTTGCCTTGTGAATGCGCGAACGTTGCCAGTTTTTTAATTTCACGTTTGTGAGCAAGTAATACTCTTGTACGAATAGGATCATGTTGATGTGCAAAAGAAGCATCGTTATATTCTGCAATATGTACGCCATGTAACTTTAAAGTAAGTGGCCGCTCTGTTGCGCGTATCCATCCTTCAGCTAGACTTGCTTGCCCATTGCGAATCGACTTTACTTCTGTACCACGTAAAACAATACCCACTTCCAACGTGTCTTCAATGTGGTATTCATTTCGAACCTTGCGGTTTTCGATAACAGGATTTGAGTTGTTTTTTGTCTTTCCCATGTAAAAAGTGGATTCTACGGCATCTAATAACGTGATGAGGGCTCTTTTAAGACTCTTTTTTCTTGGCAACTCGGTCAAATCATAGTAGAGTAGTGCAGGAGTAACAAATATGGATTTTATATCGATAGTCTTATTAAGCGGAAGTGCTCTGATTGGTCCACCAGACCAAGATATGTGGACATTTGCTGCTACGTCTAGTGGCGAGAATTTCTCATGGACAAGTCCTAACCCGATTACAGCGACAGGTACTGATTATGAGATGCTCTATACAATCACAGAAGCTACCGTCATGGTGAGTTATATTGGTATCGAATTTGGACCAAACGACGTGATGGATATGATAACTGAAGACTTAATTAATACCTGGCGATCTTCTACAGGTCCTGCGCCACTAGATTTTGGTTGGATTCACATTTCAGCACCCGCTAACCAAGACCCGCCTGCACTTTCATTCGACTGGAGAGTTGAGTTAGATGGCAAGGGAAATGTTATATACAGAATGGAAAACCTCTTTTTTGGACAATCTGAATATGATTTAGGTTGGCCATGGGGAAGTGTACTTGTGAATTTGGAATCTGGAACAATTGTTGCAGATTTAGGAGTCGCGAGTGTTGATACGCCATGCTACGCAGATATAACACAAGACGGCATAGTAGATGTCAGTGATATCCTTGAAGTGATTAGTGGATGGGGCTATTGTTTAGATTGCCCTGCAGATATCAATCAAGATGATCTTATTAATGTCATTGATTTGCTTGAAATAGTAAGCAGCTGGGGCCCATGCCCTCGATGATCGAATAAGTAATGCAATCTAAAAAAGCTACGACTTTCGTCGTAGCTTTTTAATGCGCTGAAGAGGACTCGAACCTCCACGGGATGTTACTCCCACCAGCACCTCAAGCTGGCGCGTCTGCCAATTCCGCCACCAGCGCTTTGGGTGAGGATTTAGATTCTAACATGGCACGCTTGCTCTCGCTACCGTAGAATTACAGAAGATGTCAGAACCAAAGCTCGCTATAAATGAAATTTTCTACTCCATTCAAGGTGAGTCCACTTGGTCTGGGCTCCCTTGTGCCTTTGTACGTTTAAAAGGGTGCCCACTTCGTTGTCATTACTGCGATACCTCGTACGCTTTCTCCGAGGGTCTCAAGCGGTCTGTAACTTCTATTGTGGAAGAAGTTTCGAAACTAGATACTCGCCTTGTAGAAATTACAGGTGGAGAACCATTAATTCAACCCCATGTGCATACATTAATGGAGGCTCTGTTAGACAAGGGGTACGAAGTACTCATCGAAACGAGTGGCGAGCGTGATATATCACTTTGCGACAAGAGAATCCATCGTATTATCGATATTAAAACACCCGCAAGCGGTGCCGCTGATTCATTTTTGGAAACTAACTACGACGATTTGCGTCTGAATGATGAAGTGAAGTTTGTCATCATGAATAAAGATGATTTTGATTGGGCAATTGAAACGACGAAAAGTCAGCAATTAATTGGGAGAGTACGAGCAGTTCATTTTTCTCCGGTCATGGAGCAAGCGGGTAATTCGGACATTACTGGCGCCAAGGCGTTGTGTCCTGAGCTTTTATCCGGGTGGGTACTCGCTTCAGGCCTTCCTATACGTTTGCAATTGCAAGTACATAAATATATTTGGCCTCCGCAAGCTAGGGGAGTGTAAAATAGGATCCATTATGCGACTAGAAAAAACATTTCGATTCGAAGCTGCCCATTGGTTGCCGCATGTTCCAGAAGGACACAAATGCGGTCGAATGCATGGTCATTCTTTTAGAGTAACGATTGCAGTTGAAGGCGAAATGGACCCACATTCGGGATGGGTAATTGATTATGGGGATATCAAATCTGCATTTGCACCTCTTGAACAACAATTAGATCATTTTTGTTTGAATGAAATTGAAGGACTAGAGAACCCGACAAGCGAAGTCTTGTCAAAATGGATTTGGGATAAAATGAAACCGACTCTTATTCTTTTATCAGAAGTAGCCGTTGAAGAAACGTGTACGTGTCGATGTGTATACAGAGGCTAGTTACGCGTCTTCGCGTGAGACCACGGCTAAATTAACCCGTTCGTTCCGGCCTTGTAGTGGATAATCTTTCCTCAATGGATGGGCAGGGTAATCTTTCCACATCAAAATTCGGCGTAAGTCTGGATGGTTGTCAAATCGAATTCCGAACATGTCGAAAACCTCACGTTCACGCCATTCTGCTCCGGGCCAGATATCTGTAGATGTGTGTACATGAAGTGCTGGGTCGTCTTCAATACCCGAGGTGTCAATACTTGGGTTCATATAGGTTTTCACTTGGATTCGCACAGCTGTTTCAGTGTTCACTAGAAGCCAAACGACAGCAAATCTGCCAATTGATGCGGCAGGATAATGTAGATAATCAACTGCCGTGACATCACAAAGTAAATCGTAATTGCAATCAGGGTCGTCTCGTAAAAAACGCAAGAGAGCATGTACTTCTTTAGGGTCAGCGACTATTGTCGTGTCTCCTCGGAACTCAGTTGCTCGCAATGAAAGTTCGGATAATCCGTCTTTGACGCGCTGAATAGTAGGATGATCTAGTTTTTGTTTCATATGGATTTGTATTGTATATAAATCAGTTATTCGTGCCTTGAAGTCCACGAATTGAAATTGTGTCGACTGCTGGGTCCATATTCCAGATAATGCTTGTGGCCCTAACTGGATACGACGTTCCTTCAGTGACTATTGCAATGGTGTTGTCTTCTTTTGCGGTTAACTTTGCGAAGCCTGTTTTAAGGTTGTATTCAAAATCATCGCAATCAACTCTTCTTGTTTGAGTAGCTACATAGACTCTGCCATTAGCATAAATTTGTTGTAAATCCAATCCGCGCATGGTGAGTTCTGCTCCAGAACCATCTGGGTTGGTTGGCATGTCAGGATCGATTGCAATTGCTTGAATTTTATCTGATGTGAGCATCCCAATTGCACCATCTAAACCTTTATGTACCATCTCCACATTCCCAGACATTTCTAAACGGTACGTATTCCCTTCGAGTTTTGTAGTCTTAAGCTTGTTGTCCCAAGTAAATCGAGTTGTGCCTCGGCCAGCAAGAGCTGATTGGTGCACTTCAACAGATGCTCTCCGTGGGTCTCGCAATACAAGTTCGCCATTTCCAACAGCGAGTGCCTCTTGAGTTATGGCTTCAAATTCTAAGTGGTTGCCGCCAATGTAGTACACCACCGGTGGATTTTCGGGCAAAAGAATATCCCAAGTGCGGTGTTCAATCTGGGCATTTTCTTTTGCAATTACCTTTTGTAACTCGCGTGTATCTTCAGTTTGTGAAAATTCAAGGCGGAGGTCGTTGCCCGTCATTTGGCTACGCTCTTGAGCTGACCGTTGTGAAAGAACTCGTACATCTCCTCGTAAATCAATTGCGCCTGCGCCATCGTTATACGTTTGATCTAACTGCATTGAATCTTCCCAATTAGTACGCATTGAAATAGATTTACTGTCATCGACTGAACGTAAAGTTGGTCGCTCGATTCTTCTATCGGGTGAGACATCAAGTGGTTCGTTAAGAAACATGGCTTGGCCCGCGCCTTCCCAACGTCCTTTCCCTGTCGTTCGGTCAAGTGCGAGTGACGCTTTGTCGCCGCGGTTCATAAGCATTCTTTGATACGCGATTACTACATTTCCTGAAAGAGAAGCGCTGTCTTGTGTTATGTGGCCATCTAGCGTGTCGCAAAAAGCTCGTCCGCCATCGTTTAAAAGAATTTGAACATCGCCAATCGCTTTCATTGCATCTGCATGTGAACCGCCAAACATAGATCCATCATCTGCTAATGTCTTGTCTGTATCGATGAATGTAACTTCCACAGTGTTTGCCCAAAGTGTTTGTGAATCTGTTTTTGCTTTCACGTTTCCAGATGCAAGTGCGTTTTTAGGGGCAGATGCACCTTGAAGGTCTGGTTCAAATTGAACTTCCAGTTTCTCGCATAAAATGTCGTTTCCTTGATCAGATAGGATGACGTCGCCATTGCATACGACGCTTTGCAAAGCGCCATCTTTGTTATTATCCGATTTGGCAAACGCAAAGTCTACTCCGTCTGACCACTGTAAAGTTGTTTGTCGATTCTCATGCGCTTTGGATGTCATAGTCCCAGGGCCATTGGCACCTCCTGCACCATCATTTTGAGCGACCCATAAATGGCCTGCTGATGTAAGTATTGAATTTTTATACAACTCTGCAGGGGAGCCATACAAATCAATCTTATTTCCTGGTAACTCGAAACGTAGTAGCGTTCCTTTTGCAGACAGGAGATTGTCGCTATCGAGTATGGTTGCAGGTTCATCCTTGAAAGCGAAAAGTTCTACTCTTGTATCTTGCTTACTACTTGGAAGCTTCGTTTCATCGTAGAGGGGGATAAGAGTTAAACCGCCTTCGCAAGTAACTTTTACGGAATCATCTGTAGCAATTTGATTGTTTGCAAGAGTGGCAGCCACAATTGTTGCAGGTATTGTTAACGCTATCTGTTGTATATGCATAGTAGTGTCAGGTCTTTCATAGTACGTTTTAGACGTAGTATCTTTGCTTTCGTTTGAAAATGCTATCGTAAGTTTGTCGCCGTGTGCTAACTTGCTGATTTTCGTCAAGCCTTGCTGGATTGTTACGTTTTTATCAAAAGTCGCAATGTAAAACTCTTTTGGGGCTATAGCCACGTCTTGGCTTGAAGAAGGATCGGTTTCAGCTGTAGCCAAGCCTTGGCCTGAAGAAGAAGGATCGGTTTCAGCGGCTGGAACCGGGCCCGTGTTCGTAGCAACAGACAAGGGTGTTGTTGTGTTGTTTGGTGTAAGTAGAATGTAGTCAAGTTCTTCAAGTTGTACCAATTCAATTCGTTCTTCTAAATCGTTAAAGCGAACTGATAATTTTCGTCCTTCAAGAACATGTGTGCCAGAAGTAATTCGTAC
>Ga0115000_10000235_pt1 | contig 51016 bp, 59 predicted proteins | sample ArcticOcean_MG_C_6_FD_89690 | JGI IMG/M metagenome (GOLD analysis project Ga0115000, IMG submission 89690) | Marine microbial communities from western Arctic Ocean - ArcticOcean_MG_CB8_128 | ecosystem: Environmental > Aquatic > Marine > Oceanic | place: Arctic Ocean: Canada Basin | collected...
GTCATTGGTATTCTTGTCATTGCTATATTATTTTTTGCTGGAATATCATTTTTTCAATTCTTCTTGCTAGCCTCAGTAATGACTGGATTGGCAGCTTCAGCAGTATTCTTTTCCGCATATAGATATGCAAGATTGATCTCCTTTACTGACCCATTCGCATATTTCGATGACAAAGCAGGCTGGGCAGGTTGGCAATTAGGTAATGCTTTGCTTGGCATTGGCCGAGGGGAGTGGTTTGGAGTGGGTTTAGGAAATGGGATACAGAAAAATTTATATCTACCTGAACCCCATACAGACTTCATTTTTGCCGTGTTGGTTGAAGAATTTGGAGTTGTCGGAAGCTTGGTTGTCCTTGTTCTTTATGCGGCTTTAATTATTGGAATAATTCTGACAGCTGTAAAAGCAATAGAGCAAGAAAAACTATTTCAAGGATTGGTAGCCTTCGGAGCTGGAATATTAATTGCCGTTCAGGCACTTTTCAATATAGGAGTCAATTTAGGCATCTTACCTACTAAAGGTCTTACCCTTCCACTCATTAGCTACGGGGGAACCAGCCTAATACTATTTATGTTTATGATAGGCATGGTTTTGCGAATAAATTATGAAAATAGAGCAATAAGATAATGAAATTTTTAATTGCAGCCGCCGGAACTGGAGGGCATGTGTTTCCTGCGCTTGAGTTTGCTTCAGAATGCTTGGAGCAAAATCATGAGGTGGTTTGGGTTGGTACAAAAAATGGCATAGAGAAAGATAAAGTTCTTGCTAAGCAGGTATTATTTTTTACTTTGCCTATGAGCGGATTTAGAGGCAAGGGCTTAATCACTAAACTTATATCTGTCTTGGGCCTCGCAGTATCTATTTTTAAGGCAATAATTTTTATAGTACAAAATAAAGTAAATTGTATCGTTTGTTTTGGTGGTTATATTTCATTGCCGGCTGGATTGGCAGCAATTATTTGTCGTAAGCAGCTAATTTTGCATGAGCAAAATGCTGTAATCGGAACTTCTAACAAGCTGCTAACAAATTTTGCAAATATTGTTTTTTTAGGCATGCCTTTAACTACCAGCCATAAAAAAAATATGCAGGTAGTTGGAAACCCAATATCAAAAAAAATAAAGAATGATGAACCTACACAATCTCTTGATAGAGCGCTAAGAGTATATGTAACTGGGGGAAGCTTAGGATCAGAATTTATCAATAAAAATATTCCTCAAGCATTAAGCTCTTTAAAAATTCCAATAATAATTAGACATCAATCTGGGGAGAATAAATCTAATGGAATTAAGAGCTTGTATTCATCTGATATCTCAGTTGATGTTCAGGAGTTCTATGATGCTCCCTCTAAAAATATCCTGTGGTCCGATTTTGTGATTTGTAGAGCTGGCGCTCTAACTTTATCGGAGGTCACTAGCCTAAAACGAGGCTGCATAATGATTCCATTGCCCTTAGCTATTGATAATCACCAGTTAGAAAATGCAAAGCAGATTGAAAATTTAAACTTGGGTTTAATTTTTGAAGAATCTGAATCACTGACATCTTTGAAAGAAAAATTAGAAACTATTATAGGGCAGAAAAAATTTATCGTATGGCAGAATGCTCAGGATTCAATTGATCATTTCCAAGCTGCGGAAAGGATGTTAAGTTCAGTTTTAGCAATTACCAAATAAGTAAAATGAAGTCTTTAGGTTTTCAGAAGTTCAAACAAATCCATATGATTGGTATTGGTGGATCAGGAATGATTGGCGTAGCAACTATTCTTCAAAAGAGAGGTTTTAGTGTAACTGGATCTGATCTTTCTATTACTCCAGAGGTCATAGATTTAAAAAAGTTAGGTTCTAGGGTCCAAATTGGACATGAGCCGCATCTAATTAAAAAAGCTGATCTTGTTGTGGCCTCATCCGCTATTTCCAGCCGAAATCCTGAGCTTGTTTTTGCTAAGAAATCTAATATTACAATAATTCCTCGCGCCGAAATGTTAGGAACCTTGATGAAGCCTTACAGAAGCATTGCTGTAGCAGGAAGCCATGGTAAAACTACAACAACTAGTATTATTGCTAGTATTTTTAATGCTGCGGGCTTAAGCCCAACATACGTTATTGGTGGGCAAGTTTTAAGTGTTGGACGCAGTTCTAACCTAGGGGATGGCAGCTATATGATTGTTGAGGCCGATGAAAGCGATGGTTCTTTCTTACATCTTCAGCCTGAGGTAGCTGTTGTAACTAATATTGATAATGACCATTTGGATTTTTACGAATCCAGTCAAGAAAAACTAAATCACTCCTTTGTTAGTTTTGCAGAAAATCTTCCATTTTATGGGCATTTAATTCTTAATTTAGATGATTCAAATATTAATAAGATTAAAAAAAATATTCACAGAAAAATAATTAGTTTTGGTTTTTCTCCAAGAAATCAATTTCAAATTATCAATATTACATTACACAAAGGGGTCCAAAGCTTTCAATTACTTGATGCTTACTCTAAAAAGCTCTATAAATTTTCTACACCTTTGAGTGGTAGGCATAATATTCTTAATGTTTGCGCTGCAGTTTGCGTTGCCATTGAGGAAAAAATTTCAATTACAAATATTAAAAAAGGACTGCAACATTTTAAGGGGGTTGGACGACGGTTTGAGCATGCAGAAATCTCTATCAGCGGCCAATCTAAGACTTTAGTTGATGATTACGGGCATCACCCAACAGAAATTTTAGCTACTCTGAGAGCCGCTAAAGAAAAATTTTTTAAAAAGCGTATTTGCATGATTTTTGAACCACATCGTTTTTCAAGAACGCAGCAGCTGTTTGAAGATTTTGTGCAAGTGCTTTCACAAATTGATCAGTTGTTATTGCTTGATATATACCCTGCGAGCGAAAGTCCGATTCGTGGAATTTCATCAAAAAAATTAGCGGCAGCAATCAATCAGAATAATGGTAATGCTATCTACGTATCTAATATTTCAGCACAAAAATGGCTTGAAGAAAATTTCAATGATTACGATGTTCTTCTGACTCAAGGCGCAGGAACTATTTCACAACTTAATCATTCAATTAAAAAGAAGTGGGCATTAAAAAAATAGCTGTTCTATACGGTGGCGACTCTTCTGAGAGAGATGTCTCCCTAGAAAGTGGAAAAAATATTTATATAGCAATTCTTGAGCTTGGATATGAGGCCAGTTTGATTGATTATCCTCAAGAATTTAACGAAAAAACTCTTGCAGGCTATGACTATGTATTTATTGCGCTGCATGGTGAAGATGGAGAGTCAGGAAACTTACAGAGTCTTCTGGATGATAAGGGAGTTGCTTACTCTGGAAGCGATGGAGATGCGTGCCTTAAAACTTGGAATAAATCGAGATGTAAGGAAATTTTAAGTACCCATAATATTCCAACACCTAGATGGGTCTCTGTTTCTGAGTTATCTGCTGAGTCTGCCAAGCTTTCTTCTGATAAATTTAATATCTTTGAACCCCAAAGTACACTTTTTCTTAAGCCAGAAGAGGATGGGTCAAGCATAGATGTCTTTAAAATTTCAAATGAAGCAGATCTTTTACAGGCGATTCATGACTGCACAAATAACAAAAGACCCTTTATATTTGAGGAATGTATTGATCACAGAGAATTAACTGTGCCAATTCTTAATGGACGATGCTTGCCAGCTCTCGAGATTATTACCAATGAGACTTTTTACAACTATGACGCGAAGTATGTCAATGAAGATACTCAACTTCTTAGTATCAATCACTCACCACAAGAAAAAGAAATCTTAGAATCTCTATGCCTTCAAACCTTTGAAGCTTTGGGCTGCAATGGCTGGGCTCGAATAGACCTTTTGCAGAATAGCGAAGGTAAGTTTTATATTTTGGAGATTAATACTGTTCCAGGAATGACCTCCCATAGTTTATTTCCTAGTTCAGCAAAGAGTGCTGGACTAGATTACAAATCCCTTATTAGTGAAATTATTAATGCTAGGTAATTGTAATCATATTCTTCTATCTATCCTCCTACTTTCTTTTGCTTCCAATGGCTTTGCTGAAAATCGCATAATTATAAATTTTGAGAACATACCATCTTTAAATCAAGAAGCTGATTTAATTAAAAGTATTGAAAATTACACTTCAGCTCAGAAACTACAAAGACATCTAGCTAAACAAAACTGGATAGATCAATTTTTAATTAAAAGAAGCTTTTTTGGGACCTCTGTTAAAGCTTTTATAAAAAGTAAAAAACCTCAATATGTTTGGAAAGATAAATTTTATTTGGATCAAAAATTATCTAAATTTACTTATGACGGGGGCTACCTCAAATTAATTCGGCTAAATATGCCCTTGGAATACTTAGCTTCATGGGTAAATATTGAGACGCAATACCTAACTTTACTTGATAACTTTAATCTCACTCTTGAATCTGCTAATTTTGAGCCTGTCATAGGCTGGTATTTTATTACCAATAATTCATTACGAATTAATCTTGGTGATGATTTGTCGAATGATACGTATCAAAAACTTTCACTTACATTTAAATATATGTTCGAAAATAACCTAACACCTAGTATCATTGACCTTAGATATAAAGCTGGAGCAGCATTGAATTATGGCAAATAATGGCGCAAAAGATTCTGACTATGTAGTTGGGCTAGATATTGGAACCTCAAAAGTAGTTTGTATTATTGGAAAATACATCGATCAACATTCAGTAGAAATTATTTCTATGGGCTCTTATCCTTCCAGCGGTTTAAAAAAAGGGGTTGTAGTTAATATAGATGCTACTACCGATGCGATTCAAAAATCATTAGATCAAGCAAGAACTTCTTTTGAAGGAAAAATTAAAAATGTTTATGTAGGAATTGCTGGAAACCATATTCGCAGCTTGAATTCTCATGGAATTGTTGGAATCAAAGATAAGGAAGTAGGGCCTGGTGATATCGACAGAGTTATGGAGGCTGCTCAAGCAGTTGCCATTCCTTCTGATCAAAGGGTGCTTCATGTTTTGCCGCAAGAATATGTTATTGATGATCAGGATTCTATTAGAGATCCACTTGGCATGTCTGGAGTTAGATTAGAATCGCATGTGCATTTAGTTACTTGCGCAAATAACGCAATTCAAAATATTGAGAAGTGCGTCAAAAGATGTGGCATCGAAGTGGATGGCTTTGTGCTCGAACAATTAGCTAGCTCTTATTCTGTTTTGTCTGAAGATGAGAAAGAGCTTGGTGTGTGCTTGGTTGATATTGGTGGTGGCACAACTGATATTGCAGTGTTTAATTCTGGATCTATAGCTTTTACAGGAGTTATTCCAATTGCTGGAGATCAAGTTACCAGTGATATTGCTGTTGCTTTAAGAACGCCAACAGCTCAAGCCGAAGATATTAAGCAAAAGCATGGATGTGCTGCGGCCGAATTAACAAATGATGGAGAAACGCTAGAAGTTATGAGAGTCGGAGGCAGGCCTCCTGAGGATCTATCACGCAGATCTTTAGCAGAGATAGTGGAACCAAGGTATGTTGAGCTTTTCGAATTAGTAAAAGCGGAAATCCAGCGCAATGGATTTGAAAGTAAAATTCCAGCTGGGATTGTATTAACAGGTGGAACATCCAAAATAGAAGGTGCAGTCCCTTTAGCAGAATCAATTTTTCAAACGAGTGTCCGGCTCGGAATCCCCGAGAAGTTTAGCGGGATGGAATCCGTACTTAAAAATCCTATATTTGCTACAGCATTAGGATTAGTAAGCTTTGGGTTTGATCAACTAGAGAATGGCTATACATTAGAAAATAATAAATCTATTTTTGATAGAGCTTTTGGATTCCTTAAAAATAATTATTGATTGCTGCTTGTATTTACCTTAGAATCCACACTCCTTGGTTTTTTGATGCTCAAAAAATCTAACAACTCAAAAGGAAATATATGAATAATTACGAATTAACCTTGATACTTAACCCAGACTTATCTACTAAGTTTGATGATTTCCAATCTAAATTTGATAAAATTCTTTCTGATATCGGATTTGGTGTTAAAAGATTAGAGAATATTGGAAGAAGACAGCTTGCTTACAGCATCTTGAATCACAACAAAGGACATTATGCTATCTATCAACTAGAAGGTCCTGCTGAGGGAGCTCTAGAGCTAGAAACAAAGCTTAAATATGACATCTCAGTTATTAGACATCTTCTACTCAAGGTCGACACCCTCTCACTTGAAGATTCCCTTCTGATGATTGAATCCCAAGAAGCTAAAAAAGCACCTGCAGAGGAAATCAAAGTGACTCCCCCTAAGGCAAAAGTTGTAGTAGAACCCAAATCAGATGAGACTTTAGTTGAAGATCCAAAAACAACGGAGAGCGAATAATGTCAGAAGATGCAAAAAAGAATTTCCACTATAAAAATGTTGATCTTTTGAAAAGGTATATTACCGAAACAGGAAAGATTATCCCAGCAAGAGTTTCTAATGTAACTGCTTCAGAGCAAAGAAAACTGACTAAAGCAGTTAAAATTGCAAGATTTTTAGCACTGCTTCCTTATACAGATTCACACAGATAAATTATGAAAATTATACTTTTAGATAAAATCCAAAAACTAGGCGGAATTGGAGACGTTGTCGACGTGAGCTCTGGCTATGCAAGAAATTTTTTGATACCAAAAAAGAAGGCAATGTTTGCTTCAGATGACAATTTAAAATATGTTGAAAGCCGAAAATCAGAATTAGCAGCAGCATCTGCCGATGATGTAGCAAAAGCCCAAGGCTTAGCAGACTCTTTGGAAGGCTCAAAAGTTGAGATAACAGTTCAGGTAACAGAAGAGGGCGCCTTATACGGTTCAGTCGGTACTAGGGAGATCTCAGATGCATTTGTTGCAATTGAGCTTGCTGTTGACAAAAGTGTTGTCCAACTTCCTGATGGACCTTTAAAGGAGTTGGGAGAACACTCGATTACTTTACTTTTCCATCCAGAGGTTTCTTGCGTTGTTGAAGTTTCAGTTCAGCCTGAGTAGTTGTTATCTTTTTAATATGATGTAAAAATCATATTCATGTCCATTCAATCCATAGAAAATACCGAACAGGTCCGCGACCTAGAAAAAGCTGTGTTGGGCGGGTTGATGCTTGAGACAGAAAAATATGATGCCGTTAGTCTTCTTATTCAATTTTCAGACTTCGAAGGCCAAGATCATCAAAGTATATTTCAATCCATGGGCGAACTAGTTTATGCCAATAAGCCCCTAGATCCTCTTACCGTTTCTGATCGACTGGATAATAAAAATCTTCTAACAAGAGCTGGAGGCAAGAATTATCTTATTGAATTAGCTTCCTCAAGCCCGTCGGCAGCGAATCTTGATGCCTATGCTGAAATGATTCGCCAAAAATCAATTTCTAGAAAATTGATGAAAATTAATTCAGAAATTTCACAATTAATTGTTAATCCACAAGGTAAAGATGCAGCAGCTTTGCTTGATGAAGCAGAAACAAAAATTTTTTCATTAAATGATGAGGCCAGCAGAACAGCCTCAAGCATTCAAAAGTTGGACGTTTTAATTCCTCAGTCGATTGATAAATTAAATCAAATTGCCAACAGCGGATCCTCGCTTTTGGGCTCATCCACTGGATATAAGGATTTAGACAGCAAATTACAGGGCTTACAAAATGGTGATTTAATTATCATTGCTGCTAGGCCCAGCATGGGTAAGACTGCATTAAGTATGAATATAGTTGAGAATTTTCTACTAAACAAGGAAATTGAAGGTGGGGTTTTAGCCTTCAGTCTAGAAATGCCTGCAGAATCTCTAACGACTAGATTACTTGCGAGTAATGCGAAGATTGATCAGCAAAAAGTTAGGTCAGCATCAATGAATCAAAATGATCTTAAGAGATTCATGGAATCCTCTTCAAGGCTTAAAGATTTACCTCTATATATTGATGATAGCTCAATGCTTTCACCTATGGAGCTTAGGGCTCGTGCGAGAAGAATTCATAGGCAAGAGCCAAATGGACTCTCATTAATCGTTGTGGACTATCTTCAACTCATGCAATTACCAGCATCCGTAGAAAACAGAGTAAATCAAATTTCAGAAATCTCTCGATCTTTGAAAATGCTCGCCAAAGAACTCAATGTGCCTGTTGTAGCTCTTTCTCAGTTAAATAGAGCTGTCGAGCAACGCCCTAATAAGAGACCAATTATGTCTGATCTCAGAGATTCAGGAGCAATTGAGCAGGATGCAGATGTTATTTTATTCATATACAGAGACGAGGTTTATAACGAGGATTCAGAAGAAGGCAATAAAGCTGAGATCATTATTGGCAAGCAAAGAAATGGTCCTATCGGCAAAGTAAATCTCACTTTCTTAAAGGAATTTACTAGATTTGAAGATTTTGCAGCAGATAGCTACTACGATAATATTCAATGATTCAACCGAATTCTGAGCTCATTATCGACTATGAGTTAGTTAGAAATAATATCCAATTCATTCGAGAGAAACTCTCACCTTCATCAAAGTTTATGGCAATTGTTAAAAGTAATGCCTATGGGCATGACCTTGATACAACTGTTCTAGCCCTAAATGAGAGCGTTGATGGCTTTGGTGTAGTTCGCCTTGAAGAGGCTATTAATTTGCGAGCACAATCTGCTTTGCCAATATTAATGATGCAAGGAGTTTATTCTACCGAAGCTTATGATGAGCTTAAAAAAAATGAAATTTGGACAACTATTCATTCTTTTGCTCAGATTCCTCTTGCGCAGAAGTATATTGATGACTTGGTGTTTTGGATAAAAATTAATACAGGCATGAATAGGCTGGGGCTGCAGGTAAACGAATTAGATAAATGCCAGCCTTTTATTAAAAAAAGCAACGTTTTGATGACCCATTTGGCATGTGCCGATAATCCTGACGATGAGCTAAATCAAATACAATTCTCAAAGTTTGATGAGGCATGGAAGCATACTGGCGAGATGCTACTTCGCAGTATTGTCAATTCTGCTGGATCAATAAATTTTCCAGAGCAATCTCATGATTGGTCTAGAGTTGGTATTGGAATGTATGGAGGCCTTCCTAATATACCAGAACTTAAAACTGCTATGACTTTTAGAAGTCAGATTATTGGATTTCAAGATCTAAAGCTTGGAGAGCGAATCGGTTATGGAGGTCGAATAAAAACAGCTAGAGATACTAAACTTGCAATAGTTTATTGCGGTTATGCTGATGGCCTTCCTCAATCAGCCCTAGATGGTACAAACGTCAGAGTGAATAGTAGTATTGCAACTATTATGGGAAGAGTAAGTATGGATTTAATTTCTATTGATGTGACTGAAAATCCTAATTGCGCCATTGGTGATTGGTGCGAGTTTTGGTCACCTGATTTACCTATCAATCAAACCGCTCTAAAAAACCATTTGATTTCTTATGAACTTATGACCAAAATAAGTCCAAGAGTTAAAAGGCACTATGTGAATGTATGAAAATTGAGTATGTAGAAAATAATCCAAGAGAGATTCTTCTAGAAGAGGATTTACCTCCATTTATGACAGAAGATGTTGCAGATGACATAGTTGAGATTTTTAAAACACCCTTAACTGGAACTTACAACTGGGATTACACCCACCAAGATAACAGAATTAAAAAGCTGTATGAGCTTGGTAAAGAGCTGAACTGGAATGTTGAGCTTGATATAGATTGGTCTAGACCGTTTGAGCCAATGACTGAACCAACTCCAATATTTTGGGACGATTATGCTCCATATCAACAACTTTCTGATGAAAGAAAAGTAGAGTTTTTAAATCATAGGATCGCATGGAGCCAAAGTCAGTTCCTTCACGGGGAACAAGGAGCCTTGTTAGTGGCATCTCAGCTTACATCTTGCGCACCAACCTACAACGCAAAGCTCTATGCCGCATCTCAGACTTTTGTCGAAGCCAGGCATGTTGAAGCATTTAATAAATATATTCAGACTAGAATAAAAATGATGTATCCAATTGGCAATGCCTTAAAATCAATCCTTGATAAGATTCTTACTGATCCAAGATGGGATCTAAAATTTATAGGCATGCAAATTATTATTGAGGGATTAGCTTTGGCAGCATTTCAAACCTCAAGGGAGCTTACTAAAGATCCAGTTTTGCGAGATATGCTTAGTCTAATTATTCGAGACGAGGCAAGGCACGTGACCTTTGGAATAAACTATTTAGAAGAATTCGTTAAAACTTTAACTGAAGAAGAAATAGAAGAAAGAGCACAATTTGCCTATGAGGCATGCTGGTTGAGTCGAGAAAGACTAGTATCTACTGATGTTTTCGATCATTTTGGCTGGGATGCAGAGGATGCAAGGCAATTTCAATTAAACTCAGATATTACCAAGCATTTCCAAAAACTTCTTTTTCAAAGAGTAATGCCAAACTTAAAAAGAATTGGTCTGCTAACAGATTCTGTTAAAGGTAAATTTGAAGATTTAGGTATTTTAGAATATGCGGCAGCCAAAAGTGATGGCGACATTGACTGGGCTGATTTATCTAGACCTTTATTCGAAGAAAGTGCTTAATTAGTATTTATTAATCTTAAAATCTGATAATCTGTTTACCCATCAAATACTAAAAACTGATGGCACAAACTAAGTATATATTTATCACCGGTGGGGTGGTTTCTTCTCTCGGAAAAGGAATCGCAGCGGCATCACTTGGAGCTCTATTTGAAGCTCGAGGCCTCAAAGTTTCTCTCAATAAATTAGATCCATACATCAATGTAGATCCAGGCACCATGAGTCCATTTCAGCACGGAGAAGTATTCGTCACAAATGATGGCACAGAGACTGACTTAGATTTGGGTCATTACGAGAGATTTGTAAGATTTCAGGCCACCAAAAAGAATAATTTTACTGCTGGAAAGGTGTATGAAGAAGTTATTAAAAAAGAGAGAAGAGGCAATTATCTTGGTGGAACGGTTCAAGTCATACCTCATATTACTGATGAAATAAAACGCAGAATTAAGGCCGGTGCAAAGGGTTCAGATATAGCAATCGTTGAAATTGGTGGCACGGTTGGTGATATCGAAAGCCAACCATTTATTGAGGCAATTAGGCAAATGATGCTTGAATTACCGATATCTAGAACTGCTTTAGCTCACTTAACATTGGTACCTTATATTAAAGTTTCTGAAGAGCTGAAGACAAAACCTACACAACATTCAGTGAAGGAGCTAAGATCGCTGGGCTTGCAACCAGATTGTCTTATTTGTAGGCTAGAGAAAGAATTGCCCCAGGATGAGAAGAAAAAAATTGCACTTTTCTGTTCTGTTAATCTCAAGAGTGTAATTTCAATGCATGATGCAGAAACTGTCTATTCCATTCCATTGTTACTGTATGCTCAAGGAGTTGATAAAATTTTACTAAAGAAATTAAATCTATCGACAGTGAAGCCGCCAAAGTTAAATGATTGGAAAAAGGTGGTAGAAGCAAAACTTAACCCTAAGAAAAAAGTATCAATAGCTGTTGTTGGCAAGTATGTAGATTTAAAAGATTCATATAAATCTTTAAATGAAGCCTTGGATCATGCCGGAATTATTAACCTTGCAAAAGTTACAATCGATTTGATTGATGCATCCAAGATTACAAAATCTAATGTCTCCAAAGTTCTGAAAAAACATCAAGCTGTTTTAATTCCTGGCGGATTTGGAAGCAGGGGTGTTGAACGCATGATATATGCTTGCGAATATGCTCGACTAAATAAATTACCTTACTTTGGAATTTGTTTGGGTATGCAAATAGCTATTATTGAATTCTCCAGAAATGTTCTAGGCTTTAAGAATGCAAATAGCACAGAGTTCAATGAGAAAACAAAATATCCAGTTATAGGCTTGGTAACAGAATGGAAAGATGTCACTGGCAAGATGGAACTTAGAAATAAAAATTCAGATCTTGGGGGGACTATGAGATTGGGCGGGCAAGAATGCTTAATTACAAATGATTCCCTTTCCAAGAAACTATATAAAAAAAATAAAATAATAGAACGTCATCGACACAGGTATGAGGTGAATCCGGAATTTAAAGATGCTCTAGTTGGCGGTGGAATGGATATAGTGGGAACCTCGCTAGACGGCAAATTAGCAGAAATGATTGAAATTAAAAAACATCCTTGGTTTTTGGGTTGTCAGTTTCACCCTGAATTTACTTCAAATCCGCGTGATGGCCATCCAATTTTTAATGATTTTATTTTAAAAGCTATTAAAATTAAAAGATGATCGCTTTAACATTAAATAATTCTAAAATTGGTAATCAGGAGCCTATGACACTCATGGGGGGTGTCAATGTATTGGAGTCTGAATTCATTGCAATGACCGTAGCTGAGAAGTTTGCTAAAGCTTCATCTGATTTTAATGTTAATTGGATATTTAAAGGTTCCTTTGATAAGGCTAATCGAAGCTCTATCTCATCTTATCGAGGACCAGGAATAGAGGAAGGTCTTAAAATTCTTGAAAAAATTAAAAATACTTTTGATGTGCCTATTGTGACTGACATTCATGAATCCAGTCAGGCTAATCCGGTTGCAGAAATCTGTGACATTCTCCAGATTCCAGCTTTTTTGTGCAGGCAAACAGACCTTGTTACTGCAGCAGCTCAAACTAATAGAATTATCCAGTTTAAAAAACCTCAGTTCCTATCAGCTCCTGAGATGAAAAATGTTATTGAGAAGTGTGAAGAGGCTGGTAATAATAAAATTATATTATGTGAGAGGGGCAACTCTTTTGGCTACAATAATCTTGTTGTTGACATGTTAAATTTTCAAATTATGAAAAATTTTAATGTTCCTGTGATTTTTGATGCAACTCATGCTCTTCAATTACCAGGAGGCCTTGGAAATGCTGCAGGCGGGAGAAGGGAATTCTTGCTGCCTCTTGCAAAAGCTGGTATCAGCCAAGGAATTGCAGGTCTATTTTTAGAAGCTCATCCAAGTCCAGATGAGGCTAAATGTGATGGTCCTTGTGCGATTGCCGCAGATACCATTTACTCTGTGATATCCGAGTTATCAGACCTAGATGCATTTATTAAACAGCAATAAAAAAACTATTAATGCCAAATATTAAGTCTATGCAAGCCATTCAGGTTTTTGACTCCAGAGGGACTCCCACTATCTCATGTAAAGTTGATCTAGAGAGTGGGGCTTCTTTTACTTCGATGGTTCCTAGTGGCGCTTCAACAGGTTCCAGAGAAGCATTAGAGCTCCGTGATGGTGGCGAGAATTATATGGGCAAAGGAGTCCAGAAAGCCATTGACAATATCCATCATAAGATTGCACCTGCTTTAATGGGAATGGACGCAACCAATCAAAAGCTCATCGATGACAAAATGATTGCACTCGATGGATCTGACGTTAAATCTAATCTTGGTGCTAATGCAATTTTAGGTGTCTCGTTAGCAGTTTTAGGTGCAGGAGCTAATGTCACTGGCGTTCCACTTTATCAATACGTAAATCAAGTATTTAATAATATAAATTCTGTAAAGCTAGAAATGAAAATGCCAGTTCCAATGCTTAATATTATCAACGGAGGAGAGCACGCAGATAATAATATTGATATTCAGGAATTTATGATCATGCCAATAGGTGCAAATTCTTTTTCCCAGGCTATGCAATGGGCCACCGAAATTTATGCTGGGCTTAAAAACCTTTTAAAAGATCAAAATTTAAGCACTGGGGTTGGTGATGAAGGAGGTTTCGCCCCTAACCTAGCATCTAATGATAAAGCTATTGATTTAATTATTCAGTCCATCAAGAATAATAATTTAAGACCCGGAATTGATGTCAGTTTAGCTCTTGATTGTGCAGCGACTGAATTTTATCAAGATAATTTATATCACTTAAAAGGAGAGTCTTCTAGTTTAAACTCAAATGAATTTTCTAAATATCTTGAATCCTTGGCCTCACGATTCCCAATAGTTTCTATTGAAGATGGTATGGATGAAAGTGATTTTATGGGATGGAAAACCTTAACCGAATCTTTGGGTGCGACATGCCAATTAGTGGGAGATGATCTTTTTGTAACTAATGCAAAAGACCTCCAAAGAGGAATTGATGAATCTTTAGGAAATTCTATTTTAATTAAATTCAATCAAATTGGGACCATCACTGAGACCATGCAGACAATACATCTAGCAAATGTAAATAATTTCACTTCAGTTATTTCACATAGGTCTGGTGAAACTGAGGATAGTATCATTGCAGATATATGTGTTGGATTGGGTACAGGGCAGATTAAAACCGGAGCTCCTTGCAGATCAGATAGAGTGGCAAAATATAATAGATTATTGTGGATAGAGGCACAAAACCGCGATCTAACATTTGCTCAGAATGTCTTTAGTTAGACTTCTTTCCTGCCTTCTAGCTTTGTTAATTGTTGTTACTTCCTATAATCTTTTTATTGGTATTGATAGCAAAGCAAGCTTTGCTCAGCTCCAGAATGAAAATAAATTGTTAATCAAAGAGAATATGGAGCTATCAGAACTAAATAATATCCTAGAATCATCCATTCAAAGCAAACAACAGAATGACCTGCATGCTGAAAAATTTGCTAGAGAAGAACTTAACTTAATATTAAAGGGTGAAGAGTTTATAAGTTTCCAAGAGACACCAAGTGATGCGCCAAAATAAAAAAATCTCTGTAATTATCCCAGCAGCTGGAACTGGATCACGTTTTGGATCGAAGAAGCCAAAACAATACAGCATGCTTGGAGTTCAAACTGTTCTTGAGAAATCTGTAAATATTTTTTTGGACATTCCCGAGGTTAATTTAATTTACATTGCTGTAAATTCAGGTGATCAATTTATACATGAGCAATCTTTTGTCAATCATCCAAAAATTTTAATAGTTCATGGGGGGGCGTCAAGAAGTCACTCGGTTTTTAATGCAGCGATGAATATTGATCCAGATAAGATAGGGGGGATCTTAATTCATGATGCAGTAAGGCCTTGGTTGCAATCAGATCATCTTTCTTTCTTGCTGGCTGAGTTTCACAATAGCGATGATTGTGATGGCGTATATCCTGGTGTTACTTCCATAGATTCGCTAAGGGAGAAACGAGATAGTGAATTTATATCTGTTGATCGAGAAAATTTTATGCAAATTCAAACACCACAAATTTTTGATGCCTCTTTTCTTAAAAAAGCTCTTAGCAAAGCAATGGACTCAGGAATCAATTTTAGTGATGAGGCTCAGGTCATGGAATTTGCAAATTTTAGAGTAAAGCCAGTCCAAGGAGAAAGATCCAACATTAAAATTACTTTTTCCGAGGATCTGCAGTCCACGTTTGCAAGAGATTTGAGGATTGGAAGGGGAATAGATTTCCATAAATTAGAGTTAGGCACTGGAATAACTTTGGGAAGTGTCTTTATTGAATGTGATTTAGGTGTTGTTGCCCATTCTGATGGAGATATTGTTCTTCACGCTTTAGCAGATTCGCTATTAGGAGCTGGCGGCCTGAATGATATTGGATATTATTTTCCCGATACGGACCCTGCAAATAAAAATCTAAGCAGCTTAATTATCCTAGAAAAGACTTTGAGTCTTTTAGGCAATAAAAATCTTAAACCTAATAATATTGATTTGATAATCGTGTGTGAGAAACCTAAAATCACTCCTCATGTCAGTAATATAAAATTAGCTTTAGCAAATCTATTAGAAATAGCCGAAGATGCTATTTCTATTAAGGCTACAACCACTGAGGGAATGGGCGTGATTGGCGAAGGTAATGGAATTGCAGTTTATGCAATAGCCTCATTAAAAAAGGAATTGGCATGAATATTTTATTAACAAATGATGATGGCTACAAAGCCAGTGGCATTCAAGAGCTATATAAAGCCCTGAGCAAAGATAACAAAGTTTTTTTAATAGCGCCCAAAGGTAATTGCAGTGGAATGAGCGCCGCAATAAGCCTCCACAAAGAGATCGAAGTAGAAGAAATTGAAAAGAATATTTTTGCAGTATCTGGAACTCCAGCAGATTGTTCATATCTTGGCTTACTATCAATCGTATCTGAACCCATTGATATGATTGTTTCTGGTATTAACTTGGGTGCCAATCTTGGGGAGGATGTATTTTACTCTGGAACAGTTGGTGCAGCGATAGCTGGGCGAAGGCTGAACTATGTTCCTATTGCATTTTCAGTTAAATCTTTTCAACCAAAAAACCTAGAATTTATTTCAGAAAAATCTGCAATTATTACTGAGCAAGTGACACATCTTCCTGCAGATCAAAATCTATTAGTAAATGTTAATTTCCCTGATTTACCGTCTTCAAAAATACAGGGAATTAAAATTACTAGATTGGGTAAAAGAGGGACTCCAGAGACTCCAGATCTAATCAAAACAAATGAGTCTTCATCTTTTTATAGCTTTGGGCCATCGGGCGCCTTAATGCCAGATCAGGTTAATACCGACATGCAAGCGGTAGAAAATAACTTTATTTCAATCTCTATTCTTGATTACAATCTGACTGCTAGCGAATCTAAATTTCAAAGTTACAAAGAAGTATTTACCAATGCATAGCTCAGGATTTACATCTTCAAGAGCAAAAGAGCAAATGATTCAGCTCTTATTGAAAATGGGAATTAAAGACTTTCGGGTTCTTGATGCTATAAGTCAGGTACCAAGACACATATTTTTAGACGAAGCTTTGTGGAGTCGAGCCTATGAAAATAGAGCTTTAACTATAGGGTATAAGCAAACTATTTCACAACCATACATTGTTGCAAAAATGACTGAGCATTTAATCAACCATACAAGTAAAAGGGGCAAGGTGATGAATAAAATTCTAGAAATTGGCTCCGGGTGTGGTTATCAATCAGCAGTTCTATCTTATTTTGCAAAAGAAATTTTTGCAGTAGAGAGGGTGAAACCCCTAGTTTTAAAATCGAGAGAAAATCTAAGAGAATTGCAAATTAGAAATATATTAGTTAAACATGCTGATGGCTTTGAGGGCTGGGGCGAAGACTTTAAATTTGATGGAATTATCTGCGCAGCAGCACCTAGACAATACCCAGAAGAGCTTATGGATCTGCTGGAAATTAATGGCAAGTTGGTAATCCCAGTGGGATTAGAAGGGCATCAAAAACTCTATGTAATAACTAAGACTAGCGATACTGAGCACGAAGAAGTCATTTATGAGGATGTTGCCTTTGTTCCTATGCTCCCAGGCATATCCAATGGGAGCGCTTGATAACAATGCTTCAAATTAAATATGCTATTGCAGGTTTCTTGATGGGTATTGCTGAGCTCATTCCAGGTATATCTGGCTCTTCTATTGCCGTGGTATTTAAAATTTATAAAAATTTGATGACAATTTTAAGTGAGTTGAAATGGAGAAATCTTTCACTAAATTTTTTTAAGTCATCAGAGATTTTTCAATTCAAGTTACTCCTTCCGTTGATTGGGTCAATGTTGATATCCATTGTTTTATTTTCCAAAGCCATAGATTATTTACTTAACAATTATGAGCAAAATTTTTTTATGGCGCTGGGATTTCTGATGATTCTTTTATCTATTCAGGTAGCAAATTTTTTTAAAGACGTTTTTCGAAAACCTATTTTATTTCCCTTTCTAATGTTTGGCGCAGCAATTGGATTTTTTCTGAATAGCCTCGACCTAGATGTAATTTCTCCAAATCTTTTATATTTGTATGCTTCGGGTCTTCTGGCATTTGCATTCTTTTTAATTCCAGGAATATCTGGAAGTGCATTGCTTATAGTGCTTGGCATTTATGGGATAGTTATCCAGTCAATATCACAACTAAATTTTGAAGTATTACTTCCGTTTGGATTAGGCTGCATAACGTCTTTAGTGCTGTTACCTAAATTTATTCTTGCAGTATTTTTAAGATATGAGGAAAAGTTATTATTATTCTTTGCTGGATTAATTTTTTCTTCTGGATATTTTTTAATTGCATGAAGCTCTTTGTAGTTAAATGCACTGCTATTTTATTTCTTTCTAGTTGCAGTTCTCTGGAAGCCTTAAAAGCAAATGTTGGAGCAACAATGCTTTCAAATAATGAAAATACTTACATAGTTAAATCTGGTGACTCAATTTGGTCCATTGCCCTTAAATATAATCTTGATCCTAAAATAATTATTGCCAGCAATAATCTCTCAAAACCCTTTCGAATATTTCCAGGCAAAAAATTGTTATTAAATAAAAATATCAATAATGCTTCTGAGATTACTAATAAGGCAACTCCTTCTTGGCATACTCCCATTAAAAGCAATAACAAACCAAGAGCTCAAGGATTGTATTGGTTTGTCTTCGATGAGCAAAAGGGTAGCTCTATTTATGCGGCTCAAGAAGGAAAAGTAGTAATATCTGGCCCTGATATTCCTGGGTACGGCAATTTAGTAATGATATCTCATCCAAATGGATTCCTCAGTCTCTATGCTCATTGCCAAAATATATTTGTTGAAGCAGGGGACATCGTATCTAAGGGCATGGTGATTGCTAAAGTTGGTAGCTCAGAAAGCTCATCACCAATGTTAAGATTTCAGCTCAGGAAAAATGGAACCCCAATTAAAGTAATGAGCATTCAGTTTTAGAAAACTTATCTTTCTAATAAATGACTTTTTTCTTTAATGTTTTTGTATTCTTGAGCCTCAGGTAACTCATCTTTCTCTTCAGTAATATTTGGCCAAATTTCACTTAATTCTGCATTTATTTCAATAAAAGATATTTGATCCTCTGGCAATTCATCTTCTGAAAAAATTGCATCTACAGGGCATTCAGGCTCACATAAAGCACAGTCTATGCACTCCTCAGGATGAATAACTAAAAAATTTGGACCTTCGTAAAAACAATCTACAGGACAAACCTCTACACAGTCAGTATGCTTACATTTTATGCAGGACTCTGTAACGATAAATGCCATGATACAAACTGTTAAAGTGATTAAGATAAGATTTTAGCAACGACTCATGAACAAGTCAGCATGAATCTGATAATATTTAATTTACATTTTCATTTTTTGTAATATACTGTACATATATACAGTAATAAGGAGCATATAATGTCAGACAGAAGTAAAAACCTAAATGAAACACTCTCGCAGATAGAGAAGCAGTTTGGTAAAGGAACAGTAATGAAGATGGGCGATCGTGAAATAGTCGATATGCCTTGCGTATCAACCGGCTCGATTGGCTTAGATATAGCACTTGGAATTGGAGGCTTACCTCAAGGACGTGTAATAGAAATATTTGGCCCAGAATCTTCTGGAAAAACTACGCTAACTTTACAAGCTATCGCAGAATGTCAAAAAGCAGGTGGTACAGCAGCCTTTATTGATGCTGAACATGCATTAGATCCTAACTATGCAGGAAAACTTGGAGTAAATGTTGACGAACTTCTTTTGTCCCAGCCAGATACTGGAGAACAAGCTCTAGAGGTTACAGATATGTTGGTGAAGTCAGGCAGTGTAGATTTAATTGTAATTGATTCAGTTGCAGCTTTGACTCCACGAGCAGAGATTGAAGGTGACATGGGTGATCATCACATGGGCCTTCAGGCAAGATTGATGTCACAAGCTTTAAGAAAAATTACTGGGAATATTCAAAGATCGAATTGCATGGTTATATTTATTAATCAAATTAGGATGAAAATTGGAGTTATATTTGGTAACCCAGAAACCACTACTGGTGGTAATGCTCTTAAATTCTATTCTTCTGTTCGCCTCGATATCAGACGCATTGGTGCTGTAAAAGAAGGTGAAGAAGTAGTTGGTAATGAGACCCGAGTAAAAGTTGTCAAAAATAAAGTCTCACCTCCCTTTAAACAAGCGGAATTTCAAATTATGTATGGAGAAGGAATTAATATTGAGGGAGAGATTCTTGAGTTAGGGCAGAAGCTCGAGCTAATAGAAAAATCTGGTTCTTGGTATAGCCATAATGGAGAGAAAATCGGGCAAGGGAAAGTCAATGCAAGCAAATATCTAAAAGAAAATCCAAAAATTCGTGATAGCTTGATGAAGACAATCAAGGAAGCTTACATACCTTCAATTAATAAGACTGCCAAAAAGTAGTTTCTTATTAAGCCTCGATGAGAGATGCATTATAATTCGTCATAAATACATCTCTCATTTTTAAATGACACGCTTTAAAAAAATTATTATCTCTTTGGCATTGATATCAATCCCAGTCTTTTCTCAACCAATAGTAAATATTGAAGACTTACGTCACTCAGGGGAGCTTGGTATCTTTAAATCTGTTGGAATCAATCTAGATTCATCTAGAGGAAATGAAAATAGAGATGATTTTAATTTTACCTTTGCATTTACCAAAAATAATGAATCGATAGAGTCATTATTTGCATTTAATAAATCAGAGAGAACAAAAGATAAAACAACTGAAGATGAATCTACTTTTGGCCATGCAAGAATTTTATGGAAAATAGATAGACCTTTTGATTTTGAAACTTATATTCAGACTACTGAAAACCCATTTCAATCCTATAAAACAAGAAACTTAATTGGGTTAGGCGTGAGATTTAAAAACTTTGAGCAATATAAACTTGGATTAAGTATTTTAAAGGAAAAAGAAGAAACCTTAAACGGAGTTAAAAAAGATACGGAAAGATTAAACATGTATTTGCATAGAGAGGTTAATTTTAGTAATGAGATGAGTTTAGATACTTCTTTATTCTTTCAGCCGTCAACCGATGACCCAAAAGATGATTATAAGGCATCATTATTGGTTTCATTTAACATTCCTGTTTCAGAAAATTTTAATATTCAAATACAGTTTTCGGAGTCTATTGATAAAGATCCTCCTGAGCTAGCCGATGAATCAGACCAATCACTCTCAACGAATTTTAATTATAATTTCTAAATTTTAAGAAAAATTACGATTAAGTAAACCCCAAGTTCAGCAGCAGCTAATTTCAATTTAATCAATGCATTAATATATTGTTATGTTAATGAAAAATTGATTAAGATACTCCCTATATATAGGAGATAGTAATGTCAAATAATGCTTACATAGTTTCAGCTGTTAGAACGGCTGGTGGCAAAAAGAATGGGAGTTTAAGTCAATGGCATCCTGCAGATCTAGGAGCTAAAGTTCTTGACGAGCTAATTTTACAAACTGGTATTGATCCAGCTCTAGTTGACGATGTTATTTTTGGTTGCGTAGATCAAGTTGGAGCTCAATCAGGTAACGTTGCAAGAAATGCAATCCTCGCATCTAGTTTACCAGAATCTGTTCCTGGAACTTCTGTTGATAGGCAATGTGGCTCATCTCAGCAAGCTATTCACTTTGCAATTCAAGCCGTTATGTCTGGCACTCAAGATGTTGTGATTGGTGGCGGTGTAGAAATAATGTCAATGGTACCTATAGGTGCAAGTATCTCTGATGGTTATGCGGCAGGGCATGGTCTTCCCTTTGATTCAGAGGGTATGAAAACTAGATATCCTGGAATTTTCTTTTCACAATTTACAGGTGCAGAAATGATGGCTGAGAAATGGAATCTATCCAGGCAAGATTTAGATGATTTTGCTTTCAGCAGCCATCAAAAAGCTATTGCTGCGGTTGAAGGAAAGTATTTTGATAGAGAAATCTTGCCAGTTCAAACTAAAAATGCTGAAGGCAAGTCTGACATGGTCTTTAATGATGAAGGTATTCGTTATGATGCCAGCTTAGAAGCTTTGGCTGGACTTAAATCAGTTACAGAAGGTGGAGTAATTACGGCAGGTAACGCTAGTCAAATTACTGACGGTGCAGCAGCCGTTATGGTCTGTAATGAAGCTGGCTTGAAGAAGGTGAAAGCTGATCCTCGAGCTAGAATTGTTGCAATCAGCGTTGTGGGTGATGATCCAATTATGATGCTGGGAGGCCCAATTCCTGCATCACACAAAGTACTTAAAGTAGCTGGACTGTCTATTGACGATATAGATTTATATGAAGTCAATGAGGCATTTGCTCCAGTCCCCTTATCATGGGCAATTGAGCTTAGAGCCAATCAAGAGAAATTAAACGTTAATGGTGGAGCTATGGCTTTGGGTCACCCCTTAGGTGCTACAGGAGCTAAACTGATGACCACCTTACTTCATGAGTTAGAGAGAAGAGAGGCTAGGTATGGACTTCAGGCCATCTGTGAGGGCGGCGGAACTGCAAATGCCACAATCATTGAGAGACTTTAATTATTGATTTTTAAAATGTTCAAAGATTGTTGTTATTTCTGAGATATCGTTTGTAGAACTTTGACCATTTCTGTGTTTTAGCTCAACTTCTCCAGTGTCAATAAATTTATTGCCTACTATTACATTGACGGGATTCCAATTAATTCTGCATCCTTCATCTTTGTGCCATATCCATCTTTCCTGTCATCTAAGATTACTTCATAGCCCATGGACGATAGTTTTTCATAAAGATTATTTGCTGCAGCCGCAATCTTAGGTTCTTTTGTGTATCCAATTGCGACAATATTTATCTCAAATGGTGTGATAGCTTCAGGCCAGATTATTCCTTTTTCATCGTGATTTTGCTCTATTGCTGCTGCCACAAGCCTCGATACTCCTATCCCATAACACCCCATACAAAGATTAACAGAGCGACCTTCTTGGTTCGACACGTTCACTTTCATTGCTTCCGTATAGACTTTTCCAAGTTGAAATATATGCCCAACCTCTATACCTTTTTTAATCTCAATCACCCCATCTCCACCTGGAAAGGGCTGACCTTCTAAAGAAGATACATCATCTCCATCGCCAAGCAATAAGTCTGTATTGATGGCAAACTCAGAAGCATCACTGACAGCTATAGTATCTTCTCCGTTCTCAGCTAGCACATGGAACTCCTCTGATGCATCTCCACCAATTGCCCCAGAATCTGCTTTTACTATCTTGTACTCTAGTCCAATTCTTTCAAGAATTTTTTTGTAGGTATTCCGCATCTCAATATAAGTTTCCTGCAAGGATTCCTCGTTTATATTGAAGCTATAAGAATCCTTCATTAAAAACTCTCTTCCTCGCATGATTCCATATCTTGGTCTAATTTCGTCTCTGAATTTTGTCTGAATTTGATAAATATTTAATGGAAGCTCTTTATAGCTTTTCACATTATTTCTTATTAAATCAGTTATAACTTCCTCATGAGTTGGTCCTAAGCAAAAATCTCTTTCATGCCTATCCTTTATTCTTAAAAGCTCAGGTCCCATTTTTTCCCATCGATTTGTCTCTTCCCATAGTTCTTTTGGCTGAACCATTGGCATTAGCACTTCTTGAGCACCAGATACATCCATTTCTTCACGAACAATATTTTCTATCTTACGAAGAACTTTTAATCCTAATGGAAGCCATGTATATATTCCTGAGGAAACCTTTCGAATCATCCCTGCTCGAAGCATCAATTGGTGGCTAATAACCTCAGCATCCTGCGGAGAATCCTTTAAAGTTGGGATAAAAATTTTAGACCAAAACATTTTTTATATTTGAATATTCATTTAGTTTATAATTCTATATTTTTTTAGACACTTATGCCGATTTATGAATACAAATGCTCAAATTGTGAGCATCAATTTGAGCTAATTCAGAAATTTTCTGATCAGCCTGCTGAAATCTGCCCTGAATGTAGTAAAAAATCTATTCAGAAGTTAGTTTCAGCTCCTTCATTTAGGTTAAAAGGGGGAGGCTGGTATGAAACAGATTTTAAAACTGGAGATAAAAAGAATATAGTAGATGCTAAGGATGATAAGCCGATGAAACCTAAAGAAACAAAAAAAACTACTGATACATCTCCTAGCCAAAGCAAGGAATAATAAATTTATAAATAAAGAGAGTTAAAAAATGCGATCACATTATTGTGGAGATATTAAAAGTTCAGATATTGGTATAGATATTGAAATTTCAGGCTGGATTCATAAAAGAAGAGACCATGGCGGAGTTATTTTTTTAGATGTTAGAGACATCCATGGAATAGTTCAGGTAGTCTTTAACCCAGATTCTGAAGATATTTTTGACCTTGCAGATTCATGTAGGAGTGAGTTTGTTGTAAATATCAAAGGCTTGGTGAGATCGAGGATTGAAGGAGCTATCAATCCTAAAATGGCAACAGGTGAAATTGAGATAGAAGCCAAGGATCTGATAATTTATTCCACAGCAGTGACACCTAAATTCCCTTTAGACGATTATCAAGAGGTAAATGAAGACATTAGATTGAAAAATAGATTTCTTGATTTAAGGCGGCCTGATGTGAATGAAAGGCTGATCAAAAGATCTAAAATTACTCAAAAAATTAGATCAGTTTTGGAATCAAATAATTTTAATGAGATTGAGACTCCTATATTAACAAGAGCGACCCCAGAAGGTGCTCGTGATTATTTGGTGCCCAGCAGAGTCCATCCAGGTGAATTTTTTGCTTTACCTCAATCACCTCAGCTTTTTAAACAGCTTCTAATGATAGGCGGTCTTGATAAGTATTATCAAATTGCTAAATGCTTTAGAGATGAAGACCTGCGAGCGGATAGACAGCCTGAATTTACTCAAGTAGATATAGAGGCCTCATTTGTATCTACCGAAGATATCATAAATCTTGGAGAGGACTTGATCACTTCTTTATTAACTGAATTCACTAACTATAAATCCATCGAAGTGCCTCGTATTAAATATAAAGATGCTATTTCTAAATATGGCTCTGATAAACCAGATCTTAGAATTCCATTAGAGCTAGAAGATATTTCTGAGTTTATGAAAAACGAAGAATTTAAAGTTTTCTCTGGACCAGCAAATGATCCAAAGGCTAGAGTTGTTGCGTTGCGTGTTCCAGGGGCAGCTGAGCTTACCAGAAAGAAAATTGATGAATATACTGATTTTGTTGGCAAGTTAGGTGCGAAAGGATTAGCGTATATTAAGGTGGTAGCCCTAGAAGAAGAGAATGGTCTGCAATCTCCAATTCTAAAATTTCTTGATCAAGATACTATCAATTTAGTAACTTCTGCTCTTAAAGTTGAAAATGGCGACATGATTTTCTTTGGCGCCGGTAATGCCAACGTAGTTAATTTATCTATGAGCTCGCTTATAAAAAAATTGGGTGATGATCTAGATCTATACACATCTGAATGGGCGCCTTGTTGGATAGTGGACTTTCCTATGTTTGAGAGAACCAAGGAACATCAATTAACTTCTTTACATCACCCCTTTACGCTTCCAGTTACGAACATTGAAGAGCTTAGCAACAATCCAGACGACGCATTGGCCTGTGCCTATGATTTTGTGTTGAATGGCTATGAATTAGGAGGAGGCTCTCTCAGGGTCTATGATCCTGTTATGCAGAGTGAGATATTTAAGATTCTTGGAATCTCATCTGCAGAAGCAGATGAAAAATTCGGATTTCTATTATCTGCCTTATCTTCTGGCTGCCCTCCGCATGGAGGCATTGCCTTTGGTCTAGATAGAATAGTTATGCTTCTTACAGGCACAACTAATATAAGAGACGTAATAGCATTTCCCAAGACACAAAGTGCTTCTTGCTTGCTCACAAATGCTCCTGGAGAGGTTACTTCAGCTCAATTAGAAGAGCTTCATGTTCAATCAACTGCTGAGAAGAAATAAATTATGGCAGGACATTCCAAGTGGGCCAATATAAAGCATAGAAAGGCGAGGCAGGATGCATCTAGGGGAAAGATTTGGACAAAAGTCATCAGAGAGATAACAGTGGCTGCTAAAGGCGGCCCTGATCCAGATGATAATCCTAGATTGCGATTGGCCTTAGATAAAGCTAATGCCTCCAATATGCCTAAAGATACAATTAAGCGAGCCATTCAGAAGGGTTCTGGTACAGGTGAAATGGGTATTATTGAAGAGCTAACGTTCGAGGGGTATGGGCCTAATGGAGTTGCCATCTTGGTCGAGACCATGACGGATAACAGAAACAGAACTGTTGCAGATGTCCGTCATGCATTTTCTAAATTTGGTGGCAATATGGGAACTGATGGATCTGTTGCTTACTTATTTAATAAGCTCGGTATTATTCAGGTCGCTACTTCTTATGAAGAAGACCTGATAATGGAAATAGCATTAGAAGCTGGGGCAGATGATTTTGTGGCAACAGATGATTTTTTTGAAATTATTACAAGTCCCTCTAATTTATCCATTGTTGCGGAAGCATTGCAAGCCAAAGACATTGAAGCCCTTGATGCCGAAACAACCATGAGAGCTGAAACACTGGTTCACTTGGATCAAGAATCTTCAGAAAAAGTTCTCAAGATTATGAATTTTATGGATGATCTTGATGACGTTCAAGAGGTTCATACCAATGCTGAGTTTCCAGATGATTTTATTGAAGTGGAGTAATTATGGCAATTAACTCAAGAACCAAAGGAGCAAATTTTGAAAGAGAGATTGGAAATTTATTAGTTCAAGAATTAAATTTAACTCAACCTGTAAAAAGAATATTAGAGCAAACTCGCACCAAAGAATTACCCGACTTGAAACTAGGTCGCTGGTGCATAGAGTGTAAAAGATACGGTGATGGTGCAGAGCCATCAGCTGACTGGTGGGAGCAAGTCCTAGCAGCAACTCCAGAAGGTGAGTTTCCTGCATTAATTTATAAATTTAATCGCAGACCTATAAAAGTTAGAATTTTAGCTGGCACTCTAGTTCCAGAGCTAGATTTTTCTCCAATGACAGTAGATTTAATGTGGGAAGATTTTATTGAAATTCTTCGTTATCTTTTTCAAGTAGATATTGAGCAACATGAAGCGTCTATTCAAGTGTAATGAATTTATTTGTAAGATTTTTGTTGAGGACACAGACTTCCAAGGCGTTGTTTATCATGCAAATTATCTCAAATATTTTGAGAGGGCGAGGTCACAATTCCTGATAGATAATCAGGTTTCTCAGACAGATGCATTGTTAAAAAATGAATCGTATATTGTTAAAAAAATAAACTTGGAATATTTATCTCCAGCAATCCTTGATGACAAATTAATTATCAAGAGTGATGCTGTGCTTATGAGCGGGGCTCGCATCCAGTTTATGCAATCAGCCCATAATCAAAAAAATGATACACTCATCTGCAAAGGGGTGGTGGAGGTTTGCTATTTTGATACTGGAAAGAAAAAGCCCAAAGCTTTTCCCAATACATTGTTAGCTTTATTTGGTGATATACATGGATAATTTTTCAATCATAGATTTATTCTTTCAAGCAAGCTTGATAGTGCAGATGGTTATGGTGATATTGCTTGTAGTCTCAGTATTATCTTGGATTGTTATTTTTGAGAGATACTTCAATTTAAATAAAATTAAATCTGCAAATAAAATCTTTGAAGATCAGTTTTGGTCTGGAGAAGATTTAAATGAATTATACGATGGCATTAAAGAGATTCCTCGAGATGATTTAATGGGATCGAGAAATGTTTTCAAGCATGGATTTAGTGAATTTCTTAGATTGTCTGATGGGCAAAAAATTACGATAGAAGACTTAGAGAGCGTTAATCGTTCGATAAGGGTATCTTTAGCCAGAGAAGAGGAAGCTTTGATGACCCATCTACCTTTTTTAGCAAATGTGGGTTCTGTGAGCCCCTACGTAGGATTATTTGGAACTGTCTGGGGCATTATTAATTCTTTTCAAGGATTATCAGATGCTACTCAGGCAACTATTAATGCCGTTGCTCCAGGCATCTCCGAGGCATTAGTCGCAACCGCATTAGGTTTGTTTGCTGCTATACCTGCGGTTGTGGCATACAATCGATTCGCCTCCGAATCAGATTCTCAGTTGCAACAATCTTCAATATTTGGAGAAGAGCTAGCCAGCATACTCTATAGACAAACAGTCAAAGAAAAGAATTGATTTACCGCATAGGCAAAAGAAAAAAACTTAATTCAGAAATTAATGTAGTCCCTTACATTGATGTAATGCTTGTGCTGCTAATAATTTTTATGGTTTTATCGCCATTGCTGATTCAAGGCATAGAGGTCAATTTACCAAAAACAGATACAACAAAAATGTCAATTTCTAGCGAACCATTGGTTATCTCAATTGATAGTAAGGGAGGATATTTTATTAACTTAGGAGAAGAGCAGTTACCTATTTCATTGATGGAGCTAAAAAATAAAGCTCAGATTATCTATCAGGCCAATCCTGATATTGAAATTGTATTTAAGAGTGACGCCAAGGTGCCATTTGATTTTGTTGCCAAAGGAATGGCAAGTATTCAGAGTTTAGGCATTCAAAAAATTGGTATTGTTACCTCAGGTTATGACAGCTAACTTAAGATATTTAAACGCTTCATTTTTTTCCTTTTCTTTTCACGCAATAATTTTTCTTTATCTTTATGGAACATTTGATAGCAATGCCTCTCAAACTCTTTTAATCTCAAAGCCCTTAATGGTTGAGCTTAAATTTGAATTAGATAGCCTGGCAGTAAACAAAGAAATTCAGCCTAATGCTAAATTAGATGAAATCCCTCCATTGAAGACACAAGATCTTATAACCAATTCCTTAGAATCTCTAAAATTATCAACGTCAATAATTAAAGAATCCCCAATCTATTCCAATTTATCAGATCTGCTAGAGCAAGAAAAAAATATCGTGCTCTATGAGCAAGATGAGCAAATATTTTTTTACAGTCAAAAAATAATTCAAACCATAGAAGATGCCTGGATGAAACCAAGAAATATTCCTGAGGGCCTTGTGGCTAACCTAAGATTAAATATCCAACCTACTGGACGCATATCAAGGGTAGACCTTCTAAAAAGTAGTGGAAATATTAGATTTGATAATTCAGCTCTGCAGGCAGTGCGAAGGGTAGAGACTTTAAATTTTTTTAATGAGATGCCAGCTGTACTTTATCGCAAAGAGTTCAAAAGGATAGCAGTGAGTTTTAAACCATCATGAAAAAAATAGCTATTTTCACATTAATGTTTTTACCATTTGTTTGTTTCGGTGAGCTCTTCTTGGAAATAACAAAGGGCTCAGAAGACCCATTCAAAGTTGCAATAATCCCTTTTGAAGGAAGCTCAAGCGTATCAAAAATATTAAATAAAGTAATACGTAACGACTTAAATAGAACGGGAGAGTTTGATTTGCTTGATGCGTCACTTTTACTTCCATTGATAGTTGAGGAAGATGAGATTAACTATCGAGACTGGAATCTGCTTGGCATGGATTTTCTTGTGACTGGAAATATTATTAAAACAAATAGCTCCATTGATGTTTACTATGAAATTTATGATATTCGTAAAAAGAAAAAAATTCGAAGTTCCAAGGTATTTGGACTACCCAATCAACTCCGCCAACTTGCTCATTACACAAGTGATGGTATGTATGAATCGATTGCTGGAATCAAAGGTATAGCCTCTACCAAATTACTATATGTTCATGATGTTAAGTCGAATAACTTAAATACTAGATATCGATTAATGTTAGCTGATTCTGATGGAGCAAATGAGCAGACTCTCTTGAGTAGCTCAGAACCAATTATCTCACCCTCATGGTCTCCTGATGGTAAAAAAGTTGCATATGTCTCTTTTGAAACTGGTTTAGCTAAAGTTTATATACAGAACATTGCTACTGGAGAGAGAAATTCAGTTCTTTCTAAAAATACTCAGATTAGTTCTCCGTCATGGTCTCCAGATGGTAAATATCTCTCTTTAACTTTATACCAAGATGGAAATGCGGAGATATATATTCTTCGCTTAAGAGACAAGACACTTACAAGAATGACAAACCAATTTGCAATTGATACTGAATCCTCATGGTCGCCAAAGGGCAATAAAATATTGTTTACTAGTGGAAGGTCAGGGTCTCCACAAATCTATGAGTTAGACTTAAGAAGGCTGAATGCCAAAGCTAAAAGACTATCATTTGAGGGTACATACAATGCTAAGGCCAGCTATCTACCAAATGAAGAGGGCATTATTTTTGTCCATCGCTCCGTCAATAGCTTATTCCATATTGCGCTTAAATATAAAAAAGAAAATTTTATTAGAATTCTCACAGAGGCAAAAATGGATGAATCTCCGAGTGTTGCTCCCAATGGTAATATGGTAATCTATGGGATAACAGAAGGAGATCAAAGCATGCTTGCGGGATTTAGCCTAAGTGGTGCAAGTTTTAAACTGCCTGCATCAGAGGGAGAAGTAAGGGAGCCTGCTTGGTCAAATTTTTTAAGATAAATATACTCGGACAATATAACTATGAAAACATCTCTTAACATCGCTTTTGCCTCCACAGCATTAATCATATTTTCAGCATGTAGCTCTTTGCAGGTAACCGAAGAATCTGTTGCAAATCAAGCAGTGGCAGGAGTGACAATTTCTTCTAAATCCATGGCTACCAAAGCAGTCCTAGCCAATGCAGTTGTTTACTTTGAATATGATAAATTCACCCTAACAACCAAATCAATTCAAGCATTGAAAGGCGTGGTAGATTTAATGAGTAACAATCCAAAAATTGTACTTTCGCTTGAAGGTCATGCAGATGAAAGGGGGACCAGAGAATATAATCTTGCTCTTGGGCAACGCCGCTCAGAATCAGTGGCAAACTATCTTATTGCAAACGGTGTAAAGCGAGGTCAGTTATCAGCGAAGAGCTACGGAGAAGAGCGACCACTATCTTTGGGTTCCAATGATTCAGCTTGGTCAAAAAATAGAAGAGTCGAAATTAAATAGCCTTAATTTTAATGAGATTTTTTATTGCTGTTCTTCTGTCAGCTCCACTTCTTCTAGAATCTCAGGAAATCGATGCCGGAGATATCTTATTTTTAAAAGTTCAGGAGTTAGAAGGAGAGATTTCTGCTCTTAGAAGTGAAATGGAAGCTCAGGCATATTTACTAGATAAACTCTTGATTGAAAAGCAAAGTAAGACTGTTGAAAGCAATGGTTCAAAAAATAAAATATCTGCTTCTGAAAATACGTTTAGATTTGAAGGTATAAATGATGGCCAAAGTATAGAAGAAGTTTATGAGCAAGCTATCTCTGAGCTAAATGACAAGAATTTTATAGATGCAAAGAAATCTTTTTCATATTTAGCTGATAATTTTAATGATGATGAAAAAATTCCACTAAGCTTATTTTGGCTTGGAGAAATTTCATTACTAGAATCAAATCTTGAAGAGAGTGAAAATTTCTTCCAATTACTGGCTATCAATCACCCTGAGCATTGGAGAACACCTCTTGCTCATAAAAAAATGGGAGATATTTTAATGATGTCTGATGAGTCTGATGCAGCAAAGATTAAATACCAATTTGTTGTGCAAACTTACCCTAGTAATGCTGCCTCTTCATTAGCCTTGCAGTTATTGGAAAATATGGAATAATCATCCTTTTTTATGAAATCCTTTCTAGGGTCGCTAGCTCAGCTGGTAGAGCAGTTCGCTTTTAACGAATTGGTCACAGGTTCGAATCCTGTGCGACCCACCATCAGTTTTTACGCCAGGTAATTAAGCTTAATCGATGAATAATTTTTTTAATCTCATTTCACAAGCCCTTAAAAGAATTGCTTTGTCATTTACTAAAGAATCCTTGTTGGCAGGATTTTTCTTTTTCTTAGTTCTTTGCTCTTGGTATATTTTAAGGCCAGTAAGAAATGAAATGGCAGTTCAAAATGCTGATATTCTTCCGTACCTTCTGGGTATTGGTGCGCTAGTCATGTTGTTGTTAAATCCAATATATTCATGGTTAGCTTCAAGAAAAAATCTAAGAGGCGTCTTGCTGGGCTGCTATTCATTTTTTATTTTAAATTTATTAGGATTTATTATCCTTTGGAAATTCTTTGATCTCTCGTCTTCAATCTTTCTTAGTCAAATATTTTATGTCTGGTGCAATGTATATTCTTTCTTTGTAGTATCAATTTTTTGGGTAGTTATTATCAATTTATTCCGAGGAGATAATGCCACAAATGTTTTTGGAGTAATAGCAGCCGGGGGTTCCTTGGGGGCCTATCTTGGATCAGAAATATCAAAACAATTAGCATCAACCTTCAACGAATCTGGCATTATTTTTTTTACGATGATTGCTATAGTTTTTCTATTCCTAGCCCTAATTAGTGGACTCAGTCTGATGAATAGATTTTCAGATTTAGAAGGAATTGATGATCCTCCAGGGGGATCTAGTTTTGATGCTATTAAAAACCTCATCTCGTCTCATCAAATTAGATCTATTGGTCTTTATATGTATCTGTGGACAGCTCTTATGACTGTACATTGGATTACTTCGGTTGAAATTATAAATTCATGGTCTTCCGATGGCGGCAACAGAATTATTTTTTTTAGTCAGATTGAACAGACCGTAACAACACTAACTTTGTTTACTCAATTTTTCTTAACGTCTGCAATTATGAGATCGGTAGGCCCTAAATACATTTTAATGACTTATGGATTTTTATTTATAGGTGTTTTTATCGGATATTTCTTATATCCAATGATTGGCTATGTTTTTATTGTGACTATCATTTTAAGACTGTTTGAGTATGGTATTAATAAACCAACAAGAGAGCTCATTTTTAGTTATTTAAAGAAAATAGATCGATACAAGTCATCTGTTTTTGTAGATACCTTTCTTGTTCGCCTTGGAGATTTTTCGGGCAGCGGCTTTATTCTTATTTCCAAGTCAGCAGGAGTGATATTTTCTCAGGTTCCATTACTAGCAATTCCTTTTGCTGGATGCTTGGCTTTTATAGGATTAAAAATTCCCCCAGAAGAAAAAATTAAATCTTAAAAACCTCTTTTCTGCCCCAATCTATCTTGAGCAAATTTAATTTTTGTCATGATTGTCTCTGACGCTTGAAACGAACCACCTGAAAGCCTGAGAGCAAATTGAAACTGATTCAGAGCATTATCAAGATCGCCTAGCAGGAGATAATATTCTCCTCGGCTAAGATGATAACCTAGTATATTTTTTCCTGATCTTTGAATCTCTGAAAGAAGCATCCAAAGATGAGGATCATTATTTTTTGTAATTAATAGCTCCCTCACAATTTCCTCAGCTTGAATTGTTTTCTGTTGAGCGCCAAGGATATTTGACTTAATAATTGATGCCGGATAATTACCTGGTGAGATCTTTAACACTTTTTCTATTTGTTGATTTGCGTTGATTAAGTCTTGCTTAGCAAGAAAAATTTCAGCCTTTGTAATATTAAGAATTAAATTTTTCGGATGCTTTTTTAGTAAATTTTCGATGAGAGACAAAGCTTTTTTGAACTCAGCTATTTCTTGAAGGGCAATAATATAAGCATATTTATTTTCATTAGATGGATCATCTTCAGATAGCTTTTCAAAAAATCTAATTGAAGCTTGCGGTGAGGAAGATGAATATCTTGCTCGCAATCTACCTTTAATAAATTCAAAGTTGATTGTATTAGTCTTTCCTCCAGAAAATTCTATTTGATCTGCTGCATTTAGGGCATCACTTACCCTAGATGATGTAACTGGATGAGTTAGCAAAAACTCTGGTGGGTTATCTCCAGACAATTTTCTCATCTTAGCCATATTTTCAAACATTTCACCCATGGCCGATGGATCATATCCCGCTGCAATTAAATTATTAAATCCATAGCGATCAGCTTCACGCTCAAAAATTCGACTATATCTTAACTGTTGTTGGGCTAATGCAGCAGGACCAGTCATAAATGCCGTGGGATTATTAGCAATAATTGCCAAGGCAATAGCCGAAATCATTACAAGGGAAGAAGCTAGATTTGCATCTCTTCCACGCAAGATATTTCTAGCAAAATGTCTTTGGCTTAGATGGGCTAACTCATGACTGAGTACAGAGGCTAGTTGCGCCTCATTCCCAGCATTTAAAAATAAACCACCATTTACTCCAATAACTCCCCCAGGTGCAGCAAAAGCATTTAGTGACTTTTCATCAATTAAGATAATTGTAAAATCTCGATCTTCTACCTGAGAAGTTTCAGATAATCTGTATATTAGTAGCTCAGTATATTCCTGTATTAAAGGGTCATTAATCAAAGGTGCTTGTGCATACACTTGCTCAATAAAGCTTTGACCAAGTAACTTTTCTTGATCAAGAGAAATAACTCCTGAAACTCTATCACCTAGATCAGGCAAATTAAGTTCTTTGCCTTGCGAAAAAGCCATTTGAGATGCAAGCACTATTAATGTAAAAATGGATCTAACTATCATAAGTCTATCTTAGCCCAAGCTTGTTTTGCTTACACTATTGGTTAATTTCAATTAATATATATTTTGTTAGACAAATTAAAATATAAAAAGTGCTTAAAGAAATAAATAATTTATTCAGAAAGATTTTTTCTAATGAAGAGACATTAGTCTTTTCATTGCTATTAGCAAGTGCATTTTTAATCCTATTTTTTTTAGGTGGAATTCTTACTCCTTTTTTAATAAGTATTATTTTTGCATATCTTCTGGTTGGAATGCAGACCAGATTGGAGTCTTACGGTTTAAGTAGCACAATTGCATTTGTAGCAACCTACAGTTTTTTCTTATTATTGGGGATAGCCATGATGGTATGGTTAGCTCCTTTGGTATATCAACAGCTTCAATCCATAGTATTAGAATTTCCTAAATGGCTTAATTCTTTTGTACTTTTTGCCCAGGATATTCCCGATAAATATCCTGATTTGGTTTCCTCTGATCAGATCACAGAATTTTTACAGAGTCTGTCGGGTCAAATTAGCACTTTGTCTCAAGAGTTTTTGAAAGCTGGAATTGCTGGAATTCAAAATACAGTTACGGTGGCAATAAATTTAATCTTACTTCCGATCCTCGTCTTTTTCTTTTTATTTGACAGGAAAGAAATAATCTCTAGCTTTCTAAGCATTCTTCCAAAGCAAAGAGGGATGTTAAAAAATATTTGGGTAGAGATGGATGGGCAATTAAGTAACTATGCTAGAGGCAAAGCAATTGAAATTGTTATTGTAGGATCTGCTGCAGCAATTATATTCATGTACTTTAATTTGGAATATGTGGCGTTATTGTCAGTATTGGTTGGGTTTTCTGTTTTGATACCATACCTAGGGGCATTTATAGTTACTATTCCTGTTGCAATTATTGGATTATTGCAATTCAATGTAACTTTTGAGTTTTGGCTATTGATGGGTTCATATTTAGCTTTACAGATTCTGGATGGAAATTTGCTAGTTCCAATTCTATTCTCTGATGCTGTTAAACTGCATCCGGTAGCAATTATCCTAGCTGTTTTTGTGTTTGGGAGCTTGTTTGGATTTTGGGGAGTGTTTTTTGCTATACCAATCGCCACTTTAATAAAAGCAATATGGAATGCATGGCCGGAAAAATTAGCTGAGTAAAAAATTCTACTTGGTTAACTCTATTACTTTGCTTAAGACCTCTTGAACATGGCCTTTAACTTTTACGTTTCGCCACTCTGCCTTTACCTTTCCTGAAGCATCAATAATAAATGTGCTTCTGTCCACACCTATATACTCTCTCCCATACATAGATTTTAACTTCATTACATCAAATGCTTTGCATACTTTTTCATCAGGATCAGATAAAAGCTCAAATGGAAAATTTTCTTTAGACTTAAAATTCTCATGAGACTTAATAGATTCTCTGGAGACTCCAAGAATCTCAGTGTTCATTTTTTTAAATAACTTAAAATTATCTCTAAATTCTTGACCTTCTGTGGTGCAGCCAGGAGTACTATCTTTTGGATAAAAATATATAACAAAATTTTTACCATCAAAGGATGAATTAGAGATTATTTGATCATTTGTTGCATCAGCTTTAAATGCTGGACATTTTTTTCCTAGTAGGTTTTTAGTCATTATTTTTCTTCAAAAAAGTGTATAGTTTCATTTTTTACTGAAAATAGAAATGATGCAACCCCTTCAAGGTAGTTTCGTAGCTTTAGTTACGCCCATGCTTCCCAATGGATCTTTGGATTACGAATCTCTTGAGTCCTTAATTGAATGGCATATTGACACAGGAACTCACGGCATTGTCGCTGTTGGAACAACTGGAGAATCTGCGACTGTTTCTGTTAAAGAGCATCTTCAAGTAATTGAGCATACTATTAATGTTGTTGATGGAAGGGTTCCGGTTATCGCTGGTACAGGTGCAAATTCTACCGAAGAGGCTATCGAGCTTACGCAAACAGCAGCATCTCTTGGTGCAAATTTTGCCTTAATAGTTACCCCTTATTACAACAAACCTAATCAAGAGGGTTTATATCAGCACTATATTAAGATCGCAGATTCAGTTGAGATACCTCAAATTTTATACAATGTCCCATCCAGAACAGCTTGTGATCTTAGGCCAGAAACTGTTGCTAGGTTGTGCTCTCACCCTAACATTATTGGCATTAAGGAGGCAGTTGATGATTTCACGCGCTTAAATGAGTTGATAAGTATTTCAGAAAAAGTGCGTGATCAAAAATATTTTTCAATTTTATCGGGCGATGATCTAACTTTTTGTAACTTTATGTCACAAGGTGGTGATGGGGTTATATCAGTTGCAGCTAACATCCTGCCTAGGCAGATGTCCCAAATCTGCAGCCTAAACCTTGAGGGACATTTTTTGGATGCACAAGAGCTAAATGAAATGTATACATCTATTTATGAACTTTTATTTGTTGAATCTAATCCAATACCAGTAAAATGGATGTTGGAACATATGAAAAAAATTAACTCTGGTATTCGTTTGCCCCTGATAAACTTAGATCCTCAGTTTCATGATGCGATAAAAAATGAGATGATAAAACTCAAATTACTATGATAAATATTCAATCCTTCATTTCGGCGTCTTTAATAATATTTTTAACTTCCTGTTCATATATTTCTGGTCCAGACGGCTTATTCCCTGAAACTAAGTACAAATTTTTTGAAGAAGAAGTAAATGAAGATCTGAGCATAGAAGACAAAGACTTGATGGTCGTTGTAGACGATCATTATCCCCCAATTAATAATGGAGCTTTAGATGCTGTAGTGCAGGATATTCCAGCTCCTAGGCAAATTTTTTCTTCAGGTGAGTCTAATGAAGTGCAGTTGAGAAGGCTGGGCGAATTAATGTGGGTTTACATAGAGACAATGCCATCAACCGCTTGGCCTATTGCAAAGAATTATATAGAAGCTTCTTCTATGACTATTATTGATGCAGATCCTGATGCTGGAATATTTAATATAAAGTTTTCTGAAGAGTTGAGTCTTAAGCTGGTAATTGAGCATGGAATTAAAGAGGCATCTACAGAAATCTTCTTAACACCCCTAACTTCTTTGGATAATTCCAATGAGAATATCGACTCAGTTTTTATACAAGCGGAGCTTGAAAAAATAGTTCAGTATTTTGCTAGCTCTGTCTCCTCATTTGCTGGGACATCTCTAGCAGCACAGGGATTAAATGATAGAAAGAAAGCAAAAATATTTAATCTTAATAATCAAACTATAATTGAATTAGATTTAGGCTTTGACAGAGCTTGGTCTGCTGTCAGTCGAGCTCTTATCGCTGGAAATATTACTTCTAACGACATTGACAGGGATAACGGCATTTTTTTAGTGAGTTACTCCGCAGAATTGGAGCAGAGCAGTTGGTTTTCTTTTCTGAACTTTTCAGATAGCAATGATACGGAATCTTTGTTGCTTGGCGAGGATGCTGAATTTAAAATTATCCTGAAAGCTATTGGAGACAAAACTAATATTTCAGTTCAGTCTCTCTCTGATGCTAGCGAAGATGCTGAAGCGTTAATTTCTAAAATCAATGAATTATTGAGCTAAAGCTATGAAAAAATTATCACAAATTACAACTGGTAAAGCGAAGTCTTTATACACAACCTCCAATCCTGATCAATTGATCATGGAGTTTAGAGATGATACCTCTGCATTTGACGGCAAGAAAATGGAGGCGCTGGATAATAAGGGTAAAGTTAATAATCAATTTAATGCATTTGTTATGGAGTTTCTTGCCTCTAAGGGCATAGAAACTCATTTTATTGAGTTAATGTCCAATAATGAATCTATTGTTTATAAACTTGATATGTTTCCAATTGAATGCGTTGTAAGAAATCGAGCAACTGGTTCTTTGTGTAAAAGATTGGGAATTGAGGATGGGCTAATTCTAGACCCACCTTTATTTGAATTTTTCTTAAAGGACGATGTTTTAGGCGACCCTTTAATCAATGATCATCACATTCAATCTTTCGGCTGGGCATCTCAAGAGCAAGCCGATTCAATGAGAGAATTAAGCCTAAAAGCAAATAATATTCTTGTTGATTTTTTTAAAGAAGCCAATTTAATTTTAGTTGATTACAAATTAGAATTTGGAATTTTTAATGGCAAAATATTACTAGCAGATGAGTTTACACCAGACGGCTGTCGCCTATGGGATAAGGATACTTGACCAAAATGGACAAAGATAGATTTCGTCAAGATCTAGGTAATGTCATTGAAACTTATGGGGAAGTCGCTGAAAGATTAGGAATGCAAATAAAACTTGACTAATTTACTCGGGTATACATAATATACCCATGAACTTTACTACCAAGAGTCGCTATGCGGTCAACGCATTAGCAGACCTTGAACTCTTATCACTTGACTCTAAACCAGTTGCTTTAAAAGATATTGCAAATAGACAAGGTATTGATCCTGCTTATCTAGAGCAATTATTTAGAAAGCTTAGAGTTGCTGGGCTGGTTGATAGTATTCGAGGGAGGAATGGCGGATATATTTTTGCTATTGAGCCTAAACACATCTCAATTAAAGATATTATGCATGCCGTCGAAGAAAACTTAGATTCTACAAACTGTGCTGGCACTGCTACATGCCATGCAGGTAAAAGATGCAACTCCCACCAGCTATGGGACGACCTGAACGCTGTTGTTGATAGTTTTTTAAGAGATATATCAATTACAGAACTTGTTGAATTACCCAAGCAACCACATATTAAATTAATGGAAATAAAATCATGAGTACAGACATAAATCTACCAATCTATCTTGATTATGCATCTACCACCCCGGTAGATCCAAGAGTTGCTAAAAAGATTTCTGATCATCTAACGCTGGATGGAAACTTTGGTAATCCAGCCTCCCGTTCTCATAAATTTGGCTGGAAGGCTGAAGAGGCTGTAGAGGAAGCTAGGTCACATGTTGCAAACTTGGTTGGTTGCGATCCAAGAGAAATTGTTTGGACATCAGGTGCTACTGAAGCAAATAACCTAGCTATTAAGGGCATAGCAAATTTCTATCAAGCAAAAGGCAAGCATATAATTACCTCTAAGATTGAACATAAAGCTGTATTAGATGCATGCAGACAGCTCGAAAGAGAAGGGTTTGAGGTTACTTATCTAGACCCAACAGAGGGGGGCCTTATTACAACTAGTTTAATAGATAGCGCTGTAAGAGACGATACTGTTTTAATCTCAATTATGCATATTAATAATGAGCTTGGCACTATCAATAATCTTAAGGAGATAGGATCGTATGCAAGAGAAAAGGGTATCTTTTTTCATGTGGATGCAGCTCAAAGTACAGGAAAGGTAGAAATAAATTTATCTGAATTACCCGTAGATTTAATGTCTTTTTCAGCTCATAAAACATATGGCCCTAAAGGAATTGGAGCTTTGTTTGTGTCTCGTAAACCCAGAGTAAGAATTGAAGCTCAAATGCATGGAGGCGGCCATGAAAGAGGAATGAGATCAGGCACCTTGCCAACGCATCAAATTGTTGGAATGGGCGAGGCATTTAGAATTGCAAAAGAAGAGATGTTTGCCGATAGAAAAAAAATCCAGGCATTTCATGAAAAGTTTTATAGTTCTGTGTCAAAGATAGAAGAAATCTATGTAAATGGCGATCTTCAAAATAAAGTAAGCAACATATTAAATATTAGTTTTGCTTATGTTGAAGGAGAATCCTTGATCATGGCTTTAAAGGATATTGCTGTTTCTTCAGGATCTGCTTGCACCTCTGCAAGTTTAGAACCGTCATATGTATTAAGAGCATTGGGAAGGAAAGATGAGCTTGCATCTAGCTCTATTAGGTTTTCATTTGGAAGATTTACAACTGACGAGGATATTGATTACACACTTTCTTTGATTAACCATGCCGTTGAAAGACTTAGGGAGCTATCACCCCTATGGGAAATGTATCTCGATGGTATTGATCTAGATACGGTTGATTGGCAAACACACTAAATATTGGGAGGTATTTATGGCATATAGTAAAAAAGTAGTAGATAAGTTTGAAAACACGATTAACGAACCTGCTAAATATAATGTAGGTAGATTTGATCCAAAGGATATGGATATTGGGACAGGTATGGTCGGTGCACCAGCATGTGGCGATGTTATGAAGCTCCAGATTAAGTGCGAGCGTCAAGGAAATACCCACATTATTAAAGATGTGAAATTTAAGACATATGGCTGCGGTTCTGCAATCGCTTCCTCAAGCGAGTTAGTAGAAATGCTTCTCGGCAAAACACTTGAAGAAGCTAAAGAGATCAAGAATATTGATATTGTAGAAGCTTTAGAGTTGCCACCAATTAAAATCCATTGTTCAGTTTTAGCTGAAGATTCAATCAAGCAAGCCATAGAGGATTACGAGCAAAAACAGTAGGCATGGAAAAGTTTTCTCCTGAAATATTAAAATTTTCTGATAGTGCGATTTCTCACTTCAACTCTAGCATTCAAAATCGTGGCAAAGGCCATGGAGTTAGAATAGGAGTTAAAAAAGCTGGCTGCTCAGGCTTTGAATATTTTTTTGACTATGTAGATGATATTTTGAACGAAACAACTGACGTTATCTTTAAAGAAGGCGATTGTACTATTTATGTTGATACGGAGAGCCTGGACTATCTGAAGGGCAGCATGGTTGACTATTCTGAGGATGGACTCAATAAAGGTATTAAGTTTCACAATCCAAATGCAAAAGCTGTTTGCGGTTGTGGCGAAAGTTTTACCATCTAAAATGGCTTTTATTAAAATATTACCTCACTTTGAGCTCTGCCCAGATGGAGCTGAGTTCGAGACTAGAGCTGATGAATCTATCTGTGAAGCAGCGCTAAGAGAAGGTATTAAAATTGAACATGCATGTGAAATGTCATGCGCCTGCACAACATGCCATATTATTGTACGAAAGGGGTTTGAAGTGCTTGATGAAGCCTCTGAGACTGAAGAAGATATGCTGGATAAAGCATGGGGTCTTGAATCTAATTCTCGCTTAAGCTGTCAAACTAGCCCAGAAGAAGGCAATTTTACTGTTGAGCTGCCTAAGTACACCATTAATCAAGTGTCAGAGGATCATTAATGAAATATAAATGGCTGGATACTTTAGATATTGCTATAGATCTTAATGATACCTATCCTGACTTTGATCCCAAGTGGATTAGCTTTCCTGATTTACATCAAAAAATATGTTCTTTAGAAAGCTTTGATGATGATCCAGGTGCTTCTAACGAAAGAATACTTGAAGCAATTCAGATGGCATGGATGGATGAATCCGATTAACTCACATATAATGTCGCAAAATTCAGGAGTAACCTTATGACGCTAGAAAGAACACTTTCCATTATCAAACCAGATGCAACTTCAAAAAATGTTATTGGAAAAATAATTGATCGCTTTGAAACAAACGGATTGAAAGTCGTTGCAGGTAAACTAATGCACATGGACAATTCTAAAGCAGCAGGATTTTATGCAGAGCATAGTGAAAGACCCTTTTTCCCTAATCTTGTTGAATACATGACATCTGCACCAGTATTCGTTCAGGTCTTAGAGGGGGAAAATGCAGTTCTAAAGAACAGAGAGCTCATGGGCGCTACAAACCCTAGCGATGCAGAGCCAGGAACCATTAGAGCAGATTTTGCAGAGACTATTGATGCGAATGCTGTGCATGGCTCAGATTCAATAGAGAGTGCTACTAGAGAAATTAGTTATTTCTTTGAAGCTAACGAAATCTTTTAATTGAGTGCCTAAGGAAAAATTAAACTTGCTTGGATTCTCCCATGAATCTTTGGTGGAATTTTTTGGCTCAATTAAACAGCCAAAATTTAGAGCTTCTCAAATGATGAAATGGATTCATCAAAGAGGAGTTCTTGATTTTATGGAAATGACGGATTTTAGCGTCGATTTAAGACAGCAACTTGCAGAATTAGCTATAGCTAAACCACCCGAAGTGGAGGATTGTTTAATCTCTCCAGAGGGAACAAAGAAATATCTTATTAAACTCGACTCTGGCTCTATGATAGAGATGGTAATCATTCCTGAGAGAAAAAGACTAACTCTTTGTATCTCTTCTCAAGCTGGATGTGCGTTGCAATGTACGTTCTGTGCTACGGGCGCACAAGGATTTGAAAGGAACTTAACTCGGGATGAAATTATAGGCCAATTATGGATAGCTAATTTTCATAAAAAATCTTCTCAACAGATATCTAATGTTGTTTTTATGGGCATGGGCGAGCCATTGCTTAATGTTGCTTCTGTTTTAAGTTCTATATCTATAATGCAACACCAAAATGCCTATGGTCTCTCCAAAAGACGAATCACCCTTAGTACCTCGGGTATAGTTCCAGAGATTAAAAAACTGGCATCACAAACTAATGTCTCTTTAGCTATTTCGCTACATGCAGCAAATGATCAGCTCAGAGATGAGATAGTCCCAATAAATAAAAAATATCCTTTAAGTCAGCTAATTGACTCTTGTAAAGAGTATTTAATGAATCAGAGTAAGCGAAAAACTATCACCATAGAATATATTTTAATAGATGGGGTTAATGACTCGGTTGAGCATGCCAGACAATTAGTTAGAATTCTTAAAGGATTATCTTGCAAGGTGAACTTAATTCCTTTCAATCCTTTTGATGGCTGCAATTATCTAAGGTCTCAAGAGAAAGTTATTAAGAACTTTAAGGAATATCTAATTGCTAAAGGAGTTATTACTACGCTTAGAATTACACGAGGAGATGCCATAGATGGTGCTTGCGGACAATTAGTTGGGAAGCTCACTAAAAGCATTAAGGCTAAAAATAGCAGTAAAAGCATAAACATAGTCCATACCTCATGATCTTAAGATCTGCCCAAACAGCAAAAATTGGCAAACAATTTAAAAAAGCTCGTGAAGCAAGTGGCCTCTCTCTGACTGAAGTTTCAAATAAAACATTTATTAATATTGATTTTATTTACGCCATAGAATCCGGAGATTATTCAATCTTTCCTGCAAGAATTTTTGCGGTGAGTTATTTTGAAAAGTACTCAATATTTTTAAATATTAAACCACTTTTCTTTGATATTTATGATAAAAAGAATGTTGAAAATCAAGAAGATTTAGGTAATAAAAAAAATGTGATCAAAGAATTAAATTATAAATTCTCTATTACAACATTGTCGATCGTCATAGCAGCTATTTTTTTTGTATTAATCTTACTAGTAAATATTACTGATAAATCTAGCGCGTCGGAACAAGATCCTTCTAACTCTTTTGATACATTAGAGAAAAAATTTATTTTGCCATCCGAATCTGATCAGGAAACTACAGTGGAATCTTTATTGTTAATTGCTCCGCTTTTAGAAACAAGCATGAGTGAGGCTGAGGAATTAAAGACCAGTGAATTTTTAATCACAGAAGGCGAAATAAAAAATTTATCATTAATTTTTGTTGAGGATAGTTGGTTAGAAATCTATCAAGGAACAAGTCAGATCATATTTAAGTTATTTCAGGCGGGAGAGAGTTTTGAGATAGCAATTACTCCGCCATTTAAGATTATTGCCGGGAATGCTAATGGAATAACTGGACTTTATGATAGTCAGGAAATCAACTTTACTCAAGTTGCTAATAAGCTTAACGTAAGCTTGATAGAGGTAGATAATGAATGATACTTGGATAGTAAGAAAAAAAACTAAACCAATTTTTGTTGGTGATGTAGGTGTGGGTGGAGATCACCCAATCTCCATTCAATCTATGACCAATACGAATACCGCAGATGTCAAAGCAACAATTGGTCAAATAGAAGCATTGCAAGCAGCAGGCGCAGATATTGTCCGAGTCTCAGTCCCAGATAAAGAATGCGCAACTGCTTTTAAAAAAATTAAAAATGCTGTCTCCATACCTTTGGTGGCAGATATACATTTTGACTATAAAATTGCTCTTTTGGTAGCAGATAGTGCTGATTGCTTAAGAATCAATCCTGGTAATATTGGAAAAACCGATAAAGTACAGCAAATTATTCAGGCTGCAAAAGACAATAATGTGCCTATTAGGATTGGTGTAAATGCTGGCTCCCTGGAAAAAGACTTACAAAAAAAATATGGAGAGCCTAATTCTGATGCATTGGTAGAGTCTGCACTTAGGCACGTAGATATTCTTGATAAACATGATTTTCAGAATTTTAAATTAAGCTTAAAGGCTTCGAATATAAAGATGACCGTTGAAAGCTATAGAAAATTTTCTAAATTACTTGATCAACCGCTTCATTTGGGAATCACTGAATCTGGAAGCTATAGAGCAGGATCTGTAAAATCTTCAATTGGATTGGGGCTCCTTCTTGCCGATGGAATTGGAGATACTATTAGAGTTTCGTTGGCCTCTGATCCTGTGGATGAAATTAAAATAGGATGGGACATTTTAAAAAGTTTAAATTTACGAAGTCGCGGCATAAGAATAGTTGCTTGCCCGAGCTGTTCAAGACAAAATTTTAATGTTATCGAAGTCGTCAATGAGTTAGAAAATAGATTTGAGGGTATTTCAGAAGACCTAGAGGTAGCAATTATTGGTTGTTATGTTAATGGTCCTGGTGAATCAAAAGCTGCAGATGTAGGATTGACTGGAGGGCCAAGTAATTTACTTTATGTGGATGGGTCTCCTTTAAAAAAAGTTTCTAATGAGAAACTTGTTGATACAATAGAAGATCAAGTAAAACAAGAGCTTGAAAAAAGAAAATCAAATAACATCATTGCAAAAGGTTAGTTAGTGAATATTCAGTCCCTTAGAGGTATGCCAGATTTCTTTCCTGATGATCTGAAAAAATGGCACCTACTTGAATCAACTCTCTCTCAGATATTTAATGCATATGGTATTGCAGAAATTAGAACTCCTTTACTAGAATCAACTGAACTTTTTAGTCGCTCAGTAGGTAATTCTTCAGATATTGTAAATAAAGAGCTTTATAGTTTTTTAGATAAAAACCAGAAAAGTATTAGCTTGAGACCCGAAGGATCTGCAGGTGTGATTCGAGCGATTATTCAAAAAAAACAAGAACATGAAAAACATAAATTATGGTATCAGGGACCAATGTTTCGATATGAGAGACCTCAAAAAGGACGCTTTAGACAGTTTCATCAGGTTGGTGTGGAATATTTAGGCTATGAAGAAGGTTTGAGCGAGTTTGAGCTCATTTCAATGCTTATTAATATAAACAAGCAACTTGGAATTGATCAATATAGTCTTAAAATTAATCATTTAGGTGACGTTGAGGCGAAGAAAAATTTTTGTACAGCACTCAAAATTTTTCTTGAACCACATCTCTCATCTCTTCATGAGAAAGACATTGCAAGACTTGAATCTAATCCCTTAAGAGTTCTAGATTCTAAGGAGGAATCCACTCAACTACTTTTGAAGGATGCCCCTAAATTTGAAGATTTTATTTCAGAAAAATCCAAACTTTTTTTAAAAGATTTAGCCCAACATTATTCAGATAAGTGTGATATCACAATAGATTCAAATCTTGTTAGGGGCTTAGATTACTATACTGGCTTAGTTTTTGAGATGGTATCTGAGGAGCTTGGGGCGCAAGATGCATTCCTAGGCGGAGGTAGATATGATCATTTGACTACTGAGCTTGGTGGCAAGCCTATGCCTGCAGTTGGTTTTGCAGTTGGCCTTGAGAGAATTATTGAGCTAATGAATGTTGAGAGTTCAAATGTTCCAGCTAAAGTTGCTTTGATTATTGTGGATGAGCAAGATAATCAAAAAACCTATAAAATATCTCATGCATTAAGAGAGGTAAATCTTAAAATTACCTTAGATGCTTTTCTCAGCAACGGTAGTCTTAAATCTCAGCTTAGAAGGGCAAATAAAAGCCATTGCAACTTTGCAATTATTGTTGGTTCTGATGAGAGAGTGGCAGGTAAATTTACCTGGAAAGATCTCGGGGAACAGGGCGATCAGAACCTTGTGAGCCTTGAAGAGCTTTTGGAAGTATATAAAAATCTTTAGGAGAAAAGATGGTTGACTATAATTCAGACGAAGAGAGGTTTACAGCTGTTGTAGATTTCTTCAAAAGAAATAAAAAAAGTATTGTATTAACATTTAGTACTGTTGTATTCATTGCAATAACTAGCGTCAGTTTTAGCGCTTACAACGACAATCAGAATGCTCAAGCTGCAGACTTATATGATGCTTGGTTCGCAGGCCTTGCCGAAGAAACTTTTGATCTTGTAAAAACAGACATTGCCTATGGTTCGTTGCAAGAAAGTTTTTCAAAAACTGGCTATGCTGGACTTGCTCGCATTATAAAAGGTTCTCAATATGCAACAGAAGGTGATTTTGAGTTAAGTTTAAAAGAATTTAATGCGCTACTAGATTCGACCTCAGGCCTATTTGGCAATGATGTTTTAAATTCTATTGCTAGAATAAATATTGCAAGAATAGAGTTTAGCAAGAAAAATTATTCTAATGTTTTAGAGGTTCTTGAACCATTAAATTCTGCTGCTGAGCATTCTATGGTTTTTGAGATCAAGGGAGACGCTTTGACGGGATTAAATAAAAATCAATTAGCTCTTAGTCAATACAATTTAGCCTTAACAAACATGCAAGACGACTCCCAAAAATCTTTACTAAAAATTAAGATTAATCAGCTTACACAATCAACCAAATGAAATATAAATTTACTTTATTGCTTTTACTTGGCATTGTTTCTTCCTGCTCTTCTCTAAGCTCTTTAAATTTTTGGAGCGATGATTCTGCAGAAGATATTTCAGTCCCATCCGAACTTCTAAAATTTAAAGAAGATGCAGTAGTTTCTATTGCGTGGAAAAAATCCTTTAAAGCTTCAAACGACCTAGGATCATTCAAGCCTTCTTTTTATGCAGGGCAGATGTTAGTTGCAGACTCAGATGGAGAGATTACTTCCCTAGATCCAAAAACAGGTAGTGCCAATTGGATCATTAGGCTGGAAAGAACTCTTTCCGCTGGAGTGGTAGCTGGGTTTGGAAAATTTGTTGTTTCTGATGTAGATGGATATGTAATAGGACTTGACTTGGATACTCAAGAAATTTTGTGGGAGACAAATATTGGTGGTGAAGTTCTTGCAAATGCTGTTATCGACGCTTCTCTCGTAGTTGTTAAAAACTCAGTAGGTGAATTGGTTGCGCTTGATTCTTCAACTGGCAAGCAAAAGTGGGTCTTTAGATCCCAACTTCCCGCACTAACTGTTCGTGGAACTGGCGAGCCAGTTATCAAAGATGGAATGGTATTTTCTACCTTTGATAATGGAAGGCTTGGAGTATTTCAATTAAATACAGGCTTCTTTTTGTGGGATGGCCCAATTTCTTTTGTTGAGGGTTCTTCCGAGCTTGAAAACCTTCTTGACGCAGATTCCTCTCCAGTATTTGAAAAGCAACTGATATTTGCAACCAACTATCAAGGCAATTTAACAGCTTTTGATATGGCTCAAAAAAGACCAGTATGGAATACCAAGGCGTCATCCTTTCATTCTCCTGTTATTGGTAAGGGCATGATGATGGTTATCCAGGACGATGGCTCAATTCTTTCGTTTTCAACCGCTAACTTAGCATCTTCATGGATATCAGATGAATATAAGCGTCGAGATCTTTCTAACGGCGTGATGTTCAATAATTTACTATTAGTTGGAGATTTAGAAGGGTATCTTCATGTTATTAATCCATTGGTTGGAAAAACCCTTGGTAGAAAAAAAGTTTCCAGCAATCCCATTAAGAGCATTGCAACTTTTGGAGGATTGGCTTATTTAATAGACCAGGACTCTAATTTAGTTGCTATTTCGCTCTAAAATGTTTTACCAACATGTTAAATTCAATAGCTATTCTTGGCAGACCAAATGTAGGAAAATCTTCCTTATTTAATAAACTTACCAAAAGTAGAAATGCAATAGTGTCAGATTTTTCTGGCCTCACTAAAGATAGAAATTTTGGTTATAGCAATATCAAGGGGAAGCAATACTTGGTAGTAGACACTGGTGGCGTGGGGTCAGAGATAACAGATTTTAGCGAAGCAATTACTGAGCAGGCTCTTATCGCCGCAGAAGAATCAAACCTCATTTTATTACTCATAGATGGCTCTCAGGAGCTCACCTCTGATGACATTAATTTATTTCAGACTGTTCGCAAGCTAGATAAAAACTTTGTAGTGGTTCTCAACAAAATTGATATTAAGAAGCGATCCAATGCTAAGGAGGACTTGTTAAAAAGAGGCGCAGGAGAAATTCTTGAGATTAGCGCAGAGCACTCACAAGGCATTAAAGAGCTACAAATTTACCTTGCTAAAAATCTAGAAGATACAGCTACCTTAGATACGCCCGGAACAAAAATTGCGGTTATTGGGCGACCAAATGCTGGCAAGTCCACATTTATTAATCAATTCACCAAACAAGATAGATTAATAGTTTCAGATATTCCAGGTACAACCATTGACTCAATTCACGTTCCCTTTACTTTTGACGATGAGGAATTTGTTTTTATTGATACGGCTGGAATAAGAAAAAGATACAAACAGAGCCATGCAGTTGAATATTTTTCATACGTAAGAGCAATGCATGCAGTCGCAGAATCGGAAATAGTCTTAATGCTAATAGATGCAAATAATGGCGTGGTCGATCAAGACCTAAGAATTCTTAATTTAATTCGGGAGCACGGTAAGCCAGTTGTTATAGCATTAAATAAAGTTGACAAGCTAACGGCGAATGATATTGAAAACCTCATTGATTCAAAAAAATATCACAACTCAGTCTTAAACGATTTAGTTATTACACAAATATCAGCATTGCAAAAAATAGGGTTTAAAAAACTTTTTGATACGCTGACTGATGTCCACAATACCGCAACAACAAAATTCTCAACCGGTATGCTTAACAAATTACTTGAAAAGTTTACTAATGCTACAAACACTCCAACTGTTGCAGGCCGTCCTGTAAAGATGAGGTATATCCATTTTGGAGGAATGTACCCAACAAAACTGATAATACATTCAAATGTTTCAAGTAAAGTTCCAGCTAATTATAAGAGGTACTTAATTAATTCATTTAGAGAAGCTTTAAATTTAAAAAGTGTTGAATTAAATCTTATTTTTAGAAAGGGCGATAATCCATATGAAGGTAAAAAGAATGAACTTTCAGCTCGACAGATTAAAAAGAAAAAACGTTTAGTCAAACATATTAAAAAGAATAAGTAATTTTAGTTTTTATCTTTATATTGTAGTAAAACTTCATAATCAATAGCTTCAAACCCACTTAAAACAATAAATAATTTTTTGTCGACTTTAAAATCCTTATAAATTCAAATCTCACTACATAACTTTGCTGGGTTAATGATTAAATGCTTGGTATAATTTAACTACTTAAGTAAAAGAAGAGAACATATGTCGAATATTCACAACCGAACTCGCCCCGTTTATATGAATCTTATGCAGATTAAGCTACCTATATCAGCAATTTCATCTATAACTCATCGTTTGGCTGGAATCTACATTTTTTTTATTACCCTTCCTCTTGCCCTTTTTCTTCTATATTTTTCTACTAAAAGCTATAATGATTTTATGCTGATCTCGAATACTTTTAATAAATCGTTACTATTTTCAACATTTGTTTCCTTTAGCTTTTTAATCTTCGCTTACCATATACTGACTGGTATTCGTCATTTGCTTCAAGATTTACATATCGGTGAATCCCTCCAAGCCTCTAGGGCATCTTCTTACATAGTTTTCTTCATATGGTTCTTATTTGCTTGCATAGTCTTTAGCAAGGTTTATCTATGATAGGCTCAACCTTATTTTATGCTCAACGTCTGACCGCAGTTTTCTTGCTTGGGTATTCACTTTGGCTTCTTTCCTTTTTTATACTAAATCAGCCATTGGAATATAATATTTGGGTCTTTTTTACAGATCAGATGCATTTCCTCATCCTCACAAGCATTATGGCTATCATTATTGCAATTCATGCATTTATAGGCTTGTGGACCATTGGAACTGATTACTTTACCTCAAGAACTCTTGGCTTTCTTAGTCCAGCTATTGCCAAGCATGCTGACGTAATCAGAGGCCTGTATTCTCTTCTTTTTACCATTTGGGGCATCTCAATCATTATTTTTATTTTACTTATTATTTGGAGCTAAATTTTGGACACCCTAAATTCATCAAACATTAAAACCTTAGAATTTGACGTACTGGTTATTGGAGGCGGAGGCTCGGGCATGAGAACTTCACTTGAGTTAGCAAAGTCAGGATTAAAAACTGCTGTTGTCTCAAAAGTTTTTCCAACCAGATCGCATACAGTTTCTGCGCAAGGAGGCATCACATGCGCAATTGCAAGTGCTGATCCTGAAGATGATTGGCGTTGGCACATGTACGACACCGTCAAAGGGTCAGATTACATTGGTGACCAGGATGCAATTGAATATATGTGTTCTGAAGGTCCAAAAGCAGTTTTTGAGCTCGAACATATGGGCTTACCATTTTCTAGAACAGAAAATGGACGTATTTACCAAAGACCATTTGGCGGGCAATCTAAGAATTTTGGAAAGGGCGGCCAAGCATCCAGAACTTGTGCGGCTGCTGATAGGACAGGACATGCTTTGCTTCACACGCTTTATCAAAATAATGTTAAAGAGGGTTCTAATTTCCTAAATGAATGGTTTGCCGTTGATCTGGTATTAAATAAATTTAAAGAAGTTACAGGTGTCATTGCTTTCTCTATCGAGACAGGTGAAACAGCATACCTCAAGGCTCAAGCGACTGTGCTGGCTACAGGAGGTGCTGGAAGAATTTACTCATCCACAACGAATGCTTTGATTAATACAGGAGATGGCCTGGGAATGGCATTAAGAGCAGGCATTCCAGCTCAGGACATGGAGATGTGGCAGTTTCATCCTACAGGAATATACGGTGCTGGCTCTCTTGTTACAGAAGGATGTAGGGGTGA
>Ga0115000_10000237_pt1 | contig 50844 bp, 42 predicted proteins | sample ArcticOcean_MG_C_6_FD_89690 | JGI IMG/M metagenome (GOLD analysis project Ga0115000, IMG submission 89690) | Marine microbial communities from western Arctic Ocean - ArcticOcean_MG_CB8_128 | ecosystem: Environmental > Aquatic > Marine > Oceanic | place: Arctic Ocean: Canada Basin | collected...
AGAAATTGTGGCAGAGAAAAAAGCAGTCGCCGATCTCCTGTCGATTGGAAGAAATTTCACGCTCACCAAAATCAAAAAAAGGATCAAGAAAACCGTTTTTGTCACTCCTTTTTGCGCGATAAGGATGGTGGTCCAAATCTGAGACCACGGGAACTACCGCTGAAATAGTGGGATCGGAGACAATTTCTTTTACACAATCATCAATCCATTCTACCTTTACGCAAACAGTGTTAGCCAGCAATACGATTAAGATGTCTGGTTCTATGTCATCTTCTTTCATTGTTTCAAGGGCGTGCAGGATAACATCTACGTGCTTGGCATCTGGGCGACCGAGATCATTGGGGCGCTTAATTTTTTTGTATCCACATTCTTGGCCCAGGGAAAGGATTTTTTCATCATCGCTACTTACAAAAAAGTTATTTATGAAACCACATTTTCGGGCAGCCTCTGCAGGGTAGGCCATTAGGGGTTTGCCGCAGACTTCGCGGATATTTTTATCCTTCAGCGTATTATTTCCCCTGCCTGTGAGGAGAGCTACCGTCAGCAAGGATTCCTCCATTAAATTTCCTTTGTTTTGAAATATAAGGAGAGAAGATTTAATGCCATTTCATAGTGATCAATGTCTTTAATTTCCAAAGACGTCAGCTTATCGACTTCGTAATAGAATGGTGTTTCACCAAAGTATATGCGATTTTGTCGATAATTTTCTCGAGGTGTAATGTAGCACCCATTTGTGTTTCTATAAACCGGTTCTATATCTTTACGTCCTTTAAATTGATCGATATCGAAATTTAAGGGCTTACTCTGATAAAAGATATATTCCTGCTCCTGATGGACTGCAATCAAGCTGTCGTGATTTTTGGGGAGTTTAAAAAATGTTTCAAGCATTCCCCGATAGTCGCCGGCAGAAATAAAGGGTGATGTGGCATGAGTCCATAAAACGAATTCACTTTCAATCGGGTTAACACTTTCCTTTATCCACTGAGAAGGATCTGATCCCTCGCTTCGTTTGACGATATTCACTCCATAACTTTGAACGAGATCAATAATTTTATCGGATGGGGTGGACACATAAATATTTTCTTTTCCAGTAACACCCAGTATCTGGGATATTTTCCACTCCAAGAGGGTTGTATCGCCAAACCGCACTAAATCTCCATCGGAATAGTACTGGTTATTGTCCAATGCGGGAATCACCACAGCAATATTTTCAAACATATTAAGACCTCATTCTCAAACGGGTGAGCCGGGCAGTTTCTGATTCCATAAACAGGTCGCTAATTTCTTTTTTGGATAAAATATAAAGTTCTTCAAACCTGAGAGCTTCAGCGATACTGTTTTTATTTTCTAGCATCATTTGTGTTGGAAAAATTACCTTTCTTGTTTCCAGCCTGTGAATCAGTCTAGGCCATTTTTCGGCATCTCGTCCGAACCTTTCCATGCTTTTTTTACTTAAACTTCCGCCCACTGTCATTTTCATTCCTGAGCTAGAAACTTTTCTTCCTAATTCTTCTAGCAAGCCAAATATAAAGTCACTGTCCGGAATTATTTTGGAATCAAAGTAGGAGGAACTAAGATCTGTTCGTCCGATTGTAATGTTGTCAATTTTTCCTTTTCCTAACTTCAGAATCTCTTCCAGGTTTGCTACAGCTTGTTGTGTTTCAATATTTATGGAAAGGTGAATATCAGTATCCTTGTATATTGAGGCCACTCCATCGATGAACTTTTTCAAACCAAACGCGCTCTCCACCATAGGCGCAATGAGTCCATCCACGCCGATTTCGAGAGAATCCTTTATATCGCGGAGAGCTTCGACTCCTCCAATTTTCAAATACAGAGATATATCCAATTTGTCGGTGATCCGACGAAGTCTCACCAAATCTCGGAAAGAAGAACCTTCGGCCTCAAACTCTGCCTTGATTCCCTGTAAATTATATTTTTCTTTCAACCGAACTAGTTGGTCAAAAAGTTTCTGTTCAAGCCCGAACATTTTCCCCATGAATAAATCTTTCTAATTCTTTTAAAAGGACTGCACTGTTATCTTCTTTTTTTGCGGGAACTACATATCCCCATTTGGCTTGAATTGTGGCTAAGCCTTCAATGGTTCCGCAAGATTCGAGGTGCTCTTCCAAATCATCAATGAACAATGCTTCTTCAATTTGATATTTGTTGATCAGACTCTTGATGATAAGTTTTTTAGATCTATAAGATTCATATTCTGTTTTTGCAAAGATATTGGAGTCTAGGATGTCCATATTGTGCAAATCCATAAGATCTTTTACTGATTCTCTGTCCCGAGTAGTTACAAGGAAAAAATGTTCTTTAAATTTCCTCATTATAATGCGTAAATCTTCCACAATATTATAGGGAAAAATCATCGATAACCAGTGGTCGTGTTCTTTTTCCCTTAGCTGTTGTCTAGTTTGAAAAAATTTTTTTTCAAAAGAACAATGCTCTCCTTGCGTCTGTTGATCCATTAAGCTTTTATATTCGATTTCAAGGTCATCGGTCGAGGGCCCTTCTTCGATAGCTTTCATTACATAATAATAATTCCACGCCGGTCCAACCAAATATCTAAGCTGATTAAACTTTTCAAAATGTTTTGACCCAAAATCGATGTCAGAAATTCGATTTGAACGATCTAGAGATATCATAGACACAGCATAGACCTCACGGACGGTGTCGAACAACACACCATCAAAATCAAGAAAAACGGCACGGTTAATTGTTGTATTCATACCCTGTATTTTCTAATTCGCTCAATCGCCACCCGCAACGGTGAAGGTCTCTCCGGTAATAAAATTTCCCGCTTCAGAAGTAAGGAAAAGAACCATTCCTGCCATATCTTGTGGCTTTCCCGCCCTTTTTAAGGGAATCATTTCTATACGTTCTTTAGGATTTTTCCTTCCCATTTTCTGGTGCATTGGGGTATCTATATAGCCACCGCGAACAGTGTTAACCAAAATATTATGCTTAGCTCCTGCTTTGGACAATCCAAGAGTGATTGTTTCCAGTGCTGATTTTGCAGCTCCATAATGTAGTGTTTGCGAAGAGCCGCCATATTTAACGGATATAGAGCTAATATTAATAATTTTTCCGCCACCGTTTTCTTTCATGTGCTTGAACGCGTTTTGAGCAAGAAAAAAGGGCGCTCGCGTGTTTAGCCAAAATGTTTTATCCCAAGAATCTTCATCCATATCCAGAATGTCTTTGGGGCCGATGGCAGCTCCTGCGTTATTGATAAGGACATCCAACCCGCCAAAATGATTTATAAAGGATGGGATAATGGATTTGCTGGATTCTTTTGTTAAATCTGCTTGAAACGCAGTCCCATCAACACCCATTTTCTTTATTTTTTCTACAAGCAGTGATGATTCCTTTTCGCCAACATTATAATGGATTCCTACGTTTGCCCCATATTCTGCAAATAAGAGTGCCATGCAGGAACCAATACCTCCGCTGGCTCCAGTTATTAAAACTTTTTTGTCTTTTATACTTTCAAACATGACACAGCGGGTTCATAAGGTGAGAATAATGCTTTAAACAAATGTACACCGATTACAGGGTTCGCATTGTGATCTTAGTTTTTCCTTATGCTTTTCTCTCAGCGCCATGTAGCTAGAGGACTGCCATAAATCACTGAGGTCTTCGGATAAAGCATTGCCTGTGCTCAGGTGAGACTTGAAATCGACATCACATGGGTTTACTTTCCCATCCCACCATACAAACATACGCCGCCAAAGATCAGAGCAAGGCTCCTTTGTATCGTTTACAGGTCGGTCGTAAGAGTTTTCCCAGGGATTGTATTTTACGAATGCAACCTGATCTACTAGGTCTCCCCAGAATTTTTCCATATCCTCCAACTTGTCTGTTCCCGGAACCTTTACCCCTGAAACTCGGGTGATCATCTTTGACTCGGGGAAGTGCTTTTCACGAATTTCCCGAAACAATTTGATATTGTCAAAAACTTTTTCAAGCGAACCATTCACCCGTAATTGGCTGTATGTTGGCTCAGAAGCTGCATCGGCTGAGAAAACTACTGTGCTGACTCCAGCTTCGAGAATTGCATGACACATTTTTTCATCCAAAAACCAAGCATTGGTATTCAATTTTAATGCTAGAAACTTTCCGCCAGCGTACCTTATCATGGACTCAAAATCAGGGCAGATCAGAGGCTCACCCCGAGAGGCAAGGGTTACCGCCTCACACTTTCCCTCCGCTTGGTCTATGAGTTGCTTGAATAAGTCGAGCGACATCATTCCCATCATTCCGTTGCTCTTACGGGTAAACTCTTCATCGATCTGATAACAAAACAGACATCGGTAATTGCAGACCGAAGCCGGTTCTATCTGAAGGCAGGGGGGGAAGTCATCCAACCGGAGCCTTTGGGGAAACGTTTCGTATCGGAATCGATAATATAAATATCTTGGAAGGTCTTTATCTTCCAGTTGACATATTTCGTCCAGGTTGTAAGAGTGTAATTTAAAAGGGATAACTTTATTATCAATGGTTTCCGGTTCTAATAATTCAGAGCATGCAGATTGGATAATATTCTTCTTATAATCGGAAAGGGAAAGGGTAGCTAGGCGTTCCATTAAAATTCGAATCCGCGGAAAAACATCTTCCAATGTCTTATGATGGCGAATATCGAAAAAACTATTTTGCTTGTTATATGCGTTAGAAGGAGACGACATGGCAAATGGGAATAAAACATCCTGTCATTTATGAATGAATTTCTCTTCAGCAGAAATATTGCGAACTACAGTATATATCATAATATGGTAAGGTTTTCGGAGAAATTCCCCTAAAACGTTTAATGGTTCTGCAAATGAAAATAGACTGTTAATAAAACACAAACCTCTTCCCTTAGAAAGGTATTTCATTAAGATAAAATAGTGTTAGCTGAGGGTGGAGATCATTATTTATTTAAACATCAATGAAACTCTTATTTAAAATTTTATTAGGTTTTCCTTTGTCGTTAATTTTTTTTCGATTGCCTCTTCTCAAGAGGTACGGCAACTACCTGATTTCAACTTGGCATAACAATAATAATATGTCCAAGCTGGACCATTTTCTTTATCCTGCCATTTGTTACTCATGGATAAATTATGTTTACCTGCGAGAACCAGACCCTGATAAAAGAGAAGCGCTTAAATCAATTGTGATGGGGGGAGAATCTGGAAAGAACTGGGCAAAGTTATATAACGATAAGAAACTGGACCTGAACTCTAAAGTTGGGGCTAAGCAATTAAAAGATGTCAATCCTTTGTATGTGGACATCTCAGAATATTTAGCAAAGTTGTCAGAAAAGAAGAGTGTAGTTGTTCAAATTGGAAGTTCTTCAGGTAGGGAGGTAGCCTACTTTTCAAATTTATTTCCAAAGATAAAATTCATTGGCACTGATATTTATGATTCTGTAATTGAGTTTTCAAAACAAAAGCACTCCTTTGAGAACTTAAGCTTTGAAAAGTTTTCTGCACAAGACTTACCCTTTTTGCTTTCCAATTATAAGCAAAACGAACTGGTCGTATATTCTTCAGGTTCCCTTCAGTATGTTCAGCCAGAGCATCTGAAAAAAGTTTTCAGAGGCTTAGCGCAATTTCCTAGTTTAAAAATTTTTCTCATAGAGCCTGCTAATTCTTCAATAAAAAAACCTGACGAAATCCAAGGAAGTTTATGGAGAGGAAATTTTTCCTACACTCACGATTATAAATTTTATGCTGAACAAGCCGGATTAATAACAAAAAAGCATCTGATTATTTATCCTTACTCGCCAGATGATCCTACACATCATTCAACTTGTCATTATTACTACTTTGGGGAAACCAGATAAATATGACACAAGGCTAACCCTTATTGCGGTATGATTTGAATCAAATTGAAACCAATTTCAGGATTAAGTTTTGATGCAGATTTTATGAAATTGTATCGCCAATATTAGAAAAGATCCTTAACCGGAAATATCGATAGACCTCATTAATGAAAATTTGCTATTATGTATTCTATAGAACTTCTAGCTTTCGATCGCAGAATTAACAGTTCATGAGTCTCCAAAATCATCCCAAAATTTTAATTGTTACAATACCTATTCGTCCAGTTCCGACCGATTTTCCTCCTCTGGGAAGTTTATCTGTTCTTTCTGCTTTGGGAAGAGCGGGTTTTGAAAACAATCAGTTTTATAATATAGATTTTTTACGCCCTGAATATTCGGAAATGCTCAGTCATATAGTGGAAGAAAAGCCGGATATACTTGGAATAAGTGCGGTAGTTTCCACCGCTTATGCGTTTACAAAAAAACTCTCCGTTGATATAAAAAATTTATTGCCTCAAACAACTATTCTAATGGGAGGGAATCTGGGAGCCTCGGCTGAAATTATCCTGAAAAAAACGGGCGTGGATTTTGTTTGTACAGGAGAAGGAGAAAAAACCATTGTCGATTTTGCCAATTGTTGGATGGCAGCTAAAGCAAAAAGCGATTATTCGCAAGTCAATGGTCTGGCATACCTGGATGAGCAGGAAGAATTAGTAATAACTCCGTATGTAGAATCAATTGGGAAGGATGAGGTTTACGATATTGACTGGACCCTTTTGGAAAAATTAGGGCAAGTGGAGTTTTTTTTTCCTAGCAAAGAAGGGTCTCCAATAATTGCATCGAGTTTCTCTGGGGACTCTAGAACTCAAGAAACTCATAGGACTGGCAAGCGGATCGGAGTAATTCCTGGAAGCAAAGGGTGCGTGGCTCGTTGTACTTTCTGTCATCGTTGGGATAAGGGGATACGATATGTTCCTGTGCCTATTCTAATGGAACGGATAGATTTCTTAATTCAAGAATACAACGTCGGATTTCTTAGTTTTGCGGATGAAAATTTCGGAACAGACAGAAAATGGTTGAAAAGTTTTATTGAAGAAATAAAAAAGCGAGATTTGTTATGGCGTGTAGGAGGTATGCGAGTCAATACCCTCACTTCTGATCTGATTAAGCAAATGAAAGAAAGTGGCTGTGTCAGTATTTATTGTGGAATGGAAAGCGGCAGTCAAACCATGTTGGACGTCATGGAAAAAGTCACCAAAGTGGAACAGAACTACAATGCCGTCAAATGGATGGCTGAAAATGATGTGTTTACTATAATACAACTCATTGTTGGGATGCCTGGTGAAAATCTCAAAACTATTGCGGAGACTATTGAGTTCACGTCCTACTATGTTGAGCAGTCACCAAAAAACGATCCAAACGCCTTGAGCATTAATTTTGCTCAGGCACTTCCAGGAACTCCCTTGTATGAAGTTGGAAGGCATCAGGGGGAAATTGGACAATCCTTAGAGGAAGAGGAACAATACCTTCTAAAAATATCCGACCGAGACGCCCGCGATGGAGAGACCTTTATTAATTTCACTCATTACCCAAGGCTCTTGTTGGAGCAATGGCATTTTGAAATACAAAACCAAACTCGGCATGCTTATATTAAAAAATGGGGGTTAAGTAATTATCATAAAATAATTCATCAATCGCAAAGATATAAAAATTTAGAAACCAAACCATCATTATCGCCTTCTGTCGACACAGGCTATTTTGCCGACCCCGCTCGCCAGAGAGAAAGTTTTGTGCTAAATGATCAACCCTTGAGGCCTCAGGCAAGCAGCGATGCAGCTGATTCTCTAAATGAAAAAGAGGAAGAAATTTTATCAGAAAGGGCACCTTCTTTTTTTAATTTGCTAAGAAGGAAATCTGTCCGTGCCATGGCAACCTATTATCCAAACTTAATATGGAGGGTCAGGTTTTTCACCTTCTTTTTGATTTTGGTAAATAGTTTTTTTAAATACGATTTTAAAAGCTTCCTTATCTTTTTAGCCGAATATATAGGATGGAAACTAAATGTTTTATTTAGGGTAAATGATAGTTCTTTAATGCCAGAACGTATCTCACTGAGGAAACGTTTAAAGAATTTAAAATATCCTGAAATACCTAGTGATAATCCCGCTATGGCTTTACTGCGTAAGGGGCGTTGAGCTAAAACCCAACGGTTGCGCTTGCAGGCTAAATCTGAGTATTATTTCAGCCATGCAGAATTTTGTTTCCATAGTATGGTGGAAATTGTTTAAATTATTGGCTCTTTGGAATCCAAATAATTTAATAGAATGAAAAAAGTTTAATTCCTTAGCAGGCCCTTTTCAGCCAAATTAACTTTCAGGTAAAAATCCGAATGAGTCTTAAGCAAACGTATGTAATTGCAGAAGCAGGTGTTAACCACAACGGTTCACTAGAAATGGCTAAACAACTGGTTGATGCCGCCGTTGCCGCCGAGGCTGATGCTGTAAAATTCCAGACCTTTAAGACAGAATCCATAGTTAGCCGATTTGCAGGGAAAGCCGATTATCAAAAAGAAACCACTGGCTCTCAAAGCTCTCAATTTGAAATGATAAAAGAGCTTGAATTGGATGAACAAAATCAAAAGAAGCTTTTTGACTATTGTGGGGAGAAGGGCATCCAATTCTTATCCACACCTTATGATCTGGAAAGTATAGATTTTCTGGCTGTTGAGTTAAACCTTCCTACTTTGAAAATAGCATCAGCAGAAATTACAAATGGTCCGTTGTTGTTAAAGGCGGCTCAATCGCAAAAGTCGATAATATTGTCTACGGGGATGTGTGAGCCAAGTGAAATTGAAACCGCCTTGGGGGTTCTAGCTTTCGGTTATGTGGAGACAGATGTTGCGCCTTCTCTTGAAGGATTTAAAAAAGCCTATTTATCATCGGAAGGTAAATCAGCTTTATTGGATAAAGTCACATTGCTTCAATGCACTACGGAATATCCAGCGCCCTACGATGAGATTCATTTGCGTGCAATGGAAACTATACATGAGTTGTTTGGTCTGCCAGTGGGATATTCTGATCATACGGTAGGTCTCGCCATTTCTTTTGCAGCTACTGCGCTTGGAGCATCAATTATTGAGAAACACTATACATTAGATCGAAATCTACCAGGGCCTGACCATCGCGCCTCTTTAGAACCAGATGAATTGGCGGATATGGTTCGAGGAATTAGAACGATTGAAAAAGCAATGGGTAGCCCAGAAAAAACCTGCAGGCCCTGCGAACAAAAAAACAAGCCTGTAATGAGGAAGAGCCTGATCGCCAACGAAGAGATTAAAAAAGGCGATCTGTTGACCGAACAAAATTTAACTATAAAACGACCCGGCGATGGGGTTTCTCCCATGCGGTATTGGGATTATTTGGGAAAATCGGCAGATAAAGACTATGAGCCAGATGAAAAAATTTGTTTTTAAAGTTTTAAATGAAGAACTGCGAATAGTCCAAGTTCCTACTCGTAAAAAATAAAATGCAAAATCGGAGGATGACTTGACGGAAAAAATTGTCCATGTGGTTCATTGTATAGATACTGAAGGTCCATTGTATGAATCACTTCCTGAAACCTTCAAGCGTATAAAAGAGCTTTTTGATATTGACCTGTCTCCCTCGAGGGAAAATCTTGAGAAAATTCAAAAAAGGCTTTTAGATTTAGGTGGGCTTGAGGAAGAGGTGGCTCATGTTTTCAATCCCAAACTAATAAACTACAACGATACCTGGGATAAAATCGATGACATGCTGAAAGATATTATGTCAGAGGGTTTTCGAAGCAAATTTCCCGATTCTTTTGGCGGTGAATGGATATATAACTGGCATTGCGTGGATTTTATAGGTTATTCAGAAAACCCCCGGCGTAGAGATATGGGGTATCACCAAATTTTTGATCACTATAAATTTTTAATTGAAAATAACGAATCAAATAAAAATGATGGTCTGCATTTTCATTACCACCCGATGGCCTTTTCAAAAAAGGCCCATTATTGCGCCACCCATTATTTTGCGACGGGAAACCGATTATATGAAATTTTGGCCCGCGACATCATAGATCGCCACTGGTTCCCAGGAGTGAATCGGCCTGGATTTCATGTAATTCGCCCTGATAGCCATTGGTTTCTAGAACAGTTTGTTCCGTTTGATTATAGCAATCAAGGAATGGAAGAAGATGAATTGGAACAAAAAGACCTTGCCCACGGACGTTATGGAGATTGGCGTCGAGCCCCTAAAAATTGGCAACCCTACCATCCATCTCATGATGATTATCAAGTTTCCGGTGATTGCCGGCGCTGGATTACGCGGTGTTTGAATGTAGGGGCACGGTATAGATCCATTGGTCAAAAAGAAGTGGATCAGGCCTTTTCCGAAGCGGAGTCAGGGGCCTCTGTGATCCTTGCCTTCACCAACCATGATTTCAGGGACATGAAACCGGACATTGAAATTATGAGGGAAATGTTGTCAGAAGCTCAACAACGTTTTCCAGAGACTAAGTTTAAATATTGTGAGGGAAGGGAGGCTTTCAGGCAGGCATTGAATTTAGAAAAGACTTCTCCATGCAAGTTAACTTTGTCATTTGAAGGCAATGTCTTAAAAATTGAGAGTGACAAGAGAACTTTTGGGCCACAACCCTTTTTTGCTATTAAGACTCGGTCGGGAGAGTATTTTCATGACAACTTGGATTTTCAAGAACCATTTCATTCTTGGACCTATACCTTTGATCAAGCAACTTTTGAATTAAATGCTTTGGAAAACATAGGTGTCGCCACATGTGACAATACTGGAAATGTCACTATTGTGGATTTTAATATTCCAAAAGATTTCTCATCAAGCCATTACCTTTAGAGATAAGGGTATGTTTTTTAGAATTTTATTGAACAATACTGTGAAGGTTTTCCTGGAAAACCAAGTATTTTTTGCAGTTAGTTGTAAAAAATCTGATGGCATTTTTATCGGAAATTAGAAATCAAATGCTCAGAGCGCTTCGACTTGCTAAGAAGGCTGAACGTGATTTTTTAGAAAACTTAAAGCATCTTCTTTGGCTGAGCAAAAAACAGGATTTTGATCGAAAGCGGCTTGCATAGGGTGCATCAGTTGTCCGACTTCTTCAACATTATCTTCCGTTATTCCCCAGGGAGTCAGGTAACTCTCTACCCCTAATTCACTATATAGTCCCTTCAGTTTTTTCAAAAAATCCCAACTTTTTTCCTCCGCCGAGCCTTCATTTCCAGGTTCAATAAGGTCATAGATTTCAGCGTAATCAAAATATCCTTTTTTAATATTAAACTCAATCACGTCGAGAATAAACATACCACCAGCCAGTCCATGTGGCATTTTGAAATGTACGCCTAATGGATAGGAAAGTGCCCCAGCTATACCCGACCCTGAGTTGAACAAAGCAATCACACCAATATAGCTTCCCAAAAGAAGCTGTTGCCTCTTTTCTTTATTCTGGGGATCATTTTTCAAGCAGGGTAATGCGGAAAATATAAGTCGAAACCCCTCCTTACTGTACATACGTGTTAAAGGGTTTGCCTTTTGACACATAAAACTTTCCATAGCATGAACCATAGCATCCAGCCCTGAAGACAATGCAACTGAAAACGGACAACTCAAAGTCCACTCAGCATCAAGGATGGAATAGGTTGCATTTAGGTGGTTACCATTGATGCCCAGTTTTTTTTGTTCTTGTTTGTGGGTGAACACTGCGTTGATGGTGACTTCGCTACCTGTCCCCGCTGTAGTAGGAATAGCAATGACGGGTACTCCGGGAATTTTGACTTTATCAAATCCCCGGTAATCCACTCCCTTCCCTGGGTTGGTCATTAATACCGCTACTGCTTTAACAATATCCAGACAACTCCCGCCACCAATCCCTACTATTACATCTGCATCCTTATTGGGCCGGATTTTATTTGCAATCTCATCTAGGTAATCGTAATCGGGTTCTTCGGACCCACGCAATACTTCCACACTCAACTTGGACGTATGATTTTCCAGAATAGATTGTATTTCTTTAAAATATTCGGAATTTTCATAAACTCCTGCATGAACCATCAAGATAACGTTTTTGAAATTCCGTTCTTGAAGGAATGCCCCCAGTTCTCTTGAAAGTCCAAAACCATAATGCATTTGGGTTGATAACTTAAAATTAAATTGTTCCATCGTAATATATTTAATGTCCTATAAAACTACAGTTAATAAAAGAATATAAGAAATCCATTGTTTTAGGAGGATCGAAAAATGGTGACTTCTAAAAATATTTAATTGATTCAATTAGGAAGTTTATCAAGCATAGGTCTTCTCCCGTCCAAAAATTTATATTCAAGTATTCAATGAGGAAGAATGTTTTAAAAATAATTCGTTTAGTTCGTGACCAGAGATTTTTTTTATCGCAAGGACACCCTCACTCATTCCAATGAGCAGTGTCAAATTGGTCTCGTCATAATGTATTTTCCCAAAACAAATATTCATTTTATTTTCTAGTATGTAGTCATACTCTAAAAGTTCATACGTGTCGTTTGCAATTTTTATCTTAGGTGGTCCTAGAAGATTTTCAAAAGGATAAAAGGAAAAAGCTCTTTTAAACCGCATTAATTTTTCAGATCCCCACGAGAAATCTATATATCCTGAATTGGGAATATTGCTGCTTGAGAAATAAGTTCTTTTGTTTAAATCCTGTTTATAAGAAACAAGATTCTCTTTGCAGATATCCGGTAGTAGTATTCGAAATAACTTCACACCTTCAGTAATTGATTTCATAATTAATGATATGGCTGTGTCAGAATTATTTATGTCGAAATAGGATTGAGCGATGATTTCTCCTTGGTCAATTTTCTCGCTCATGTAATGCCAAGTCACCCCATGTTTGCCTTCATTATTAAATATAGCCCATGTACATGCATTTAATCCGCCGTATTTTGGTAAGGGGCCATTATGGAAATTGAGAACAGCCTTTGCTGGGGAGGAAATAAGCTCTTTTTTTAAAATTTGATGGTTGTTTACACTGATCAAATAATCAATATTTGATTTCTTAACAGTCTGTATATTATGTTTGGAATTGATCTCTGTTGTCACTGTGGCAGGTATGTTCTCGTTATTAAGTTGCTCGGGGAGTTTTTTGTCGAAAAAGCCTTTCGATGGGTCAATAAAAACATATTTAATATTTAAAGAATGCTCTGTAGAGTTTTGATTGTATCGCTTTACCACTTCAATGCAATCTCTTAGTGTTTTGCCGCTACCAACGAAGGCAAAATTTATTTCATTCATGGTGAGACAAATATATAGGGGTCATCTTTAATTTTAGTTAAAAAATAATTATAGATATATTCCATATCAACCGAATATGCTTTTACGTGTTTACTTTTTCGAAGCATGTCCCCTGAATCTAAAATTTCATCATAAATCTTGTTGTAGTGTCGCTTTAGACCCAGTTCGGCAGCATATAATCTGACGGTAAATTCAGTTTCAACTCCATTATGGACTATTTTATTTTTAAAATTGATCCATTTTCTGTAGGGAACTTTTGCGTCCACTTCTGCCGCATGAACTATTGAAGCATAATAAAAGTCGACACCCAGCATCACAAGTTTGAAGTTGAAATTGAGTACTTTCTTCCAAGGGGACTCTTCTCCATAACATTGCTCGTAATATCCACCACATATCTTTTCAGCTAATGGTCCAACACCACACAGCGAATCGAATGGATTTATACTTCTCACTGAGTCAGAAATATTCCTGACTTGCTCACATATTGCGCCAAAATCATTTTGAACAGGCGTATTTTCTAAATCAAACCTTCCCTGCTTGAACGTTTCCGAATTGCTGGCCGGGACCAAAAGAGTTCCTTGATCACCAATTACATCAAGTATGTCATCCACTGCTTCTTTTGGAGTGCCTACGAATGAGCTTAAGGTGGCGAATGACGAGTGTACTAGCAAATTGTCACCACGTTGTATGCCAAGGTCATTTAATATGTGTTTTATCCCGTCATTTGTGTTTTTCTGGTTTTCACTGCTCTCATCAAACCTAAGCATAGAAAAAAGTCCGGAAATTGATGTGTCAATTTCGCCTTCAGCTGTTGATAGATCCAGGGATATTTTCTTATCGCGCAGAGCAACAGCTATATTTAGCAGATCTAAAGAATCAATAATACCTCTTTCGATCAGTGCTAAGTTTATATCCACATCTTCAAGGCGGGGATAGCCACTACTCACAAATCTCTCCCTAAGTGAGTCCCAAATAAAATTTTTAAACCCATCCAAATCTTTAATTTTCATTTTCTGTTTTATTCTCATTTTTCCCATGCGTCGACCTTCGCCAATCAGCCAATTTCCCTTTATCAATTTTCCCGTTTTTATTAATCGGAAGAGTTTCCAAGAAATGGAATTCTTTTGGTACCATATAGTATGGAAGGTTATTGTTGCATGCTTTTTTCAATTCGTTTTTATCAAGTTGTTTGCCGTCATAGAATGCAATAATATATTTTTGGTCATTATAATCTGAATATGCTAAAGCCACAGCCCTGTCAATTTCAGCAAAGGCCCTCAAGACATGCTCGATTTCGCCTAGTTCAACCCTATAGCCTGAAATTTGCAGTTGATCGTCTGTTCGTCCAATAAAAATTAGATCACCATTTTTATCAAACTTAACTAAATCACCAGTTTTGTACCACAGGCCTTTCATGTGACCATCCCAGGTTTCTTCCACAAATTTTTCGTGGGTTAACTCCTCATTGTTCCAATAGGAAGATACTACTTGAGGTCCTGATAGGCAGAGTTCCCCTGTATCTCCATTTTCAACAGGTTGTCCTAGGTCGCCGATCACCTCAACACTTAGAGAATCAAAAGGTTTTCCGATGGGGACGACCCCGTTAGGACATTCTGATAAATTTGAATTGAATTCATATGCAGTAAAAAAAACTGCAGCTTCTGTAGGTCCATAAAGATTTATAACTTTTGCATTTGGCGCAGCTGTTGAAAATTCTTCTGCCGTTTCGGCTAACAAAGGCTCGCCGCAAAAGAAGGCGTATCTCAGGCTGGAAAAAAAATTAGTTTTCAACAAATTGAACTTTGAAAGAAAGTTTGCGACTGAAGGTACCGATGTCCAAACCGTAATTTTATTTTCAGAAACAAAACGCGCCGGCGTCATACATTGAGATTTGGGCGTGCAATACAAACAACCTCCCGATGCGAAGCTTAAAAAAATTTCCGCTACAGAAAAGTCAAATGAGTAATCCGCATTTTGAATAAACCGATCATCCTGATTAAAGCCATACATGTTCGTCATTACTTCAATCAGATGAAGAATATGACTATTTTTAATAGCTATTCCCTTTGGTTCACCGGTGCTTCCAGATGTAAATAATAAATAAGCAGTATCACAAAATGTTTTTTTTTCTGTTTTTCCATGTTGGTCACCAATCTCAGTATCCTGCCCATCTTTGTCGACCCACAAGATATTATGTCTCTCTGAAATAACTTTGTGGCCTGCAATTTCTCGATCCAATACTATGATGGTATATGTGGCTCCGTCTTCAGGTAAAATAGTTAGCAGAACTTTAAGGTGGGAGCTTTCTGTTACTATTGTTTTTATGTTCGATTTTAATAAAATACTTATATTTTTTTTGGAAGGAAAAGTTGGATTTAGAGGAACGTATCCTTTTCCATTATATAATATCGATAAGATAGCGGCATACATTGAGAGGCTTCTGTACGAAAAAATGCCAATTAGGCAATCTCCGGAATCTGCTCTATCTAGAGCGTCTTGTGCGCCCAGCACATAGCCACTTAAATCTCTATAGCTAAAATAGACCCCATCAACAAACAGGGCATTATTGTCTGGATATTTTTCCACACTCGAAATAAATCCGTCAATCAGGTTATTCACATTAAATTCCTTGCATATGGAATACATAGCCAAAAATCTTTGAGCTTACCTCGAATTATTAGCTATTCAATTAATTCACGAGAATCCAGAATATTATAATCGAAAAAAATATCTAATTATTCTCAATAAAAACTAACAAATTAAAATGAAATTATTTTATCGCAGAAACCCTTGAAAAAAAATTACCAGAGAAAAAAATCAGGTAATAATGAATGGTCCAAGGGGGGGAGCGCAAACCTAACTCATCAACCATCTATTGATGCTAAATAATCAGCTAAGATTTCCCAACAGGGTTTTTCAGGTGACCCTCTTTTCTTTATATAAGCTTCCATATACTGGCTATAGCAGTCTTTATCAATGACCAATTCTCGCTCCCAATCTATTTTATCTTTGTCAGCCCACTGAACAGGCAATTTACCTAAACTTGCAGAAATACTTTTGATCATAGAGTCATAGTGATTGCGTTTAATTGGGTTAATAGATAAAAAAACTATCGGTTTTTTATACATAACGGGAAAATTAACAGAGGTGCTGCACGAACTGAAAACAAATTTTGAGTGTTTGACCAATTTGTGAGTTTCTCCTTGAACTATCCTTCTCCCTTCAAAAGGATTTTCCATCTTATAATATTGGACACGTGGATGACTCGCAATCACTACCGGACAATTAAACTTTTTTTCAACTATTCGAAAAAAACTATTCAAATTAGAAAAATATTCATCATTTGAGCATGGGAACGGTACGTTAAAAATACCTTGATCACGATGAAAGGGGCCACCATCATCCAAAAAGACCACATTCTCTGAATAAATATTTTGAACATTTTCGCTTAGAGAGAGGAGGTATCGGTCATAGTCCATTGCATGTGCTTCTAAAATTCTTGTTCTCTCATCTTTAAAATGGGCAATTGCTCCCATCAAGGTAGATGCCCCTCCCCGAAGAATGAAATCTAAAGGACGCAACCCGAGTTTTTTGAGAGGTAGTTTTTGGAGAAAAATATTCGCAACCACTGAAGGCCTACGGAGTATTTTTATAAGCCTCCCTCGAAAACTACTCTCTTCTCTTGGTATGGGAAAATTACCTAGTCGTGGCATTCCCCAAAGTGCCTTTGTACCAGCAATTTGCCTTAAGATACCCCAAGTTTGGAAGTTGTAGATTATTATAGGTATGAATGTATCTTGAGAGGTCAGGCAAGAAATACTATCAAAAAGAGAATTTTTATTGCTGAAACATCGTAAACCAGAAAAACCATTTAAGTCGAGAGGGCTTGTCTCCGCTTGGAAATTTGGACGAAAGATTTTCGAGCAATCCCAGAACTCTACAGAGAATCCTCGTTTTTGCAAAATATCGAAGCCAAATCTATCGTGATCGTGTTTGGAATATCGATCTTCAGATAAAAAAATAATCCTACGAGCGACCATTGGGCTGTAACCTTTTTGGGATTGCAATTTTCTATCTTGAGAAGATAGTGTTTAAAAAGTTTGTGTGCAAAATGTAATCAGTTCTTAGTCTAAACACAAAAAATGCCGAATTCAAACAAAGGGCGGGTATGGAACCATAAATTCTTCTAAAAAAATCGAAAATGAATCTAGCATTTTACTGAAAAATTATCAACTGATCTAAAGTAAGATCGCGTAAGTACCAATGAAAGCTTAAATGGAATACCATTATAAAAAAATTTATTTAAAATTCAGCCTCTTCATTATTGCCTCATAAGACCATCAATCTTTCTTTCTTGTTGCCTCATTTACCTTTTTTCAGTATCTTCTTTTTTTCAGTATCTTCTTCATGACATACATAGTGCTTGGGTTTTTATATTGTAACACCGATCAAACGTACGTGGATGTATGTTCCAATTTCAACAAACTTTCAGGAAAACCCGTATACTCTTTTAAACTGACCTATTTGCTACAAGTAGAAACTGGTCTAAAAGCTAAATTTGCGGGGAGGAATTTTAGAAAAAATAAATTCGCTAATTCTTTTTTCTAAAAAATCTTTTCTTAGATTATATTTGTGAATAAGATTGAAACTGGTTTAAATAAACTAGAGCTTTGTCGAGTCAATATAGTTTTTTATTAATATTTCTACACACTTAATTCTTATGCCAGGATTTGAAGTATTTGGGGAAGAGGAAAAACAAGCGATTAATGAATTGTTCGAAAAGAATGGTGGAGTTTTATTTGCCCATTCTTTTGACTCAATAAGAAATGGGATATACAGGGTAAGAGAATTTGAAGCTGCGTTTGCTAGTCGAATGGGAACTCAATATGCACAAGCCGTTTCATCTGGAACGGCAGCTTTAAAAGTTGGGCTAAAGGCTTTGGGGATTAAACGAGGCGATGAAGTCATAACCCAATCTTTTACTTTCGTAGCTACAGTAGAAGCTATTTTGGAAGCGGGAGCGACTCCTATAGTGGTGGATGTCGATGAAACTCTAAATATTTGCCCCAATAGTTTGGAAGCGGCCATCTCCGATAAAACAAAAGCTATTATTCCCGTGCATATGATGGGAGCGGCTGCGAATATGGATGCAGTTATGGAAATTGCCCAGCGACACAGCTTAAAGGTTTTTGAAGATACTGCTCAGGCTTGTGGTGGAAGTTATAAAGGAAAAACGCTTGGAACCATTGGGCACATGGGTGCTTTCAGCACAGATGCCGGAAAGACCCTTATGACTGGTGAGGGTGGAATGGTTGTGACGGCTGATGAAAACCTTTTTATCAGAGCTCGTTCTTATCATGATCACGGTCATGAGTATAGCACTTCCAAGGGACGAGCCGAAGAGGGAGCGCTTCTACCGGGGTTTAATTTCCGCTTGACCGAATTGCAAGGAGCCATTGGGTTAGTGCAGCTTTCTAAACTAGATATGATTCTTGAGAAACAGAGACAAAATAAGCAGCTCCTTAAAAATGCGCTGAAGGATTGCCCTTTCCAATTTAGGAAAATTCTTGATGAGGATGGAGATATTGGAGATGCGTTGGTTTTTTTTCTGGATACCCGTGACCAGACAAACACATTCGTTGAGAAAATTAGAGAGGCTGGGCTAGGTACAAAAAACCTTCCCGATGCCATTCGATGGCATTTCTCTAAACATTGGGAACATCTTTTTACAGATAATGGTTCTAAAGATCCTAGCTGGAATTCCCGATGGGCCTCATCAGCCAGTTTACTAGAGAGGGCGGTCGCTCTACCAATAATGGTAAAAATGTCGAAGGATGACATATATCAAATCGCTGAAAAAATAATCCGGATCAGCAAAGAAATTATGTAATGTCCTTTATCATTTTCTTATAACGTAAGGACTTTTAATGTCATCCCAACCTGATGTAGTATTATCCTCAACCTGTTTTAAGGAATCTAACTTACTTGGTTTGTGTGAGTTATTGACCACCAATGGTATTGATAAGGTGGAATTGAGTGGGAATATTCAGCATCTTCCACTTCCACAAATCCAAGAAATTCTTAATAAATTTAAAGGGCAAATTAAGTTTTATATTCATAACTATTTTCCTGCTCCATCGACACCTATAGTTCTTAATCTCGCACATCCCGATACCGTTGAAAAAACCATAGAGCATTGTGAAAAGGCGATTGATCTTTGCGCTTTTTTAGATAGCGGCTTTTACTCGCTACATGCGGGGCTATCTTTCGCTCCCAAACCATCTGATTTGGGAAAAGGTCAAACTCATCTAACATCAATGAGTCTGGATGATTCATGGAAAGTTCTGGAAGAAGCGTGCATTAGAGTTTTGGAATATGCAAAAAAGAAAAATATTCATCTTTTGCTGGAAAACAATGTTGTGGCTAGCTTCAATTGTCCCGAAAAAGTTAATGATCGATATCACTTTTCAGATTTAAACCAAGCAACTCGTTTGTGCGAGCTTTTCACTAAACCGTATATGGGTGCCTTGCTGGATACGGGGCATCTTAAAGTTAGCTCCAGAACATTGGACTTTGATCCAGTACAATTTGCTGAACGTTTTTCTCCTTACACCAAGGTTGTCCAGATCAGCGACAATGATGGATTGAGTGACCAGAATTTGCCAGTGCGAGAAGACTCCTGGTTTTGGGCGCACCTACCTTGGCAGAAGTTGGGTTATGTTTCGCTTGAGGTTTCCCGGCAGTCGATAGAAACACTGTTGAGTCAGTTAAAGCTTACTGAAAATTTAATTATTGAGAACAGTTAGGTGAAGGGCTAGGTATTTCTAGCTCGGAGGAGGGCCTCGGCAATCGTAAAATCACCTTTGGAATCTATATCGATAGAATCAATTTGTTGCATCTTATAAGGTAATGTTTTATCGCCAAATCGGCTTTTTTTCTCGATAAAGCTTTGGTATTGAAATGCAAAGACTGCTCCATTTATAAATAGGAAGGACGGATATTGCTGTCGCTGGGTTTTTTTTTCCTGAAAAAATAAATCCGATAAAAAGCACATTTTCCCAGTATCGTCCCAATACACCATTTCAGCTGGATGCTCTATTGGTTCGGATACGGACACGATAGAATCCACCTTTTTTTCTTCCAACAAATCAAGGCAATCATTGATATGAACTGCTTTGCGAAGTGGGCTAGTGGGTTGGAGCAGTACAATAATATCTGGTTGATACCCCTCATTTTCCTTTAACTTATTTATAGTATCTAGAAGGCTATCTTCGATAGCCGAATCATCTTGGGATAATTCAGCAGGTCGTAAAAAAGGGACTTCAGCGCCAAAAGCTTGGGAAGCTTTTGCTATTTCGGGAGAATCGGTTGAAACAATCAAACGATTAATTCGGCTTTTCTTTCCTTCTTCGATCGTATAACCGATCAGAGGTTTTCCATTTAGCAGCTTTATATTCTTTCCAGGAATTCCTTTTGAGTTTGCGCGTGCTGGGATAAATCCTAATACCTCCATCAGAGCACCGCTTTTAAAACTTCAGCCGCGATCATATCGACCTCATCGTCATGCAGGGAAGGAAAAATGGGCAAGTTGATAACTTTTGCGGTGAACTCCTCAGCTACCGGGCAATCCATTTTTCGAGAAGTTGCTCTCTTGGTTCGATACAATTCTTGCTCATAAATTGGCATGGAATAGGCAATGCGCGTGTCTATCCCTTTGGATTTTAAATGATCCACGACCGCGTCGCGGGAATCCACTCTAATCGGATAGAAAAAATAAGCATTGGTAGAATCAAGGTGTTGGCAGGAGGAAAGTTGAATTTTTTTATGATCTTTAAAATGAGAATTATAACGGTTAGCGACGCGCTGTCGTTCTTTGAGCATCCAGTGGAGCTTGTCAAACTGAGCCAACCCAATGGCCGCACACAAATCCGTCATGCGAGCATTGGTTCCAAGATGAGAATGGATGTATTTGGCAGATTCTCCCTGATTTCTGCGAATCCGCAATTCCGTCGCATACTTTTCTTCATGAGTAAAAATCATTCCTCCTTCTACAGTAGTCATGATCTTAGCCATATGAAAACTCATTGTGGAAATAGGGGTTTGTGCTCCGAGAAACTTGTTCTGATAAATACCACCTAATGATTGGGCCGCATCTTGCAAAAGTAATAGATTATTTTTTTCAGCAACCGCCCTGAGACCTCCTATGTTGGCGGGGTTCCCCCCATAATCTATAAACACAATGGCTTTAGATTTTGGGCCGATAGCCTCTTCAATTTTATTTGGGTCCAAGTTGAATGATGTTGGCTCGATATCAACAAATACCGGTGTAGCATGCTGGTAGGACACCGCCGAAGCCGTGGCAAAATAAGTCATAGCAGGAACGATGACTTCGTCCCCAGGCCCAATACCTAGGCATTTTAATGCAAGATCCAAAGCAATCGTTCCATTTGTTACAGCAATCGCATGAGGAGCCCCTACATAATTCGCCATGGTTTGTTCAAATTTTTTAACCTTAGGGCCCATGGTCAACCAATCTGCATCAAAAGAACCCAGTACCTGTTTTAATTCGTCTTCGCCAATTTCAGGCTGAGCCCATGGAATTTTTTGTGCCATACACGTTCTCCAAAAAATTACTTATTTAAAATTAGAATTGCCTAGAAAATTTAAGGAAGAAAAAGCTGGAAAAATATTATTTAGCTAAAGTAGATTCTTGTCCCTTAAAAAAGGATTTCAGTTTTTCAAGGTTATTACTTTCAAAGTCTGTTTTAGAGAGAACACCTGTGCGAAAGCAGAAAATTAGTTCATCAATTCCATTTTGCACAGTTAAGGTGGGTTTAAAGTCAATAGCCTGTTCAATTTTAGTAAAATCGACTTTATAATTTCTGACATCATCAACGCTGTCTGAATAGTGGGCTTTTATATCTGGAAGGGCCTTTTCAATCATACGCACTACCTCTTCCTTCTTATAGTTTTCGCAAGTTGTTCCTGCGTTAAATATTTGCTTTCCTACATTATTTTTGTTTGCGCCTAATACCTGAAGTAAAACTTGTGACATGTCGGCGACATGAATATAAGGTCTCCAAGTGTTGGCACCGAAAACCATTAGTTCCTTGTCAAATAGTGCCTCGTAAGTAAAAGAATTGACCAGTAAATCGAATCGAGTGCGAAAAGAAACACCATAGGCTGTTCCATAACGAAGGCTGGTTGGGTAAAAACTATCGTTTTGCAAGGAGGTCAAAAATTTTTCGCAGTCGATTTTAGTTTCAGCGTACAGAGAGACCGGGTTCAACTTCCGATTTTCATCAGCGGGTGTCTCAGGATCCACCACACCATAATTGGAGCATGTTGAAGCAAAAATGAAACGTTGGATTTTTCTTTTTTTAGCAGACTCTGCCACCAATTGGGTTCCTTTGAAGTTTATCTGCAGAGCTGATTTTGGTGCGACTTGGCAAGGGAGATCACCCACGACCGCGGCAAGATGAACAACGATGTCAACATTTTCTAAAGCATTTTCCACATCTTTTTTTACACGAACATCTCCCTTTATCAATTCAAAATTGGAGTTATACAGGAAGCCCACTAAGGCTTTTCCTCCATAGATTAGCAGGTCGAGGCATCTCACCCGATAACCGCTGGCCAGAGCATCACGAATAAATGTGGACCCCACGTAGCCTGCACCTCCAGTTACCAGAATCAAGAGTCCTTTCTTCTCAATCATTCAGACTCCTTACGATAAAATCCATCTAGGCTTTCGCTCACGACAGCTCCCGCAGCCACCGTTTGATTTTTCCCCACCTTAAGGCAACTTCCAATGATAACACCCGCGCCCATCATTACATTTTTTTCCACTTCGCATCCTCCGGAAAGGACAACCCCTGAAGATATATAGCAATGTGCGCCTACGTTGACGTTGACATCCATCACCACAGCAGGGTCCAATATGACATTATCACCAATGCTTACCCCGTGAGAAATAATAACGCCGGGTGAAATAACTATTCCTCTCCCCAATGTAACGTCCGGGTTGATGACTGCTTTGCTTGATATGGCGTTAACAGGGGTTAGCCCTACCTCAGAACATTCATAGAACGCTTTTTCGCGAATGTACACATCCCCAATCGCACAAATAAATCCAGAAATTTCCCCTTCTTTAAGTCTGCTAACTATTCCTCGATCTCCTAAAAAGGGAAGGTCATGATAAATATTTGAAGAGCGTAAAACTTTTTCTTCTTCGGATGTTCCGATAAATCCTGCAAGGTTGAAATTGTGGCTCTCCATAATAATATCGGCGACGATCATTGCTGTGGTGCCGACTCCGACGATGACAACTTTCATTGTATCCCCCTTTAATTTTTAGCGTAGTTATCCAATTTATTTTTCTAGCATAAAATCAATACTCTATTCAGTCAAGTTTCAACAAACATTAGAGTGTGAAAACAACTCGACTCGATGGTGAGCAGAAACTAATCAGCTTACATAAGAACATTGTAACAAGAAGACAGGTTTTACGAGTATCCAGAAAAGGTGAAATATTGTTTAATATATATCAGATTAAGAAAGACAGAGTCTATACGCTTTGTAAAGGGGGTTCTAAGGAGCTTAGGTCAAACATCTTAGAATCATTGAGATGCTCACTAATCAAGCCAAGGCGCCATTATTTTTAGTTTAAAATTTTACTTTCTTCTTCAAACTGGTAAATTATATTGTCGGTGCTGTAAATAAAAAATTAAATAACCAAAGACAAATTGGCCGGAAGAATGATTTCATGAAAAACATCGTCATTTTTGGTAGTTCTGGGCACGCTAACGTCATAGCAGATATTATAGAACATGAGGGGCTCTATAAAACCCTTGGGTTGATAGACAAAAACCAACCTTTGGGAGCTGAATGTTTCGGGCATAAAGTTCTCGGTTCGGATGATGCATTGCCTCAAATAATTAAGGAGCATGGCATAGAAGGAGGAATCATTGGTATCGGGGATAATTGGGTAAGACACTTAGTCTCTCAAAAAATACTGCAATTGATTCCAGATTTTTATTTTATTAACGCAGTTCATCCTGCAGCTCAAATTGCACGTCAGGTGACTCTGAAAAGAGGAACAGTTGTTATGGCGGGGGCTGTGATCAACAGTAGTTCGGAAGTTGGCGAGTTCTGTATCATTAACACCCATTCTTCCATAGATCATGATAATATTTTTGGGGATTTTTCAAGCATCATGCCAAATGCGGCAACAGGTGGCAACGTGCGAGTTGGAGGGTTCTGCGCCCTGGGAATGGGGTCCAGTATTTTGCACGAAGTCGAGATTGGAGCGCACAGTGTAATAGGGGCAGGATCCGTTGTGTTGAAGAATGTCAGCGACCATTCAGTTATCTATGGTTCGCCAGCAAGATTACAAAAAACCAGAAAGGCAGGCGAACCTTACCTTTAACCCTTTTTGATTTTACCAAATTCGACCAGTCCAGGTCCAAAATCATAACCCACAGCCTGATATTTGATCTAAGGCAATTTATGTTCTTCGAATTACTTTATCATGGCCCCATTTTTCGGCATACTTATCCGTTGCAGAGCCAACAGCATCATCTGTATTCAAACCACCATCTATTCCTTCAAGGTACCATTCAACAAATTCACCTATTCTTTGGCTAGCCTTTCCATCACGAAAGGGGTCTATTTGATCCAAAATAGGTGTGGCATCACCCAGATCGGGATTGTTGGTTGGATTATTGAAGTTGTCTACAATTGCTTGACGCAATAATTCTGATTCGTAAAAAACGCAACGATTTGCACCCAACGAATGAAAAATACAATACGGCTTTTGAGGTCCTTGATCAACATGCTCATAATCTAAAAAAATAACTCGGGAACCATGAAGGGCAGCTATAACCAAAGCGGAGATAGAGGTATTGCTCACAGCAAAGTTGGAAATCGATGCTGCATCTGCGGGCGAAGAACGGTCGTCCATTATATGAATGCGATTGGTTTTTTCGGCACGGTCGACCAAGCCATCTAAACCATCATTGTGCACCTTTTTCCATGCCATTCCTTTGCTTTTGATCAATAGCCCCAAGCAGGGGTCTTCTACTAACCATTGAAGGAAATATCTGTAGAATTCTGGGCATGGGGGAGAATTGTCAAGTAATGTCAAGATGTAACGCACACCCCGTTCTCGCATTTCTTTCACTGCTTTTTGAGCATCCTGTCGGTCATCATTGTTGGAGTGATCGGACAAAAAACACCCGGCAATTAATAAGGATTGAGACATGGACCCTGAATCCAACGCGAATTTCGCATCGTGACTTCCCCAGAGAAAATATACCTGATGGCTTCGGCTGGATATATGATTAATGCCAGTGTGGGAAGCCCAATGTGTTCCTATTCGGATGGAATCGCTCATAACAGAAGCCAGGGAGATTATATCCACGCCCGCTTCCTCAAAATGAAACACTCCTCTAAGGTTTAGTGTTTTATAAACATTCGAAAGTTTCCTTCCCGAATAATACTGCCAGCCTGCTAACGCTAGAACTGCCCGGGTATATTCGTTCGCCATTAAGGTTGTCCAGGCAAGCTTTGACGTAAAACAAAAATTTTGTATTGACGTTAATATAGATTGGTTTTGCTCATTCTTTGTTAGCAGACTTGGGTAATCGCCTAGATGCTTAGGGTTCAATGCTACCGATTCGATGCCAAGATTTTGGGCTTGCCCAACCCTATCTCGAGTAGGCTGGATATTTTCTCGCTCAAACATATAGACCAAACGGTCTGCATCCACTGAGCTGCCTCGCCACCAATACAAATCGTCTTTCTGGTTCTTGCTCATTCCATCAGTTCCCCAGGCGACTGCTACTCCAATCCTAAAAGGATTGGATGATTTTGAAACATCATTTTTTTTGGGTGAAAAAGATCTAAAAATTTTTTTCAGTATTTCCAAGAGGCTGAAAACTACAGTTGCAAGAGGATATAAAATAGCCCTGTTCTGATTAGGTTGGGGCCAAACTAAAGCTGTATTATTTGTTTTTGTGTCCAAATTCAGAATTCTTAACAAAGATGCATATCGAGAAATCAGAACCACACGATCGATAGAAATTTTTTCCTGTTTCCCCAATTGCTTGGCCATGGACTGCAAAAGGATTGTCTCAATTAGCCAAGTCTGCCAGCTTTGGCTAACATTTGTAGCTAATAGCTTTCTTATGTAAGCAGTAGATTCAGGGAAATATTTTTCAATCAGAGCTTCAATCCGGTCAAGTTGATCACGGCATGCCTTGTGGACAAGGTATTGGGTATTCCAGTAAATTACATGAGGGGTATCGCAATAATATAAATCATTAATCTTTAGGGGGACAGATACGGTGATCTTAAAAAAATACAGCAATGCACCCAGTCTCAAGCCCCCAAAGGATGCCCTGTAATAGTAAATTAAAATGGGGCCTTGTTTTAGATATATAGAGAGCAAGGGAAGGAAGGATCCCCAGGAAAGATCCTGGATGACGGCCAAAGCTTTTTGACCTCCTTTATTAGGGCTTGGGTTTCGGTGATATCCTTCGATTTCCTCAGAGGAATCGGATGGCTCGTGTGTATCAAAAATTTTATTCATTTTTAACGGGTAATTGCAAAAGAACTAATAAAGGTGGATTTATAAAATATAAACTTACTGATAGAAGGTTTTAGCCATCCAAGTGCCAAGCAACTTATTCATTTTTCGCGTCCAATGTGAATCTTCAAGAAAAAATAATTTCTCATTATCGGCTTGTTTCATTTTCCTTATAACTTTTTCCAGAGAAATTACCTCTATGGGCATATCGGCTAATTTAGCAGCTATATATTGTGATAAGGGTTCCGATGTAATTGCTGAATTTGGTGCCATATTAAACTTGGGGTGAGCTTTGACTTTTTCCCCTTGATCCTCAAAAGCAAGTAAAGCGGGAACAATAAAAATCCTTACACTGCCTTTCCTATTTAATACAATGTGTGCTGCTTTTCGGAGGTCTTCTACCCCACTGTCTACATTCTCACGCAATTCTTCATCCCAGCAATTAATAGCAAAAGCCAATCGTACATAGTCGCGTGTTTGAACAGAGATATCATTATAGCTTTTAATTCGATTGCAGTTTGTGACGGGCTCAGTTAGCGTATCTGAAAAAATATGTGGAGAAGAAACGCTTTGCTGTGGAGGTTTTTCTTTTAGGCGAGTTCGAACTCTAACGAAGGTTCGGTAAAGTATCGAGTTCATTTCCAAGGTGTGCTTAAAACGCGCAACAAAGTTAATCTTATCAAAAATAGTCCAGACAGGGCTAAAATTGTCAAATATCAGTTCATTGTTTTTATCCAAGGTGCCCAGATTATGATAGTTAAGGTTTGATAACTTATCATTGGGTAAGATGTCATTCGGAGTAACGAAAATATTAACATTGACTCCTTCTTGTAATGGATTGTGTCTCAACCAAGCGTGGAAATTTACGGGTCCCCATCCGCCCATGCCAATCTGTAAAACATTTTTGCCTGTCGAAAATTCCAAAACCTGGCCAAGGGTATCTTCATAAAATACCTCTTTAGCCTGTAAAAGGGAGTCGCCGATATTGATAATGTCGTAGGCTGATGTGTCTGTTGTTGTCACCATGTCGTCAATATTAGCAACGCGAACAGAGGATTTGTTGGTATAACTTGTTATGATTTCCCCTCCATCAGATTCAGATAACTTCTTTTGATGAGAAATTTCAGGGCAATATACATGATGCAGATATTTGTCGGGGCACATGACAAAAACTGTTTCGTAATACCTTTGTGTGAACCTTTCTTTAGGATCTTTAGTGGACAGTAGGCTCAGGCCATGTGATACCCAATGACCAAAAATAAGTTCCAAAATTAAAAAAACGGCCAGGAGTAAAACTAAATTAATCGTTAAGATCTTTAATTTGGTTTTCATAGATAAAATTTCCCTAATTGTACCCTAATAAACGTAACGAGTATCTTGTATGCAAATCCATCATTAGTTTTTATCAGCCATGTTTCGCTTAGGGGTTGAAAATGAAATTTATTGACGATCAAGAGAGGCTATAAAAATCATATTTTATAACACTTGGGTCTTCTTGATAACTTGGGAGCATCTTTGGGATAACAGTTCTACAACAAGTCAATTTTTTACTTGATATCGGGGAGAGTGTTGATAGTTTGAGGTCATGTTCAAAATGCCATAAACATATTTTATTCTTAAAAAATTGCATATTCAAATGGTGCAACAGAAATGCCGCCAGTAAATATCAGCAATACAACAAATAAAATCACAAAAACTATTATTGGGATTAGAAAAAGTTTTTTATTGTTACTTAAAAGCATCCATAATTTTTTCATTATAATTGAGTAAAAAAATATTCTTAAAGAAAATAAATACGGCAAATAAACTTCGAAAAATCTTAAATACAGTAACTTATATATAACAATTATTCAACGAATATGTATAATGCCAAGTCTCTAAAGTCGCCTATAGGGCAGGGCTGCAATTTTCACAGGTCAAAAATAAACCTTTCTCGTCAGACTAATGATGCGTTTATCTTTTCAACAATTTTTTGCTAACGTCCTTATCTTATTTATCGTTACTGTCACGTGTTTTATAGGTTCTGAAATAATTGTCAGAGTCGCGATTGATGATGGAATGGAATACAACCTTGAAATGTGGAAATATGCACGAAAACTCAAGGAGGTCGCTAAGCAATCTGATCAAGGGCATCAACATATACCTGGAAAGTCTGCCTTTCTGATGAATGTCAATGTAGACATAAATTCCCACGGCCATCGTAGCAGGGAAACTTCAATTGAAAAACCTTCGGAAGTTACCAGGATAATGATGCTTGGTGATTCTTTGACTTTTGGCTGGGGTGTCCCTTCCGAGGATACTGTGTCAACGCAATTAGAATTGCTATTAAATGATAAAAAAAATAAGCCTCCCTACGAAGTTATTAATACAGGAATTGGAAACACCAATACTGAAATGCAAATTGCCAGTTTTTTGGACAGGGGAATTTTATTTTCCCCTGACATTGTTGTTTTAAATTATTTTATAAATGATGCAGAGCCTATCCCGCGCCCCACAAAAAACGTTCTAATGAAATATTCTGCCGCTTACGTGTTTTTTTCCCTTCGCTTGAGCAGTCTCAGTCGGAAATTTTTCGGCGGAAAACAGTGGTACGAGTATTATAACGACCTTTATGATGAGAAAAGTAAAAGCTGGCAAAGAACAAAATCTTCAATTTCCAGATTGTCAGAGTACTGTCGTTTAAATGGCATCAATCTGATAATAGTGAGCTACCCCGAATTGCATCAATTGACCCCTTACCCTTTTAAATCTGTGAACACGAAGCTAAAAAATGTAGCTAACAGATTAAGGGTTCCATTTGTAGACCTTGTACCGAGTCTGCAAGGTGAAAAAGAAGAAAACCTTTGGGTCAGCCGACAAGATCAACATCCAAATAGCTTGGCGTGTAAGTTGATTGCTCCCGCAATTAAAAAAGCAGTGATTTTGAAAATTCTCAATCTACAAGAAAACCCCTCCTGATATGCATCACATGTTTTAGCTGGGCTTGAAAACCCGGGTTTTTAAAAAATTTCAAAATATTTAAAGTTCTAAATTGAAATTTAACTGATTCATCAATGTCAGCTTTTTTCAAAAAGAGGCTTTATGCAATCGAACTTTTTTTTATTTCGTCATACTGATCTTCTCTTCTTAAGTTGGACGGTTTGAAAGTAGAATTTTCCTGTTATGATTCGTTTTTAAGGAGGGTTCTATTAAGAAAAGTCGATATTCAGAAGAGCAGATCATTTCGATATTAAAGGAACATGATACTGTCGCAAAGATGGCAGATTTATGCCTCCTCCACGGGATGAGCCCAGCAACACAATTATGAATAGAAGTCGAATTTCAGCGGGACGGATGTTTCTGATGCCAAACGTTTAAGAAGAGAGCGGGTTCGTTCGGAGGACTACCTGAATCAAAAATGGTCGTTGGATTATATTTCAGACGGCCTTTGCACGTGCTGCCGTTTTAGAGCGCTGATAAATGTTTGTGCGAACACTGGTTTACTTCGCTAGAGGAAGCCAAGAAAATAATAGGATAATGGAGAGTGTGTTACAACGAGAAGCGTCCACATTTGGCCTTGGGTTACAAAGCACCGAAAGAATTTGCAGAGGCCAACTCTGTTCTGGGGGGTTGTGGAAAACCAAAACCGTTTTCCACAACTGGGGAAAGGTCAAAGAAGAACGAGCCATGAATGTGTTTTATGCTGTTATGTCCTGGTTACCATGCCTGAGCCCTGCTTCCGTATGCAAACGGAGGCAACGTAAATTTCTCATGTTCTGCGTAACGGTTAGATGCCTGTCTTTTTGGGAGTGAGTACACGAACTTTTCTTTTTTGTCATCCAGTGCCCTAAAGTCAGGTTTTGAAAGGGAAGAAACCTTGAGCAGTTCATCTAAAGCAAATGGGCGTCTATCGTAGCCAGAAGTTAAATCTGGGGAGCGAATAGAAAAAAACGTGCTGAACCATTGGATGTATTCTTCATTTTCAAATGAAACAGTTCCATCTCGTTTCCAGGGTATGCGTGAACCATGGTCACCGTGAATGACAATAGTGTTATCCCAGGCTTCATTATTTGAACCCAACTTATTAATGATCTTGTCGACTAACGTATGTGTGCATTGAGTTTGCTTGATATACCTTGCGTATACGATATCGATTTTTTCTTTTGCAAAGAAATTCCCGTCATAATTGTACGAACATGTTTCATCTAAAAAATATGGAGAATGCGGGAGTAGCAAATGAATAAAATAAGCATTCCCTCGCTTCCCTTCCCCTAAAAAGTCAACAAATTCTTTAGTGCTGGCAACAACTTTGAGAGTTTGCGGATACATAGTAGTATTAATTTCTGGCATACCAAGCTTCGATGCAATTACTTCATACATATTCAATAGGCGCATTTTCCTTGCAAGGTTGTGAAGAATTAATATTCCATTATGGTAAAGTTTCAGCCCCCCACCAGAAATAGTGACACATCTTCCAAACCGATAGGTTGTGTTGTTGTCGCAGAGGGAAAAATCTGTAGTGGAAAATATATTGATGATATATCCGCGTTTGGCAAGAGTGTCAAATAAAGCGTTTGGTGTAAAAATTTCTTCTTCGTTCATGTATGTATCACCATCATACGATGATTGAAAGTTGAGAAAACTAGTAAATGATTTTTCCGTTTTTTTAAACCTGCTATAAGCCCGTCCAAATATAAGAAAACCCTGATCGATATACTTTTTTTTGAGCTTAAGGCTGAACTTATTATTTTCATCGAAGGATGGAGGGATTCCTTCTATCCCAATATGTTCATCTAGAACTATGTGAATATACGGTGGAAGAGAAGTGTCTGGTTGGTGTGATTTCTCTACCACTTGGTTTTTTTCGCTACTCGGGCTAATCGTCCCCGCTAGCCACATCACACCAAATATGACCAATAAAAAATGAATGCGGTGTTCACGAAGAAAGTAAAGAATTGTTCCTACTAGAAAAATACTTACCAAAAAAACATATCTAAATCTTATCACCTCGGGATATAGAACCGAAGTGGAAGATTCACTACAAACAAGTATAACAATAATCCCAGAGCTTATTAGTGCTTGTGCTAAGTTGCCACCAAGTGCCATAACCAACCCGGCTATAAGACCGATGAGAGTTAAAACCGCGAATGAAAAAAAACCCTCTAGGGATAAGAACGGGATATCATAAAAACGTAGAAATGAGGTTAAAGGTGCCGTCAGAGCTAGTGGCCCCAGAACAATATACAATCGATTAGAGTACAACTTTCTAAACATAGTCAGTATTTTTGAGGGGTAATTGGTTTGGGAGGGAGGGGTGATATATTAATTGGCTATTATGAAATAGATAGACCCCACTAAGCCTAAAATTTTAACATATGAGCGTCAATTTTCCAACCTGAATATATTTTTAAACTCTGCTATAATAACCTACATTATGACTTATAAATCCCTCTTTCGATTCTTCAGTTGGTTTGCCCTGTTAGCCGTAGTGTTGGTTGATGATGCTCACGCATATCTTGACCCAGGTGTTGGTAGTATGCTCTTCCAATCTTTAATTGCTGCGATTGCGGGAGGGATATTTTTTATTAAGACGTACTGGAGTAAGTTGAAAATTTTCTTTTCCAAGGATAAAGACAAAGACTAGGTTGAAAGACTGAAACCAAACCCCTCGATCATCTTAAGGCTAGTCAGTGTAGCCTTTAAAAAATATTAATTACAGGAACGAAAACATTACTCTGCAACTCCTATATTGCGGGTGCTTCGGTTTTCTTTTTGCCTTGGAAATCTATTGGGTCGATAGGGGCTTATATAACTCGTATAAGAGTAACGCTGATGAAGATTGAAGTTGAAGCAGGTTCGTTCCGTGATCCCAGCGGCTTTGTATTTTTTAAAGAAGGTGTCTGTTACCGACAAATCAATTTAGTTTATAAAGAAAACTATGATCTTCTTTTAGAATCTGGGCTTTATGCAAAGCTTACCAGTGAAGGGCTTTTGCTCTCTCATGAAAAAGTAGATGCTCCCTCCACCTCTTTAAAAGGCTATCTAACTATCCGACCAAAGCTTATCCCGTTTATATCCTACCCCTATGAGTGGTGCTTTACTCAATTTAAAAATGCGGCCTTAACTACCTTAACGATTTTAAAGAGGGCCTTGAGTTATGACATGATTCTCAAAGACGCAAGTGCTTACAATATTCAATTCTACCAGGGCCAACCCATCCTGATAGATACTCTTTCCTTTGAAAAATATCAAGAAGGAGAACCATGGGCTGGCTATAAACAGTTTTGCGAAATTTTTTTAGGTCCTTTAGCACTAATGACCTACAAGGATGTAAGGCTCGCTCGATTATTACGAGAATATATTGAGGGTATCCCGTTGGATCTTATTTCATCTTTGCTCCCCAAGAAAACCTGTTTTAATTTTCATTTAGCAGCACATATTCATTTACATGCTCGATTTCAAAAAAAACATGCGGAGAAAACTTCAGCAACTATTAGCAGCCAGAAAATAAGCAAAAAATCCCTTCTTGGACTAGTGGATAGTTTGGAATCCGCTATAAAGAAAATGCATTTGAAATCCAAGAAAAGCGAATGGAGGGACTATTACATCAAATGTGCCCATGTCCCCAAAACTGTGGAGGAAAAGATTGAATTGGTGACGGAGTATCTGGATTATTTAAAACCTTGCTCAGTGTGGGATTTGGGTGCTAACACTGGGGTTTTTAGCAGAATTGCAAGCGACAAAGACATCCTCACGGTTTCAATAGATGGAGATCCTAATTGCGTCGAAAACAATTATCTTCAGGCTTTGGAAAGAGGAGAGAAAAACCTACTTCCCCTCTGCATTGACCTTAACAACCCCAGCCCTGGAATTGGGTGGGAGAATGAAGAAAGAAAGTCTCTTTGGAAAAGAGGGCCTGCAGAAACCATACTTGCCTTAGCATTGATCCACCACTTGGCCATATCTAATAATGTTCCGCTAGCTAAAATAGCCCTGTTATTCAGAAACACCTGCCATTCACTGATCATTGAATTTGTTCCGAAATCTGACTCAATGGTGCAGAAACTACTGGCATCAAGGCAAGATATCTTTCCCGACTATACTCAGAAAGCATTTGAAAGTGAATTCAGTCAGTTTTTTAATATTATTAGATCTGAAAAAATGGGTGATTCGGAGCGAACCCTTTATCTCATGAAAAATGCGAAGCAGCCCTAATAAAATAACTTTGATAATTTATTCTTCTGGGTTCCGTAATACTTGAAAATAAAGAAGTGCAGTTTGCCTAGCATAGGCAATCTGTATTTTAGACTTTAAATCTATAAATGAGAGTAGATTGATTCAAAGAGAATTTTTTTGACCTTCTCTTCGTAAGTCGGACGGTTTAAAAAGTGTATTGTTATTTTTCAGGAGACGTGAATTTTACGAGGTAATCTAAAACATTGTTGCAATGTTCATTGATATCGACAAAATTTGCGTGATTTTTGTCTTCCAGAAAATAGAGTGTTTGTAAGTATAATCCCGGTTTGAACTGTGTATCAAAGGTGTCATCAATTTCCAGGGGTTCTTCGGAAACGGATTTCAGTTTTTGAATGCGAAGTTTTTCCAGGGGGCGGAAAATAAAGCGGTGCTGATTGGTTAAAATTTCCACACCCCATCGTCCGGGTGCGGCCCAGTTGGAATGATAGGAAAATAAAACCCCGTCATCGGTTACTCCCGCTCCTGCGAATGCAGATGCTGCAGGGTGCCAGTCGAACCCCCCAGCAACAAAGGTTTTAATTTCTTTGGGTTTTCCACCTAGAAAAAATGCCAGGTCCACCACATGGCTGGAGTTTGCCAGGAACCAATTTGCTTTGACCTCCGCAAGAAACTTGGAATTATCACAAAACGTGTGAGGCCATTCGGTGAAATCAAAGCAGAAAGACCGAACCCCGCCGTCTTCTGCGATCATCTCCTGTGCCTTCAGGACGGAAGCATAAAACCGCCTGTTATAACCCATTAAAATTCGCGTTCCGGTCTCTTTTGCTTTATCCCGCACTCTTTGAATTTCTTCAGGAAGTACGCCTCCCGGTTTTTCCAAAAGAATGTTGCGGATTCCACAATCCATCAGATCAATGGCCGTTTGCGCTAATTCTTCCAAACTGACTGCAACAATTGCTGATCCGATGCTGCGGTCTCCATTGCTTTTCCAGCCCTCCACGCCACCAGGTAATGCCATTATTCCTGTTTCCGCGACAAATTTTTCCACCCCAGCTTTACTTCTTCCGACCACAGAGAAATCAATCTCCAGTCGCTGGAGAATTTTGCAATACTCGCGACAGATGGTTCCCGCGCCAAGGACCAACACTTTTTGAGAACTCAGGTTATTGGGCATCGCGTAACATTCTTTCCCGTTATTTTTGTAAGATGGCTCAGAAGTTTCCTAATAAAAGACAAGTGGAGAACCATAGATTCGGTGTAAGTCGGAAGCCCACAAGTGCCGCTACGAACAATATCTTCAACCAACCGGTGGGTGATCTGACTTTGTAGAGGTAAGGACTCCGTGACTTTTGTTTCACCACTTTCTGTTATAGTTGTATGTACAACCTTGTCCGCATAAACTATTATTTTATGATGCTTGTTTCCATTGTCAATTAGTATCGTTTTTAATCCACGGGTATTCCCTAAATCACCATTGCTTTCCCTGCAACTCATTATTAGATGATGGCCCAGGGAATTTTCTCCCATCATTTCTCCTATGAATTCCTTAAAATTGGGACGTCTAAAATCAGGTATTATCTGATCAAATTTCACATCGGTAAACTCAAAATCCTTGCTCCCGGTGAGAAAAGAGAATAAATCTATAAAATGAATACCGTTGCAGGCCAAGCCCCAATTTGCCCCCTCCACTCTCATGCAAATTTGTTCATCCCTATTCAACAGATTTTTTAATTCCCTAAAGAAGCCTGTGGCTCGCAATATGCAGTTAACCCATGTAGGAATTTTTTTAGATTTGAGGAGAGAATCAATTTCGAAGTATTCCTTCTCAGTTTGAAATAACACCTTCTCAAAAATCATCGCCTCGATTTTTTTTTTCTGAACCAACTCTTTTATCACGTCGTTTCTAACTGTTGCATCTGTTGCCACAATAGCCACATCTTGATGCATGTCCAATTCTTCAATCGTATTAAAAGTCTGCAGGGAAATTCTTTTTGAACTTTCCTTATAAACAGAATGGAATCGCTGGCATGCAACTTCAAGAGAGTCTTGAGAAGGGTCTACTAACTGTATTCGAATGGATTCTTTTGAATGTGCAAACGCCTGCAAATGACGGCTGCCAATTTGACCAGCTCCAATTATGGATATGTTTAATAATTTTGACATATGAAAAACTTAAGGGGCTGTACCAGATAACTAACCCATATATTATCTAACAAGTTATTTTAATTGTGACTTAGGTTTTGGGTTGTTAAATTTTCACTCACATCCCTCTAACCGGCAAAAACGGTTTCGTTTTCCGTTGCAAGACAAATTAGCGTACGTAAGCGGTTATAGTAATAGGCCAATGTTTTAAAATTGGTACCTACCAAACCAGCCGCGCATATCGTGGTTGTACCCGCAACAATATGCTCCATCAAGCGATCTTGCTTTGTTTTACTTAGTCTACTTTTGCGCATGTACAATAGATAACATTTTCCTAGTTATCTGGTACAGCCCTTTAAATTATTTAAAGCTAAGGTTAACGTTTGCTAACCTTAATATTTAAATCCAGATTTTTTTTGCTCTTTAATTAGTGCCTCGGCGAGTTTCAAGTCAATATGGTTGTCAATGTCAACAGCGTATTCTGAAGCAATAAGATAGGCGCGGCATTCATCTCCCCAGATAGAATTTTTTTCCATGAGGACATCATGCCAGGTGACGTAAACCGCCCCACAATCCTGATAAACTTTTGATAATTGCTGGCGAGGCATTTCACCCTGAAAAGAACCTTTCACAAAGGGGTGAAGCTTTTCTCCTTCCAGTTCGTACATTTTATAGGGTGTCTGATGGGCTTCGCTAATACTGACCACTGTATCCCAGTCTAAGGAAAGAAGGCTCACCGCCTCATCAATATGCCACGACTGCCTGAGGGGGGATGTGGGTTGCAAGGTAACAACTTTATCAGGTACTAAAGTTTTTTTAATTTGATGGAGAGCGTGTATTATCACTGGATGGGTTAGAGTATCATCAGCTGCCAACTCTGCAGGGCGATGAATAACTTCAACACCGCAACTCACTGCGACTGCCGCTATGTCTTCATCGTCTGTAGTAACCAATACTTTAGATAATGCTTTCGAGTTTAGTGCGGCCTCAATCGTATGAACCAGCAAAGGCTTGCCCGCCAAAAGGCAAATATTCTTCTTCGGAATTCCTTTTGACCCGCCACGTGCTGGAATTATGCCAATCACACTTTCCGCTTTACTATTTCTAACCATTTAAACAGCCTCCAATAGCACTCATTCAATCTCCATCCTTGATAAAATATTTTTTCAATAGAAAAGACGGGCCTAAGAAAACCAATATGCATTCAGTTAAATGTCTCGGAATGTTTTTTGGCAATTTCTTTTCCAAAAACTTTCTTTTTTTAGGATTTCACCGAATAGTTTTGCGCTATTACCCTTTCCAAAGTGCAGAGAGGGTGAAGATTTTTTGGGCACTTTTTGTAATGTATCAAGAATTTTATTGTGATTTTCTGGAAGGTGGATGATGGAATCGTGATTGAATCTCTTGTTCTGACGAGTGCCAATGTTGATAGTAGGAATTCCATAAACAGGGGCCTCGCAGATCCCTGCGCTTGAATTACCAATGATGGCTGATGAACGCTTTAAAAGGGTCAGGAAATATTCGAATCGCATTGAAGTGACCAGCTTAAATCTATCATGATCTTTTAATTTTGAAATTTCATCTACGATGATCTCTGACCCGGTGTCGTTATTTGGATAAATCATAACAAAGTTTAAGTCGCTATCTTTTAGAGCTTCAAGCACAGTTGTAATATTCTTTTTGAGCAGGGGTAATTCGGTGGTGACTGGGTGATAAGAAAAAATTGCATATTTCTTAAAAGGTATTCGGTAACGCTGCTTCACTTTTTGAAGAGAGGGGAGTCGGCTGGAAAGCATTATGTCAATGTTTGGAGAGCCAATCACAAAAATGTTTGAGGGTTTTTCGCCGAGTTGAATCAGTCTTTTTCTAGCTTGCCTGTTTCCTGCGAAATGAACGTGGGATAGCTTTGTTATGGCGTGCCGCAGAAGCTCATCAATCGTTCCAGAAATTTCCCCTCCTTCTACATGGGCAACCAGGATATTATTCAGCGATCCCACCATGGAGCCTGCTAAAGCCTCAATTCTATCCCCATGCACAACGATTAAATCCGGGCTGAACTCTCTCACATAAAGCCCTAATCCCTGGATGGTGTTAGCAAGGACATAATCCATTTGCGCTCCTACAACATCATCCTGGTTTATATGAGGATAAATATTTTTAAACCCGGCTTTATGAATTTCATTGATTGTAGATCCATAACGTTTCAACAAATGCATTCCAGTGGCAAAAATGCCGTGTTCAAAAAGCTTACTGTTTTTAACGTGCTCCATGAGACCCTTGAGTTTTCCAAAGTCTGCGCGTGTGCCCGTGACAAACAATATTTTTTTTCTATGTTTGTTTTTTTTTCCGTAAGAATCAGTTTGTAACATCATTCCAATTCAGTTGAGTATTTTTGTTGAGGTTGCGTGTGGCCTTTTGTCCCATCAAGGTGTCAAGATCAACCGCCTTTATTTCTCCAGTCCCGGGACGTTTGATCCATAAATTTTCTTCGCTAAAAACTTCTCCTTTTGATATCTCTCTGAGTGTCACAACGCAAGCGTATGCAAAATTAATAGTTGGTTGTTCTTCCGGGAGTATTTTTTTTGAACCTCCCAGGGCTTTAAATATAGCCCTAGAACCATCTATCAATTCTTTCAACTCAGAGGGAGTAATGGAGATGGGAATATCCGGTCCATCCCAATTTTTATCTGAGGTAAAATGTTTTTCCAGAATTCTTGCACCCATAGGAATTGCTCCGAAGCAAGTGTAATTCCTTAATGAGTGATCGCTCAGTCCCAAGAGGGCGTCTGGAAAATTCTTCGCAAGATCATTCAAAGCTCCCAAGCGCACATTCTCATAAGGAGTGGGATACATTGAGGTGCAATGCAAAAGAGCAAACGGAACCTTTGCCTTCTTAAATATATCCACGGCGGGAATAATAGATTTAATATCGTTCATCCCGGTACTCAAAATAATGGGTTTCCCATAGGAGGCGATATGTTTTATGAGGGGATAATTATTGCACTCCCCTGATCCTATTTTATAGGCCAGTACACCCATTTTCTCTAGCTGAATTGCAGCTGCCCGGGAAAAAGGGGTGGATAGAAATATCATTCCTTTTGACTCAACATATTGTTTGAGGCGAATATCTTCCTCCTCTGTAAGGGCACAACGCTTCATGATTTCCCAAATGCTTTCATCTGCATTGCCGGGAATTACATCATTGGGAATCATTTCATCTTCGATTATGTGTGTTTGAAATTTTACACATTCACAGCCTGCTTCAAAGGCATCATCAACCATAGCAATAGCCTTGTTGAAATGGCCTTCATGGTTAATGCCAATTTCGGCAATTACGAGAGGTGAAAAATCCTCCCCAATTTTTCGTGTTCCAATATCGAATTGATTTGGGATTTGATTGACCACAAGAACCTACCTTGAATACAGCGACAGAATTAATAAAAAGTGTGGGGAAGGTGAATCGTATTAATTTGGGGAATATACGATCCGTTAACCCGATATCAGTGATTTTTTTGTTGAACTCTCTTGCCCGCCTCTGTTTTTACGGTTTTTCAACAAAAGAAATTGCATGACTATAAGGAAGTTTGTTAATGCGAATGTTCTTCTCATGAAAGAATTCGTCTATGGCTTTGTTGGCACCTGGAAAAGCACCATAGTCGTCAAGGATAATGATTCCGCCTTTTACAACACATGGATAAAATACATCTAAGGTCGTTTTGGTAGCTTCAAAAAGGTCGACGTCAATATGTAGAAGCGAAATTTTTAGCTGGGGATTGTCCTTAAAGTATTTCGGGACAGTTTCTAGAATATTACCTTCTACTAATTCTATGTTTTTATAGAGCGAATCTTTTTCCAGAAGGGAAATCAGTTGAGCTTTTGTTATGCTTTGGTTCCCCGCTTCCTTTATGAAGGCATCTTGTTGTTTTACGTCGAGTTCATATTGAGCTTCAGGAAAATCTCCGAAGGTATCGAATCCAATAATTTTTCTGCTGTGTGAATTTTCGAGCAAAGAACGAAATTTAACGAATCGGCAAAAGGATGGCCCTTTAAATACTCCGCACTCAACTATGCTGCCTGCAAGATTAGATGTGCGCTGAAAAAATTCCAAATGGGTAGCGAATTTACTTATTCGGGCAACAGTCGCTGTAAGATAAAACCCGTTTTCATATTCAAATTGCTTACTTATGTCTATATTCATGACACAGAATTGGATTGTTGCTAGTAGTTAAAAGTAGAATGATTCTATCATAAATTAAAATCGCTACGGAGTTAAACTTTATTGAATTCTATTAGATTTGAAGGTTAAAGAGGGGGAAGAATGTTTTCTAGCTTAAGCTTTGCTTGGAGCAAAGACGACTGTACAATCCACTTCCGGCCTTTAATTGTTCGTGGGTACCCCCTTCAGCCAGTCTGCCGTTTTCAATAACATAAATATAGTCTGCACAGGCGACCGTGACCAATCTATGTGCTACTGCGATAACGGTTCTTTTGCCATGCAGGGCCTCAATCGCCTCCTGAACCTTTTTTTCGGAGTTGGCGTCCAGAGAACTGGTTGCCTCATCAAAAATAAGCACAGGCGGGTCGAGATAAATCGCTCTGGCTATTGCCAATCGTTGTCTTTGTCCACCCGAAAGTTTGACTCCTCTCTCTCCAACCATCGTCTGATAACCCTCTGGCAACGTGTCTATAAACTCATCAGCATAGGCAATTTGCGTTGCTTCTTTAATACGACTTTGATCTCTATCATCAACGTCCACTCCAAAACAGATGTTATCTTCGATTGTTCCACTAAAAATAAATGCTTCTTGGCTGATCAGGCCCAACTGGCAAAGCCAAGTGCTGACATCAGCATCACTCAGATCCACTCCATCTATCAACACTCTACCCTTTTGCGGCTTAAAAAAACCAGCCATTAGATCTATAATGGTTGATTTACCACTGCCGGAAATACCAACGACTCCATAAAATTTATTTTTCTCAAATGTTAATGATAGATTGTCTAGAACCATTTCTCTATTACTGTAAGAAAAGGAAACATTCTGAAGCTCGATCTTATCAGTTATGGCAGAAAGCGCGAGGCCCTTTTCTTTTTTGACTTTTTCTGAGAGAAGGTTTGCAACGGTTTCAGCGGAAGGAATGAGGGAAGCGATTGACATAGCTTGAGCGCTGGATGCTGCTGCCAGAGGGAGAATCCGGTACATACCCATGGCAAAAACTGCGAACATAGGAATAATATTTTTTTCGTAACCCGAGGACCTCATAAAAATGAGTATGGTGAATACTCCCCCAATGACTACCATCGTCTCAAGGATAGGGCGAGGTAAAGTGGACATGAATTGGTTTTGTATAGAATGCTGAGAGTGTTCATGCCAAATCTTTTGAATCTGTCTTTGAAAATAGTTTTCAGCGCAAAAAACCTTGACCTGTTTGATTCCTGAAAGAACTTCTGTGGTGAGTTCGAACCCTCTTTTTTCAAGCTTAACAATGCGATCTCCCGCTTTATAAATTCTTCCTTGTGAAATCTTCATCGTAATGTAGTAGACCGGTATCATCAACGCGATAATCGTCAGAGTGAATTCGAGGTTCGCAAAACATAAAACCAGAAATACCCCGAAAATGGTTGTCAGGCTTCCTAAAAGCATAGTGAAAATGCGAAGGGCCGCAGCAGCTTTCTGGGTTTGCATGATCTTACGCTGAACAAGATCACCCGCTTTATTTTCCATAAAAAATGAATACGATTTATCCATATAGATTTTGAATATCCGGTTCATCCATGATCGATAGAGATGAGTAACCACCCAGATATTGCCGTACCCTGCCAGGACAAGAAATACGTTTTTAAAAACGAAAAGAGCGGCTATCGCTACAAGGGAATAAGATAAAAATTGTTCCTGATTCAGAGATTCCACTGCTGGAATCCAAACGGCCAACTTATCTTTGTAATAAATCAATTGATTGGCATCTTGGAGCATTTCGGCTAGGGGGTAAAACGAAGCAATTCCTATAGATTCCATTACGGTGCTTCCAATAACAAGCACATATAGTAAAATCAGAGAATAGCTTTTGCCGCACACCAAGATCAAAAGACTGTGAAGTCTGGGAAAACTCAAAACTTATTCCTCAATAGTATGAAGTTAGATGGCTTGACCATCTTGGGTTAATATATCAAATTCCTTCTGGATGATTCATGCGGAAAAGTTTCCGGTGGGAACGTCTAGGGAAACATCTGCTTTTCCAAGGCTAGCCTAACATTATATAATGATCCATAGATGCTTCCAAATAAACTTCATTCAGCATTTATATTTGGTGCAATACTTATATTAAAGTGTTTTTTCAGAAGGATGAACTTTTATCTCTGCTGCTCTACTAATGTTAATATTGGACTTGGCGCAATGATCGAGTTACAATTCTTTAAAATTCACTCTATGAATTTGGGCGGTATCCCGCCTTTCTGAGTCGTAACCAAAAACTGTATCCTACTAAAAACGCCTGATGCCAGATTTAAAAATTCTTATTACTGGAGGGCTGGGCTACCTCGGGGGACGGATTGCGGATTCTCTAAAAAGAAATCACCCGGATTCAGCCATTGTTCTAGGGACAAGCCGAAAAAATGCAGAAATCCCGAATTGGGCAAAGCCTTTTCAAATAGCTCAACTGAATACCCTTGACCCGGCCTCGATAGGAAAAGCCGTTTCAAATGATATTCATGCCATTATTCACTTGGCTGCTTTGAATGAACACGACTCGTTCAATAATATCGAATCTGCCTGGAAAACCAACACTCTGGGAACGCAAGCTCTGCTATCTGCTACAAGCCAAAAGCAGATTCCAAAGTTTATCTATTTTTCCACCTTTCATGTTTATGGAGATTGCCTAGGAGAAGTAACAGAAGATTCACCGACCTGTCCGTACCATCCATATGCTGCGACTCACCGGGCGGCGGAAGACATGGTCCGTTTTTATCAGCGTCACAAAAACATGGATACGTTAACCTTGAGATTGTCCAACGGTTTCGGCTATCCTATGGACTCTGGGGTCAACCGATGGACTTTGATCTTTAATGATTTATGTCGACAGGCCATGACTTCAGGGGAAATGGTAATTAAATCATCCGGGAAACAACACCGTGACTTTATTGCTCTACATGATGTCGCCGCTGCAGTTGATCATTTCCTGTTTAAAAATCCAGAAAAATGGGACGATGGATTATTTAACTTGGGTGGCGATTGTTCTTTTTCTATTTTAGATGTGGCAAAAACAATCGCTACGGTCTATGAAAAAAAATATGGCAAACCAGTTCCTATCCAAATCACCGGGAAAGACAATGGAGATCACTACGATCCCGTCCATTTCAATATTGATAAATTGAAAAAAACGGGATTTCGTTTAACTGGAAATATGGAAAAAGAAATCGAACAAACCCTTTCCTTATGCGAAAAATTTTCTACATGAACCAGCTCAGCTATTCATACTCAATTCAAAGAGGTCTTTCATGAAAGTTGTTATTCTCTGCGGAGGCATGGGAACTCGCTTGCGCGAGGAAACAGAGTTTCGTCCAAAATCAATGGTCAAAATAGGAACGAAGCCTATCCTTTGGCATATCATGAAACATTATGCTCATTATGGATTCAACAAGTTTGTCCTTTGCCTTGGCTACAAAGGAGAGGTGATTAAAGAATATTTTTATCACTATATGTTACATAGTAATGATGTCACGGTAAAGTTAGGGAAAGATCGTAAAATAACGATCCACGAAAATAACCAGGTCGAGGATTGGGAAATTACCATGGTTGATACGGGAGAAAACACCCTTAAGGGAGCGAGGATTCATAAAATCCAGAAGTATATTGATGATGACTTCATGGTCACCTATGGTGATGGAGTTAGTGATGTAAATATAAATAACCTATTAGATTTCCATAAGAAGCATGGAAAAATTGGGACTGTAACTGGCGTCAGCCCTCGCTCATCTTACGGGCAGATCAAGTCAGATAATGGAAAGGTTCTTGGTTTTATAGAGAAACCAAAAATCGAAGAAGGTATGATCAACGGCGGATTTTTTGTTTTTCAGAAAAAAATATTCGACTATCTCAATTCAAACGATAACTGCGATTTTGAAGTTGGTCCGCTGGAACAACTTACTCAAGATGACCAACTTATGGTAAACCACCATAAAGGAGATTGGGCCTGCATGGATACGTACCGGGACTCCGTTTTTCTAAATAGCCTGTGGGAAAAAGGCGACGCTTTTTGGAAAGTCTGAGGCACTGAATTTATGTTTGATAATATATATAAAGGCAAGCGTGTTTTGATTACCGGGCATACCGGTTTCAAAGGCTCCTGGTTGTGCACCTGGCTATTAGACTTAGGGGCAACCGTTGCTGGTTACTCGGTGGATGTCCCGACAGAACCGTCTCATTTTGAAGCATTAGCCCTCACTAACCGAATCGAACATTTCCAAGGGGATGTGCGAAATAAAAATTCTCTGCAAGAAGCAATGAATCAATTCCGCCCGGAAATTATTTTTCATCTGGCTGCACAGTCATTGGTCAGAAAATCTTACGAAGATCCGATTCTTACTTTCGAAACCAACTCCTTGGGAACTCTGAATCTTCTAGATTGCCTTCGTGACCAACCTTCGGTTATCGCAACGGTTATTATTACCAGCGATAAATGTTATGAGAATGTCGAATGGCTATGGGGTTACCGTGAAAACGACCGTTTGGGAGGAAAGGATCCCTATAGTGCTTCGAAAGCTTGCGCGGAATTGATCACCAAAGTTTATATGGAATCCTTTTTTAAGGAAAACGGCCCCAGTATTGCTACAACTAGAGCGGGAAATGTAATAGGCGGTGGAGATTGGGCTTTAGACCGGATAGTGCCCGACTGTGTTCGAGCTTGGTCAAAAGGAGAAAAAGTTGAGATTAGAAATCCAAACGCCACTCGTCCCTGGCAACATGTTCTCGAACCTTTGAGCGGTTATCTTGCTCTAGGACAAAAACTATTTCAAGGGAACCCTGAACTAAAAAATCAATCCTTTAATTTTGGTCCTCAGGCAAAAGTTAACCAGTCGGTCGGCGACCTCATCACCGAGATGGCCCAGTGCTGGCCAGGGGCAGAATGGAAATTTGAACAAGATATAGATTCTTGCAAACCTGAATCGACCTTGTTGAAACTTAACTGCGACAAGGCTCTTCAATTGCTACAATGGGAATCTGTTTTGGGTTTTGCAGAAACCGTCCAAATGACAGGGAAATGGTATCAAGATTTTTATAGTCAGAATCCTTCTTCCATCTTGGAGACTACGAGCCGGCAAATTGAAGAATATACAGAACTAGCAGTTCAGTCGAATCTTATTTGGACCCAATGACGGAATCAAATGAAATAGAAGGGGTAATCGTTCAACCCTTGATGCAAATTTCAGACAATCGCGGATCTGTCTTGCATATGATGAGAAGCGATTCTGAATTATTCAAGCAATTCGGAGAAGTTTATTTCAGCGAGATTCATTCTGGAAAAATCAAAGCATGGAAGCGGCACAAAAAACAAACACAAAATTTGACCGTGCCACTTAATAAGATCAGACTAGTAATTTACGACAACAGATCTTTGTCTAGCACCCATGGGAATATTGCAGAATACGAACTTGGGCGTCCCGACAATTATCGCTTAGTTCATATCCCTCCAATGTTATGGTACGGGTTTCAGGCCTTCGGTGACAAAACAGCCATGATTGTCAATTGCGCTGATCAACCTCACGACCCCGAAGACACCGAATCATTACCCGCCGAATCGAATGAAATTCCTTATCAGTGGAAATTACAAAAAAATCCGTGATATCACCTTAAAGAATACATGCCTCAAGTTTCAGTAGTGACATCCGTTTACAATGGTGAAGCCTATTTGGAAGAATGCGTGAATAGCATTCTATGCCAGACCTTTAAGGATTTTGAATACATCATTCTTAACAACGGGTCTACCGATCGCACGTCTGAGATTCTTGGTGGCTACTCCGATCCTCGCCTTCGTATTATTCATCAAGAAAATCTTGGAGTACCAAAATCCCTAAATAAGGGGATATCTTTATGCCGCTCCGATTTAATGGCACATTTGGATGCGGATGATTATGTCCATCCTCAGTGGCTTGAAAAACACATTGAATTTATGACTCAAAATCCAAATGTCGTCATTTGCAGCTCACGGTTCGAAGAACTGTTTAATGGAAAGCTTTATCCACAAAGCTTTCCATTAATAGAGAGCGACCATGAAGTTAGGAAAAGCCTGTGTTTTATGAATCCCATTCCACATAGCTTTACAATTATTAGAAAGCCTGCACTTCTGAAAGCTGGAGGGTACGATCCAAAACTTATCATTGCTCATGATTATGATTTGTGGATACGTCTGCTGGAAGAAGGGGAGGGGCATAATTTGAATGATACTTTGGGTGTGTGCCGCATTCATACAGCCTCTTTTTCTTCGAAAAAAGAACGAACAATGATCAAAGAAGTTTTCCAGGTCCAGTGGAGGGCGTATAGCAAACTGGGGGGAAGTTTTTGGAAAATGGCTCGGTCTTTATCCAAAAGAGGGGTGGCTTGGTTTTTACCTGCTAGGCTTAGAACTTATCTAAGAACTATTATCAAGACACGAAAAGTTTAAAACTGAAGAAAGAAAGTGGGTATGGAGTAACATTCTCTGCAAGGCAGGAATTTTAATTCCGCGCGGAATCTTTAGAATCTCAACTGTTCTAGTTTGCTAAACTTGGGTGAGTCAGCTAAAAATATTTGATCTGTATCATTGAGTCTATTCCTGCGGAGGTCTAGTTTTTTCAGGTGGGGTAGAACAGGTGAGTTTGCCAGCATTCGTAGCCCACGTCCTGAAATTGAATTGCCCGCAACCTCTAACTCTTCCAGTTGTTTTAATGAACTGGAATTGACAATGGATTGAATCCCCCCATCGCTCATAGGGATTCCAGAGATCTTTAAAACTTTCAGATTTTTAAAGTTTCCAGATTTGGCAAGCAATTGAAACCCTTTTTCATCAATGCTATTTCCATTTAAATTCAATTCTTGCAGGTTTTTTAAATGAGCTGACTGGGAAAGAGCCAGTATTCCTGTTGAGGTTGCCCCAGCTTTTTCCAAGTTCAATTTTTCAAGATTTGCCATTGAGCTAGACTCGCTCAATAGAAAAACGCCTTTATCCCCAATTGAATTATCCATCAGGTTCAGGCTCTTTATATTTTTCACAAAAGGAGAAGCGACTAAATCACCCAGCCCTTGATGGTCGAACCGATTATCCCGTAACGACAGAGATAAAATTCCCTCAATTTTTTCGTATAAAGACAACGCCTTAACATCTTTATTGCTTAAACGAAGAGCATTCAAATTTAGGTGTTTATCAACCGTTTGTTTTTCTACTAAAATCCGTGAACGCAAATTTAACAGGGCTGATTCTCCGTCTGGCTTAAACTTATTATTCACCATATTGAGATTTATCAGGTTCATTAGGTTTTTAGATTGAGATAAACTCAATGCCCCTGAGTTGCCGATGCAATTTGAATCAAGAATTAAAGTGCGTAATTTATTTAATGTGGGAGAGTTTGCAAGAACCTTGGCTCCTTCATTTGATATTTCGTTCCAACCAAGATTCAAGTGATCCAGACCTTCAAATCCACCCGACTGAGCCCAGTCCAGAATCACATCGTCCTCAATTTTATTTTTCCTGAGATTCAGAACCTTTAGTTCAGGAATTGCAGTGCCATCAGGGAATTTGTTAGATTCTTTTTTCCCAATATTGTTCATTTCCAAATCCAGGGAGTGTAAATTCCTTAACTTCTGGGATTTAACCAGGCTCAAGGCCCCGAAATGGGTGATGCCGTTATAGGCTAGTTCCAGCGATTTTAATTCAGGCAAATTATCAGACATTGCCAGACTTTCCGCTCCACCATCGGCAATGTCATTCGAGCTTAAAATCAGAAGACTCAGATTGGATAAGGAAGAACAAGCTGCCAGCCTTTTCATGCCGATATCAGAAATTTCGTTCCAACTTAAATCCAGCTGTTTTACATGGGAAAGATCTTTAGATTGGCAAATAAATGCGATCCCTGCATCTCCCATTCGTTCATAACTCAAATTCAAAACAGGCTCTTTTCGAACCAGTTGGTTGTTTAAGTTGCAAATGAAATTTGATTCTAAATTTATGATTGGCATGAACTAGTCGTTAGCTTTAAGGAGATCTGTTTTTACATGGTTTAGGTCTTGTAAACGTTTGGATTCGTCTAAAAGTTCCAAGCCCTGCGGATCTACAAGATTATATGTCAGGTTTAAAGTTTCAAGACTTTTTAATCCTGAAAGTTTAGCGAAAGCTTGCATTCCTGGAAACCCAATTCGGTTGGCATCGAGATGTAAAACTTTCAGATTTTTCAAGCAAGTTGAATTTGCCAATGCTATCGCGCCTTCATCACCAATTCGATTAAAAGATAAATCAAGCGTTTCTAGATTTTTTAGGCTTTTAGAATTTGCCAACGCCACGGCACCTGCGTCGCTAATTCTGTTCTTATACAAACTTAAGTATCTTAGTTGCAGTACATTGTCGGATTCCGCCAATGCTACCGTCCCGTCATCACCAATCTTATTTTCGTACAGCCACAATTCTCTTAAAGGCTCAAAGAATTCTGATCCAGCTAATTCTTCAAGACCGATATCCTTTAGTTTGTTTGTATGCAAAAAAAGAATCTCGATATCAGGCAGTGCGACGTTTTCAGCCAATTCCTCGGCGATCTCGTTGCTGATGCCCTTACCGGAAAAATCGAGAGTTTTCTTATCTTTACTCAAACCCTTCTTAATCCACTTCCTAATATAGGAGATGTCGTCTGACATGTTATATCCGCTTAAAAGTAAAAGGGTTTATTTTATAAAGGTGAGTTGAAAAGTAAAGAAATATATGATGTAAACGGTAAATATATATAAAATGGCCCTTGAATGACAATTTAGAGCTCAAATCGAATATCCCAACTGATTATCGTTTCATAATATCAGTAAATTGCGGATAAAGGCGGTTTAATATTGAAACAATAATACCCGGTTATTTATGCACCTTTACATCCGTGGATTTTTATCAAAGCTGACGTGTGTTTTTCTTTTATTCCTATCCGGTTGTTCAAACAATCCATCTGCGGACCTGTCCATTTTTAGGATGTCCATAAAGAATGAGCCGCCGACTCTGGATGGGACTCTTGCCACAGACAGCGTTTCCTTTACCATTCTCACTAACCTGATGGAAGGGCTCACGCAATACGATGCGGACCTGAATCCTATACCCGCTGTCGCAAAACGATGGTCGTATTCCAACAAAGGTCGGACGATAACCTTCTACCTGCGAAAAGATGTTTATTGGAGTGATGGAAAAAGAGTAACAGCCAATGATTTTGAATATTCCTGGAAGCGACTGCTTGCTCCCCAAACAGCCGCGCAATACGCCTACTTCCTTTTCGATATTAAAAACGCATTTGAATACAATTCAGGACTAATCAAGGATCGAGACGAAGTCGGAGTCCGAGCCATTGCTTCAGATATTCTCGAAGTAACGCTTAAAAAGCCTGTTGTCTATTTTCCCAGCATCGCCACCTTCATGGTCACATTCCCACTGCGCCAGGATATCATTGAAAAGCATGGCGACTCCTGGACTGAACCCGGAAAAATCGTGACAAACGGACCCTATTTGCTGGAGCAGTGGGAACACGAATACAAACTGATTCTGAAAGCCAACCCGAAACACTATGAAGGAAAGCCCCAAATAAATGAGGTTCATGTTTTTGTTGTGCAGGAACCGACCACCTCACTGACACTGTATGAAACCGGGGAGTTGGATTATATTGAACTGCCCCCGATTGCCATTCCACATTTCAAAAAAAGTCTTGAGTACAGAAATAAGCCTCAGCTGCGAGGCTATTATTATGGTTTCAATATTAAAAAACCGCCGTTCGATAATGTACTAATAAGGCAGGCATTTGCTCATTCGATCGATCGATCTCTTATTCCCAAAATCCTTAAAGGAGGCGAGATACCCTCCTCTTCCTGGATACCTAAAGGAATGTTTGGTTATAACGAGTCAATTGGTTCAAAATTTGATCCACAAAAAGCACGTTCCTTACTTGCAGAGGCAGGTTATCCCGATGGGAAAGGATTTCCTGAAGTAACCGCTGTCTTCAATACCGGAGATGTACACAGACTGATCGGAGAATTTCTACAGGAACAGTGGAAAAAACATCTTAATGTGAAAATTCAGCTTGAAAGCCAAGAGTGGAAAGTTTTTTTAAGTCAATTGGATTTGGACCCTCCGCAAATTTTTCGCCTCGGATGGGGGGCAGATTTTCCCGACCCTGACAACTTTATGAACCTGTTTATCGCAAGCAGCGGTAACAACAGACTGCAATGGTCGAATTCAAATTACGACAAACTGGTTGCACTAGGATCGACGTTAAAAAACCCAAAAGAACGAGAAAAGATTTATGACCAGGCCCAGGTTCTACTTACCGAAACCGAAGTTCCAATGATCCCTCTATTTGTTTCCGCTCAGAACCTTTTGGTCAAATCCTATATTAAGGGCTTGAAGACCAATGCTATGGAACTTTTATATTTGAAAAGAATTAGAATTGAAAGGTCAACTTAAATACCCGTCTCCCGCTAATTTTCTTCAAGAGACAGTAAGTTAAATTTGCACGAAGAAAATCGTAGATGCAAATCATTATTAACTTCTGCAATCGGCCCAGACGGTGTAAAAACACAGAGTCGTCAATATTATTAAGCGATGTTATA
>Ga0115000_10000238_pt1 | contig 50809 bp, 48 predicted proteins | sample ArcticOcean_MG_C_6_FD_89690 | JGI IMG/M metagenome (GOLD analysis project Ga0115000, IMG submission 89690) | Marine microbial communities from western Arctic Ocean - ArcticOcean_MG_CB8_128 | ecosystem: Environmental > Aquatic > Marine > Oceanic | place: Arctic Ocean: Canada Basin | collected...
AACAGCCAAGACGGCCTCATCTGCATAAAGCGGGTCGGGGCGGATGGTGCGTTGGAAAATGCCTTGGGGAAGCCGAATCCTTCGAGTTCATCCAGCGTTCCGGCACGATCGAGCAAGACCTGGACAGAATCGATCAGGTCGTCGTCGTGGGCGCGATCACGATTGATACAGCGAGCGCGCAAAGCAGCCGCTGTTAGGCCAAGCAGCAGGTGAAATCTGGTATCAGGGGTGACATCCCGAGGTCGGGCCGATCACGGCAACCACCCGCTCAGTTGCTGAGGGCCTCGGTAAGAGTATTCCAGCCCAGCGTGGCGCATTTGATTCGCACGGGAAACTTAACCACACCCTTGAGCGCTTCGAGGTCGCCGAGGTCAACGTCTGGCGGATCGGGCAAGACGCCAGAGTCGTCGTCTTCGAGTTCGAACTCGTGGATCGACATCATTGACTTGACGGCAGCGGTCAACTCTTCGACCTGGGCCAGCGTCTTGCCCTTGATGCCGGCCGACATCATCGAGGCTGACGCCTGGCTGATCGAGCAGCCTTGCCCGCCGATTGCCACATCGGTGATAACACCAGCTTCGATCTGGATATAGACCTGGACCTCGTCGCCGCACAGCGGATTGAAACCCTCGGCGTGTTTGGCCGGGGGCGTCTCAAGTTCGCCGCGATTGCGGGGACTGCGGTAATGGTCGATCACGATTTCTTTGTAGAGATCCTCTAGCCCTGCCATAGGTCTCTCCTTTAAAGCGAGAACAGATCTGATGCGTCTTCGAGTGCCTCGACGAGGCGGTCGACGTCAGATTCATCGTTGTAGATATAGAGCGAAGCTCGGGCGGTCGCACCCACACCGAGCTCTTTCATAAGCGGCTTGGCACAGTGATGACCGGCCCGAACGTTGATGCCATGTTCGTCCAGTACCTGGGACAGGTCATGGGGATGTACGTCCTTGTAGGCGAACGAGAAGACACCGCCGCGTTGCGCTGGCTCGGATGGTCCGTGGATCACGACGTCTTCGCCGTGGCGTTCCTTCATCGAGCGCATGAAGTGTGCACTGAGCTCAACTTCGTGCCGGCGAATATTGTCCATGCCGATAGCAGTTAAATAGTCGACCGCTGCGCCTAGCCCCACGATCTCCGCGATAGGGGGCGTGCCAGCCTCAAACTTGTGGGGAACATCTGCAGTCGTGAAACCGTCGATCGTGACATTGGCGATCATGCCACCACCGCCAAGGAACGGCGGCATGGCTTCAAGGATTTGTTTGCGGGCCCACAGCACACCTATCCCGGTTGGCCCACACATTTTGTGGCCGCTGAACACCGCGAAGTCGATATCGAGATCGGCAACATTTGTGGGCATGTGTGGTACCAACTGACAGGCGTCAACTGCGCAGAGTGCGCCGACAGCGTGCGCTGCCTTAGCAATTAGTTCCACCGGCACAAGAGCACCGGTAACGTTGCCCATGGCGGTGATCGCTACGAGTTTGGCGCCTTCTAGAAGCTCGTCCAGGTTGGATAGATCGAGCAGCCCGTCATCGCCAATACCAATAAAGCGCAACTCGACACCGCGCTCAGCCGCAAGCATGTGCCATGGAACAATGTTGGCGTGATGCTCGATCAGGCTGAGTACGACGACGTCACCCTTGTGCAGATTAGAGCGTCCCCAAGACCCGGCGATCAGGTTCAGTCCTTCGGTGGCGTTCTTTGTAAAGATCACCTCGTCGCTGTCGGTTGCGCCAATAAATCGCGCAACCTTCTTACGAGCGCCCTCCATAGCACGCGACGCCTTGTCGCTAAGGAAGTACGCCCCACGATGCACATTCGCATTAGAGCTCTCGTAAAAATCGCGCATGGCGTCGAGCACTTGAACAGGCTTCTGCGACGTGCTCGCCGAATCCAAATACACCAGCGGGCGATCGTTGATTGGCTTGTTCAAAATAGGAAAGTCGGCCTTGATGGCCCCAACATCGAAGAGGCTCTCTTGGCCAGTCCCGAAACTCACCGGAAGGCCTCATAGCCATCATCATCGAGCTGCTGGGCAAGTTCCATACCGCCGCTGGCAACGATCTTGCCATCGACAAGAACGTGAACATGGTCGGGTTCGACCAGATCAAGGAGTCGCCGGTAATGAGTGATCACGAGTACGCCCATCTCAGGGCGATCCTGCTTCACGGCCCGTACCCCACTCCCGACAATCTTGAGAGCGTCGACATCAAGGCCGGAGTCGGTCTCGTCGAGAATGGCAATGTCTGGTTCAAGCATGGCCATCTGCAGCACTTCAGCACGCTTCTTTTCGCCGCCGCTGAAGCCTTCGTTCAGAAAGCGTTCGGCGAACTTCGCATCCATATCGAGTCGTTGCATCCAACCCATGATGCGACGGCGGGTGTCGAGTACGGATTGGTCTTCGCCTCGGCGGGCCGACACTGCCTGTTGTAAGAAGTTGTTGACCGTCACACCTGGAATTTCTTGTGGGTATTGAAACGCGAGAAACATGCCCTGTTTGGCACGAACATCGGGTTCCCAGTCAGTCACATCGTCACCTCTGAGCATGACTGAACCACTGGTTACTTCGTATTCGGGACTACCGAGAAGTGCGTTAGCTAGGGTCGACTTTCCTGATCCGTTGGGGCCCATGATGGCGTGGACCTCGCCAATGCCGACCGTTAGGTCGATGCCCGACAAAATCTGCGTTTCGGCGGCCGAAACATGGAGATCACGGACCTGGAACAGTGGGGCATCAGACACAAGGTTAGTCTACGAGGCAGAAGTGAATTGACGCCTGGCCGGCCTGAGTCGATTGCTGCTATCTACCTGGGGTCGGCGAACAGCAGGTGCGGTTGAGCCTCGTTGTCGTCCTGGAAGCGTGTCAGTCGGCTTGGCAGTTGTGTCCGGTTGCAGTCCTTTATCGGTTGCTCGAGTCCTTCGCCTAACAGCGAACTTTGGTTTCAGTGCAGCTTGAGATGCCGAGACATTGTGCTGTTGCCAGCGTGACGTTACTGCGCTCAAGGGCCAGTCTTTCGAGTGGACGGTTGCAGTAATTTGCATAGCGGGTTGCCTCTTTGGTCCGAATGTCCGTACAATATAGATATGAAGATTCTCCGGTCATGTATGCCGGTACTGAGTTGGGCGCCGGAATATCGCCGAACTGAGCTGCGAAGTGATCTTGCTGCAGGGGTTACCGTTGGCGCAATGCTGGTGCCACAAGCAATGGCATATGCTCTCATTGCTGGGCTGCCACCTGCGGTTGGCCTCTACGCGGCAACGATTCCCGTGATCGTCTACGCGTTGTTTGGTACCTCGCGTCAACTTGCTGTCGGTCCGGTTGCCATCGTCTCACTTCTGACCGCATCTGCCCTTGCTCCGATTGTGGAAGAGGGGACGACCGGTTATCTCAGCGCTGCCGCCATGTTGGCTCTGATGGTCGGATTGATTCATCTCGCTCTGGGGGTGGGACGCCTTGGCTTTCTGGTGAACTTTCTTTCGCATTCAGTACTCATTGGTTTCACTGCAGCCGCTGCGATGATTATCGGCTTCTCGCAAACGAAACACTTGCTAGGTATTTCGATCGAGCGCAAAGAATACTTCTATGAGACCGTGCTCGAAGTCATCCCAAATCTGGCAGGGATACACATTGCTACGCTCACGATCGGCGTGCTCTCGATCGGAGCGCTCCTCGCTATAAAGCGGTTTGCCCCTATGGTGCCTGGCGCTCTGGTGGTCGTAGTGGCGTCAATCCTTGCTGTCGATCTGCTCGGCCTCGAGGAAGATGGTGTTCGGGTAGTGGGCGATATTCCTGACTCGCTGCCCGCCTTTGGTTTGCCTGAGCTCGACGGAACGTTGATGTCAAGCCTTGTTGGAACGGCCTTCGTCATCACCTTGGTTGGGTTCATGGAATCAATTGCTGTCGCCAAGGTGTACGCCCGGCGACATAACTACGAGGTCGAACCCAACTCGGAACTTATTGGATTGGGCGCCGCCAATCTCGCTTCGGGCATGTTCGGCGGCTACCCCGTTACAGGAGGATTTTCTCGAACCGCTGTCAACGACACGGCGGGAGCCCGCACACAGGTGGCGTCGCTGGTCACCGCTGCGGTCGTGTTGCTCACCATTGCTTTCCTGACGCCATTGCTGACATCGCTACCGAACGCCGCACTGGCTGCCATCATCTTGGTTGCCATTGTTGGCCTGGTCGACATCGCCGAGATGCGTCATATTGCAACAGTCAAACGGTCAGACATGATTGGACTCGGGGTTGCCTTTGTGGCCACGCTGGTCGTGGGTATCGAACTCGGCATAGTCATAGCCGTTGTTGCTTCGATGCTGGTGGTGTTCGCTCGGATGTCGATGCCCCACAGTGCAGAACTCGGTCTTGTCGAAGGCACTACGACGTACCGCAATCTGGCCCGGTTTCCTGAGGTGCATTTGCTTGCTGGCGTGTCGATTATCCGCATCGATGCAGCCCTTTCATTCGTCAATGCGACAAATGTAAAGAAGTTGCTGCTCTCTTATGGTGAACAGCTCAACCAGGAACCACGCATGCTGGTCCTCGATGCGTCGGGAATTAACGACATCGACGCAACAGCAGCCGAGAGGTTGCACGAAGCGATGCGAGAGCTCGCCGACCGAGGCGTGGCCCTTCACCTAAGTGATGTCAAAGGCCCGGTGCGAGATGTTCTGCGCCGATCAGGAATCTGGGATGAGCTTGGTGGTCGGGTGCACGCGAGTACCTACGAAGCAGTCAAGGCCATCAGCAGTGGCAACCTCGCACCATGTGATCAACGTCGCTGTGGTATCGACGAACGATGCGACACTTCGGGACGAACCTTTGGGGAGGGGTTGGTCGATCATGGATAACTGGCACCGGCTGCTCGCTGCCCATGAACACGTGCGAAATCCGGGGCGATCCGTAATGCCCGACCATAAACCAGTGGCCGCGATTCTAAGTTGTTCCGATGCTCGGGTCCCACCTTCTGTGATCTTTGACCAAGATGCAGGCGAACTCTTCGTGGTTCGAGTAGCCGGAAACATAGCGACCTCTGCGGCGGTCGCGAGTATCGACTACGCCATCGACGAGCTGAATGTTCGGTTGGTGATCGTGCTTGGCCATACGAGCTGCGGCGCGGTGGGGGCAGCCTGCGCAGGCACAACGACTAGCTATCTTCAGCCGCTAATTTCCCAGATTGCACCACTCCTAGGCGTCGGTGGGTGTCCCGGTGTTGACCTGCTAGCGGAACGGAACATACTCGCAAGTATTCAGACGCTGACGACGTCCACAACGCCGACTGGCGAAGCCATTCGGGCCGGAAACGTCGCGGTGAGGGGCGTGATCTATGAGGTCGACACCGACACATTACGCACGGTACATGCTCCTGAACTGACCTGTCTCACCAATGTCTCTGAAAGGGATGATCTATGACCAACCGTCTTCCAGCTACTGATCTCGTCTCGGCGGCTGAGCTCCAACAACTGATGGCTACTCACCCGCACATCCGACTGCTCGATGTCCGCACCGGCGGCGAGTTCGAGACCTCGCACATCCCTGGTTCCTTCAACGTCCCACTTGACACGCTGAGCGAATATGCCTGCGATCTAGCAGATGTCAAACACCCGGTCGTGCTCGTATGCCAGTCAGGCGGGCGAGCGACCGAAGCACACCACGCATTGATTGACGAGGGTAAGGAAGCGCTGCACATCCTCGAAGGCGGGATAAACGCCTGGAAGGAAATCGACGGTGACATTGTCCACGGCTCCAGGGAGCGATGGGCCATGGATCGCCAGGTACGGCTGATCGCTGGATCTATGGCGCTCGCAGGCGTCCTGGCAAGCGTCGTTATTAGTCAAGCCAAATGGATTGCTGCTGGTGTGGCCCTTGGCCTGGTCTACTCAAGTATTTCAAACTCGTGCGTTATGGCAGCAATGCTGTCCAAGCTTCCGTACAACAAAACCGACCAGTGTGACGTCGCCAGCGTCATCAATGAGATGAATGTCCACGAGACTTCCACCGCCATAGACCGAGAGCGAGCCTAAAATGAAATTCACTCAGTACTACCTTGATTGCTTGTCCCAGGCTTCGTATCTGATAGGTGATGAGGCCAGCGGGCGCGCCGTTGTCGTGGATCCTCGTCGCGATATCGACGAGTACGTTCGTGATGCGGAGTCTGCTGGGATGAAGATTGAGTTGGTCATCGAAACGCACTTCCACGCGGATTTTGTGTCGGGCCATCTAGAACTGGCTGCCGCTACCGGAGCCGAAATAGCCCTCTCATCGGTTGCCGAGACCGAGTTTGTATCGCGCGGTCTTGCCGACGGTGAACGCATCGCTCTCGGTGACGTCTTCTTGGAGATACTGCACACCCCAGGCCACACCCCAGAGTCGATCAGCATCGTGGTGTGGGAGCACGCTGATGACGAAACACCGTATGGCGTTTTGACGGGTGACACCCTGTTCATCGGTGATGTTGGCCGGCCTGACCTCCTGGCCTCAGTTGGCTTCACGCTCGATGATCTAGCCGAACGACTCTACGACAGCCTGCACAACAAATTATTGCCGTTGCCTGACGAGACACGGGTGTATCCGGGGCACGGCGCTGGATCAGCGTGCGGCAAGAACTTGTCAACAGAGACTTGGTCGACGATGGGGGAGCAGCGGCTCAGCAACTACGCATTGTTGGCACCGGATAAGGCGACGTTTATGGAGTTGGTCACTGAAGGACAGCCGCCGGTGCCGGGCTATTTCGAATACGACGCTGTCTTGAACCGCAAGGAACGCGACCTGCTCGACGAGACAACGATGCCAAAGGCGCTTGATCTGCAATCCCTTGATGTCCTTGTGGCCGGTGGTGCAATGATGATTGACGGACGCGATCCTGATGCGTTTGGCCTAGGTCATCTTGATGGCTCCATCAACGTCGGTCTAAACGGCCGCTATGCCGAGTTTGCAGGCTCAGTCGTACCCCACGACGTGGACATGGTGTTGATCGTTGACGCAGGGTTTGAACTCGAAGCCAAGAACCGGCTGGCACGAATCGGCTTTGATCGTGTTGTCGGCTTCCTCGAACACCCGCTGGCTGTCATGGCCACCGGCGTCGATCGGGTGCGACGAGCGTCTCGTATGACAGCAAGCGAGTTCGAGCACCGGAAGACCTCGATCCCTGGACTGCAGATCATTGATGTGCGGAACCCAGGCGAGTTTGCTCTGGGGTCCATCGAGGGAGCGGCCTCGATCCCCGTTGGGCAGCTTTTGGACCGCCTTGACGAGCTCGATCCCCAAGCCCCAACCGTCGTGTTCTGTGCTGGCGGTTACCGGTCCTCCGTAGGAGCTAGCGTTCTGCGACAGGCCTGGTTTGTTGACGTGTCCGACATCCTCGGCGGTTATGGAGCCTGGGCTACAAAGGTAGCTTTGCTCGGCTAGCCAAGACGCCTGCTGCAATGCCGACGATGCCAAAATGGCGACGAAACCGCTCTTCCGTGAGAGTGGAGTTGGGGTCGAATAACGAATGAGGACGTCGGACCAAGGGTTTGGTTTCGGGGACATCCAACGCCACGGGGATAACAACCACGGGGATAATAATTGACCGCAGACCGTGCACGCTTCTGTGTCATATCTCAGCTCGATCGGCGGTCCGGGCCCAGCTGGACACCCGGTAGTGAGGCGACAACTAGTCACGAACCCGGCTATGTCTCCCAGGACCTGTCTCCTATCACCTCGTGGTCGCGGTGCTGACCGACCTCATTGGTAATCGGCTGGCGGGCGTGGTCATGTGCTTGTTGGGGTGTCTTGCATCGGGCCCGAGTCTGTGTGGAGCAGCAGAGCGCCGCACCGTCGCAGGTACTTTGGCATCGGCGGAGTTGTTTCTGGAAAAGGTGGCACTCGAACCGGCCACCATGTTGGCTTGCGAGTTAACAAATGCCGACGGTGAACAGTTTTGCCGGTTTCCCTGCAGTTCATTTGCGCCGGTCGACGGACGCGACAACACCCGCACTTTTGCGCAGTGCGGGTGTTGTCATCGCCTTTGGTCGTAAAGGAGATCGTGTTGCAGCGTTGAGCCATAGTCGCTGGCCAAACTCGCCGAGACTGTCGAGGATTAGCCCAGACAAGGTCTTGGTGAGGAGCACAGCGCCGATTCGAACGCCGGTCTATCTCTACTCGGGCATTGGGATGCGTTCAATTTGAAGTGGGTTGGCGTAATCAACCATGCCCGTTTGCAAACCAGCGAGAGGCTGCGCGGTATAGCGAGCAACTTCGGCGCGACCCACAACCATGTGATGCACCTCGTCCGGTCCGTCTGCCAATCGCAGCGTGCGCTGGGAGTGATAGAGCGACGGCAGAACAGTCCACTGTGACACACCGGTTGCACCGTGCATCTGAATGGCTTGGTCGATGATGTTGCACACTCGTTCAGGAACCATTGCCTTGACGGCTGATACCCACACACGTGCCTCCCGGTTGCCGAGCACGTCCATAGCCCGAGCGGCACGAAGAACCATCAGGCGCATGGCCTCGATCTCGATGCGCATTCGGCTGGCGTGTTCGATGTTGGCACCAAGTTGGATTAGTGGCTTGCCGAACGCTGTCTTCGAAAGACCGCGTTCACAGAAGAGCTGCAGTGCCTTGTCCGCGGCGCCAATTGAGCGCATGCAGTGGTGGATGCGGCCAGGGCCGAGACGCAGCTGGCTGATCTCGAAGCCGCGACCTTCACCGAGAAGCATGTTCTCTTTGGGAACTCGCACATCAGTGAACTTGAGGTGCATATGGCCATGGGGGGCGTCGTCGCTACCAAAGACATGCATTGGACCGAGTACGTCGACGCCTGCGGCATCGATCGGTACGAGGATCTGTGATTGCTGGAGGTGAGGTGCAGCATCAGGGTTGGTGCGAACCATGACGATCATGATCTTGCAGCGAGGATCACCAGCGCCAGAGGCGTAGTACTTCTCGCCGTTGATGACCCATTCGTCACCATCGAGGATGGCAGAGGTCTGGACGTTCTTGGCGTCAGATGATGCGTAGTGAGGCTCGGTCATGACGTAGGCAGAACGGATCTTGCCCTCCAGAAGAGGAGTGAGCCACTTGGCCTTTTGCTCAGGCGTGCCGACACGCTCGAGCACTTCCATGTTGCCAGTATCAGGAGCAGCGCAGTTCAGTACCGCCGAGGCGAGGCTGTTCTTGCCAAGCTCATTAGCGATATAGGCGTAGTCCAAATTGCTGAGACCTTCGCCGGTCTCGGCATCAGGCAGGAAGAAGTTCCATAGCCCTTGTTCACGAGCTTTGGCCTTGGCATCATCGAGCAGTTCAAGTTGCCCGGGGACCCAGCTCCAGCGGTCTTCGCGGCCTTCACCCATTTGGTGAAACTCTTCGGTAATGGGATCGACTTCGGCCGCAATGAACTTGACGACCTTCTCGAGTAGAGGACGGGCGCCTTCGGACATTGACAGGTCATACATCTGACCGCCGAAATCATCGGTGTTCAGCGGATTCGCAGGCATTCAAAAATCTCCATATGGATCGATAGTAGGAATCTATTGTCGCACCTAGATGCTGCTCATAAGAAACTGAGTGCGGTGGAAAATAAACCGAGTGCTCGCCTGGGCACGGCTGCGACGCAATCTGCGGACCATATTGGTTGCAATACAAGAGTCCATGCAAAGCCAAGATGCGAGCAAGCACCCCCTAGGGGGCACCTTCACGAGCGAGTCTGAACTCGGTGCCGAACTGATGAACGGTTACATCCAAACTGTTGGATCTATCCAAAGATCAGCGGGCGGGCATCGACCGGGTTGCGGAACGCGCCGGGGAAGACATGTCCCAAACCTGGGCTTCGTGGCATCAAAAGGCCTAGTGATCTCCGTTGACGACGAGCGCGCGGAAGGTATTCCAGGCATATGCGGGCTGATATGGCCGCCCATGATTCGCGTACCTACACCTGGGGCTCGGCCACGTCGACAAACGCGGCTCTTACGCCTACACCGCCCCCATAGTTCGTAGATTCGGGGCACGTTCGCCATGAGTCGTGCTTGAATGACCGCTGACCAATGGAACGACTTCGGAGTTGTTTAAGCAGAAGAAGGATCCGGAAAGGGTATTTGTGCGTGTGCCTGCTGATCGCAGCGGCGGTGGAGTTGGACGCGAAACTATGGACGACGCCGGGACTATTCTTCGCGGTCTCGGGTCATGACTAGCTCGCCAAACAGCGTCTTTTCGGAGCGCGATTGTGCGCTTGTTCCAACTGTTTTGTGGGGTGAGTCGGGCATAGAGGACGTCGAATGTGTTGATGAGCCAGGTGCTCACTCTCGCCCCAAGAGATCTTCTTTCCAGGTGCGAAAGCGGGTGTGTTCTAGGCCTGAAGGGCCGATGCCGTGGTGGCCGCCGTCCGCCTCGAGCGTGAAGTCAAACTGCTTGACCAGGTCTGCACTATTGATTGCTAAGTAGCGGGCAGGACCCCGAGCCGGTCCAGCCCGCCAAAGTAGCCAGTCGCCAATACGCCGCTTGTACGCAGTGGCGTCAGCACTAATACCGAGCGGTTCGCCAAGCGCCAAGAGCGCATCTGGGGCCTGGTTCCAAGCACTAGCGGCGATATTGCGATCACGCGTTGGGGTCGCAGGAAGATCGGTCGTGCCGATCGGCGTGAAGTCAAACGGCCGATCGTCGGCTGTAGTCGTGCTCATGGCGGTTTGGGGCTACCAGCCGCGATCGGACCACTCTTGAAGAAATGGACGCTCGACGCCGATTGTGGTGTCGTCGCCGTGCCCTGGCATGACGATCGTGTCGGGTGAGAAAGCCGAGAACATGAGTTCGTCGATGGTCTTGATAATGGTGTCGAAGTTGCCGCCGAATTTGGTGGCGCCCGGGCCTCCAGGGAACAGGGTGTCGCCGCTGAACAAGACAGGCGAGCCGAGGATTTCGAACGATACTGAGCCATCGGTGTGGCCGGGCGTCTTAAGTGAGCGAAGTCGGAGCTTACCAATTTCGAATACCTGCTCATTCTCGATGAGCTGGTCATAGGACGGAAGCATGTGGGCGTCTTCGCTGGTCACGTGGACGTTGTAGCCAGCGTTGCGCATTTCAGTGACGGCACCGATGTGGTCGTGATGGCCGTGGGTTTCGATCACGGTGTGAACACCCAAGTTCCGCGATAATTCGAGCAGCCGGTCGTGCTCGTTGGCAGCGTCGATCAGTACCGCATCGCCGGTATCGCGGCACCGCACGATGAATACATTGTTCTCGTAATCGCCGACGACGACCTTGTGGATGTCGGTCTGGTGATCCTGGTAGTGCAGGGTTGGACCCGCATTGGCTGCGGGCTTGACACCTATGTGTGCGGCTCCGCAGTAATGCTCAACCGTGCTGCTGTGGTCGGTGCTGTGGGCTTGGGCTTCGCTCATGGCCCGAACCTACCAAACTGCGCTAGAAGCGAGTTCGGTTCAGCCGCTTGCTCGACAAAATTCGTCATAGCGGTCGCTCGTATACCGATGCTCGAGAAGTGACTCGGGATGAAAGACTGAACGTGCAACGTCGTAGACATCGCCGAGGTAGACGTGTACGGCACGAGCGTGTTGGTCGCGGGGTGCGCTGATTGCATGGACGGCCTGTACCCCGAGGCTGAGAATGTCGCCTGCTTTTAGTGACTGTCCTGGGGTCGACACGATGCCGTCGTCTGTACGTTTCCAGAAACGTTGTTCTTCGCAACCCTCGAAGACACCTATGAAGACATCCACGTTGTGTTCATGTGGTGGTTGCACCACCCCGGGCAGAGTGTCGATCAACATAATGGTGAGGTCCTGATCGCGGTGCAAGAGGTGTTCGCCTCCGACGAGCCAGCCCCGGGCAGTCGGTTCAACCTCAGCTTCGGTGAATCGCGGAATCTGAGAGGCGAGTGCAGCCGGATCAGCAAACAAATGGCGCATGGCGTCCAGGGTCATGCTGTGGGGCGAGTCGGAAGCGACGCTGAGCTTGCACGTGTCGACGAGATCTTCGAGCACTGGAGGTGTTCGCACTCTTGCCATCTTAGACCAGAGACGATGACCCTGACGAGTAGCTGTGGGCTGCAGAGAAGGTTTGGTATCGAGGTCAGCAATGCCGCCTGACAGGCTCGGCGGAAGCCAGTGACGTGTTCGTCGGTGGCAAGGAACAGGTCGTTTGACAAAACAAGTTGTTGGGTGGTTGGCGAATCGGTCCAAGTATTTAGCGCTGACCAGTATTGGGCACTGACTAGCTGGCTACCGCCGCGAGAGCTGAAAAGCGTTGAACCGCCAGCCGATACCGAAGCCGTAGGCAGTGAATGTTGCTGCATCGTGGAAAGCGAAGAACGAAGATCTTGCACCGCTCGACGAAATAGGGCGTGCTCCATTCGCTTCTGTTCGATGGTCGAGAGCGTCCACCTCGGGGGCACGGCGGTGCTGGACGGAGTGTCGCCGTCCGCGTTGAAATCACTCGTTCCCTGAAGTTGCGCCATACTCGAGCGGTGGCATCTGTAGCGGTCCTCAACTGGCGTTGGCCGTTGACAACGGCCAACAAAACACACAAGACCTAAAATCAAAACGCGCAAGACCTACAATTGCGCCCAGTAAATGTTGCGCTCAGGTTGGGATGCACCGTACCGAGCGACTAAAACAGAGATACTCAATAACTGGCGTTACGGCGCACACACCACAAGAGGGTTATTACGTGAACTTTGCATTCACCGAAGAACAAGATCAGCTTCGGGATTTTGTCCGGTCGTTCTTGGAAGAGAAATCGAGTGAAGAAGAGGTTCGTCGCCTCATGGACACCGACGATGGCTACGACGCCGCTGTCTGGTCACAGATGGCAGAGCAGCTTGGTCTGCAGTCGTTGATCATCCCGGAGGCGCATGGCGGTCAGGGTTTCGGCTATGTCGAACTGATCATCGTGCTTGAAGAGATGGGCCGCTCACTGTTGTGTGCGCCATTCTTTTCCTCGGTAGTTCTTGCTGCTAACACGCTGATCCACAGCGGTGATGAAGCAGCGATGGCTGCTTATCTTCCGGGAATAGCCAGCGGCGAGACACTCGCGACCCTGGCGCTCAGCGAAGAGAGCGGCAAGTGGAACGCCGATGGGATAGCACTTCAGGCAAGCGGCGCCGGCGACAGCTGGGCGCTTAGCGGCACGAAGATGTACGTCCTCGACGGCCATATCGCCAACTTGATCCTGGTCGCAGGTCGCACCGACGCTGGCATTAGCGTGTTCGCTGTTGAAGGCGATGCTGCTGGCATGACACGCGACGGCCTGGCAACTATGGACCAGACACGCAAGCAAGCTCGATTGACCTTTGAAAACACACCAGCGACCCTCGTCGGCACCGACGGTGGCGGCTGGGCGATTCTCGAGCGTGTGCTTGATCTTGCTGCGGTTGGCCTTGCCGCCGAGCAGGTCGGTGGTGCCCAGATGTGTCTCGACATGGCAGTTGAGTACGCGAAGGTTCGGGTTCAGTTCGGACGGCCAATCGGTAGCTTCCAGGCTATCAAGCACAAGTGTGCTGACATGCTGCTCGAAGTCGAGTCCGCTAAGTCCGCCGCCTACTACGCAGGCTGGGCCGCTAGCGAACTCAACGACGAACTGCCGTCAGTTGCCAGCTTGGCAAAGGCCTACTGCAGCGAGGCGTACTTCCACGCTGCAGCTGAGAACATCCAGATTCACGGTGGCATCGGCTTCACCTGGGAACACCCAGCACACTTGTACTTCAAGCGTGCCAAGAGCTCGGAGCTGTTGTTCGGCGATCCGACGTACCATCGCGAGCTACTCGCTCAGCGCATCGGTATCTGAGAGCCCGGTCTTATTTCGCCAGGGTTGCTTGTGTTGACTGCTCGACGGTTTCGGCAGATTGGTTGCTTCGGCTGCTAACAACTCTTTAAGAATAGCCTCCACTCTGGTGGGGGCTATTCGCCTTTTTCGGCCGCTGCTCAGCTACAACTGTGTTGTGCTCTTCTTCATTGCAATAGCCGTGGTCTTCATCGTCGGCTGCGCCTCTGGTAGTTGGTGGTGGGTAACCAGCTGGCTTAGCGTCACCGAGGGTGCTGCGGTCTACGACATCGAAGACGCTGCCGACTTTGCTGCGACTCGTTTGCCTGACGAAGCGAACGAGCGCCTAGACCGCGAGCAACTCATCTATCTGCTCGGATTGCATTTAGCCTTTTTCCGCCAAGCTGGCATGGCGACCTTTGGGGGCGTCGACAAGGTTGCCATGGCTGCGGCGAGCACTGGCGAAACAGTCGTGGCACACGAAGACGACGCGGTCGACTTTGTAATGAGCCATCTCGTTGAAATCGACGACCCAAGCTTGTCGATCGATATCGTGGTCGTGCTGGATCTGAGCAACCAGTACCTGGCCTCAATCGGCGCCCTGGGCCAATCGGTTACTCTGGCGGCGGATGACCGCGTATAGAGGCAATTTTGTCGGGAATCCTCTCCGTTTGGCCAGGGGTTCTGGGCCAAGCTTTAGGGGGACGAATTCCTCAACGCAATAAGACGAGAAAAACAAAAGACGGCAAGGCCGATAAACAACATGCCGATTGAGAAGATCCCCAGAACACCTGCGACGGCGAAGTTGGTTCCGGCGGCGATAAGAGCCGACTGACGTGCCGATGGCATCGCCACAGCGACGACCGCTGCTACTGCGCCAGAGATGGCAGCGCCGAACCAGATAATCAAGATCACGCTCATTGTGGTTCGGGCGGACTGAGCACATGCATAGAAGTGAGCCTAGGTCCAGGGCACTGGCCGGCGGGTCGACTCAGCCCCGTACGCCATTCGGGAGTTTTTAGAAAATGCCCGAAACTGCATGCACGAGGGATGTGGCATGTGCTTTACTCGTCTTACCGATGAAAGGAGGTGGTCCAAATTAAAGAACCACTTAGTTGTTCGCATGGGACTTCGGAGGTGAGTGGCTACTAGCTAGCCGCTGGACTGGTTGGTAAATTTTTGCCACTTCACCCCGGCCCATCTGTTGTTGAGAGCTTGTCCCACTTAACGCAAAAAGACAGAAGCCGGCCTCTCCAGCGCCACATCGTTTCGGCGATGTCGAGTGTGATAGAGGTCTACCCTAAAAAGAACACATTCAACGTTCGAGCCCTAGCCAAGTTGGTTAGGGCTCGTTCGCGTTTCTCGTATTCTTCAGCGACTCGAATGTTTCGGCCACCGTCGATTCGAGGGTTGGCATCGACACCAACGCCGGCATAAGAATCCGGTCTTGCCGATCAGGACCTGCCTCGCTCTAATCGGCGGGTGGTGGATCGTTTCCTCGTACCCAAAGCCCGGACGATCTGAGTTAGTGCAGCTTCACGCTCCGGTCAGTGGCCCTTGCTATGCGAGTCCTTAATTGCTTTGTGGTGGTCGAAACCGGCTTCAAGCTCGCTGCGCAGATGATCTCCGAACCTGAGTGGAGCGAACGCGGCCGGTCGAGCGGGTGTGACACAGCTGGCGAGGGGAGTGACGACGGTGGACTCGTGAGGGTCGAAGAAGAATGGGCACGAGAAGCGGGGTCTATCTGACCGGTTGATCACGCGATGAGGCGTTGACAAGAACTCCCCGTTGCTCCACTGATGCAACATGTCGCCCACGTTCACGACGAATGCTCCCTCGATCGGTGGTACCTCGATCCATGTACCTGACGGAGTAGCCACGGCCAGACCACCGGTGTCGTCCTGAGCCAAAAACGTTAGGAAACCGAAGTCCTTGTGTGGAGCTGAACCGAACACACCTGGAGCGGAATTGGACGGTTGCGGGGGATAACAAAGCAAGCGAACCGAAGCGATTGGGCTGGCAAAGGTATCGACGATGGGGCCAGGGTCGGCCCCGAGGGCCTCGGCAGCGATACCCATCAGCTGACGGCCAAGCACACACATGGCGGAGTGATAGGCCATCACGATGGCCTCGAATCCATCGATATCAGGCCACTGGTTCTGGCCTGCGAGGTAATCGCCGGAGAGCACCTCGGGCGAACCAGGGGCGTGCTCACACATGGCAAGGAACGACTCGGACTGGTTCGGGGCGCTGACGTCGGCAAGTGCGGTGTTCACATCGGTCGAGCTGTCGATCGGAAGGAATCCGCGGTTTGCTGAGCTGAGCTCGATGGCCATCTTGTCGGCTAGTGGCAGAGCGTGGAACCGGCGTGATGCGTCGAAGAGATCTGCGATCAAACTCGCTGGCACTCCATGATTCACGATCTGACTGAAGCCGACGGTGCGATATGCCTGGCCGAACTGACGCACCAACTTGCGCCGTGCGTCGATATCGCCGTTAACGAGCGCCGATGCATCAATAATGGGAATCCTCGCGTCGCTGTCCACCCAATCGCTGTCCACCCAATCGCTGTCCACCCAATCGCCGTCCACCCAATCATGGTAGATCTTTTACCGAGCAGGAGTTCTGGTGGGCGGAGGGGAGCGGATGGCTTGGCGTGTTGTGTTCGCTTGTCGGCTCGGTTTAGACAGGCTATCTAGTTCGCACAGCCTGCTAGTACTGCGCACGAGCTCGTGGCAGGCCCAAGATCGCTTCGGCGGTGCGGCGTCCTGAAAACATTGCCCCTTGGAGCGAAGCGGTATCGCGATGGTCGCCACAGACCCAACGGCCGTCGGGAAGATGGATGCGCTGGCGGGCCCGTAGCGGGGGAGCCTGCTTTGGCTGGCCATGACTGATGCGGTCCACCCGCAGGGTCGTCCACCCTTGGACCTGAGCGCCGAACCAACCCTGGAGCTGGGATCGGACCTGGTCTTCGAGTTCCACCGACATGGTGCCTGGGCACGCTGCAGCGATCAGATGACGCCCGGCTGGTGCATAACTTTGTGCGACGTTTGTCATCACCGCAAGGTTGATCACGGGGCCGCTGTTGGTTCCGTCAAGGAGGATGGAGCGTGTTGTGGTTGGCGGGATGTCAGCACTAAACCACACACATGACACAGGGTTGGACCCCGGGTCGTCGATATCGAGCAGCAAGCTTGCTGATGGGCCATCGGTAGCTACGACCACGTTGCTGGCGTGAATCGTGCCGTCGGCGGTTTGGACCTCGGTCGAGCTGACTGCGGTGGCCGGCGTGTTTAAGGTCAAACAGCCGTCGGGGAGCGCTGCCGCGAGTTGGCCAGCGATAGCGCCGATTCCTAGTTGCGGGATGGCGGTGTCACCTTCGCTGAGACAGCGAAATATGATGTCGAACATGCGGCTCGAAGTCGCAAGGTCCCGATCGAGTTGGATGCCGCTGAACAGTGGCCCAAACAGCCGGGTCACCGCCTTGTCACTAAAGCCCAGTGAATCGAGCCGGTCCGCAGTTGTTTGTTCGGGTTTGCCGAACAGGCGGTTGGCCTCGCCTCGACGAACCATGGTTCGCAGGCGCAGAGTACGAAGCTTGTCCGCAAGGGGAAGTAGCGGACTCCGGATAGTTTCGATCAGCGCCGAACGGTCACGGAACGGATCGCCGAGTTCGTAACCCTGACCATCGATCCACGAGACCGCACCTGGGTTGAACATGTGCAGGTCCAAGGCCTGTAGGTCGAGGGTCCGCTGGACCTCGGGGTATGCGGTGAGCAGTACCTGAAAGCCGCGGTCCAGGCGGTAGCCGTCCACGACGTCGGTCCGTACACGTCCTCCAACACCATCACTGGCGTCGATCAGAGCGACCTGCTGACCTGCTTGCACAAGGCGTCGGGCACACGAGAGACCAGCTACGCCTGCACCCACGATGGCAGTATCAACCGAGTCAGATAGCTGGAGGGGCACATCCCGAGGCTATTCGGGGTTAGCCGCAGTTCGGTGGCAGTCCTTGCATCAACGCAGCAAACCGGCGACTTCGTCGCGAGCAAGCTCCCGGTAGGTGCCGGGGCTGAGCCCGTCGAGTGTGACCGAACCAATCGACCGTCGGACGAGACGAAGAGTGGGATGGCTAATCGCTGCGGTCATCCGGCGCACCTGGCGGTTGCGACCCTCGATGAGCTGAAGTTCCAGCCAAGCGTCCGGGATTGATTTTCGCACCCGGATCGGCACGGAGCGCTCGGGCAGGTCTGGTGGCGTTTCGAGCAGGTGGGCCTTGGCCGGCAGTGTGCGCTTACCCTTGATCATCACGCCCGCCCGAAGCTGGTCTAGGGCCCAATCATCGGGGACGCCCTCGACTTGGGCCCAATACGTGCGAGGGGTTTCGTGTCGAGGCTCAGTCAACACAGAGCGCAGCCGTGTGTCCTCGCTCAGGATCAACAGGCCTTCGCTGTCACGATCCAGACGACCAGCGCCATAGACCGTCGGCAGGTCGATGTAGTCCGCCAGCGTCGCCCGAGGCGGATCAGCTCGGTCGCTGAACTGAGAAAGCACGTCATAGGGCTTCCAGAAGGCAATCGTGATCACGGTTCGCAGGGTATGCGACAGTCGATCGGCCACTACGCTTCGAAGGGTGGTTAAGGAAGCGACCGAGATAACAGTGCACTGGCCCGAGGTCCTCTCTGGCCTCGTGCAAGGGAACGACCTGTCGCGCGAGATGGCGCATCATGTTGTGTCGGCGATGTTGGCCGGCCAGGCTGCTGACGCTCAGATAGCGGGTTTCTTGATTGGACTTGCGGCGAAAGGCGAGACCACTGACGAAATTTTGGGCATGCGAGATGCCATGTTTGCGGTATCAACGCCACTAGAGCTTCCCAAAGGAACCATCGATATCGTGGGCGTAGGCGGCGCACCCCGGCGTCAGGTTGCTGCCTTCAACGTGTCGACTATTGCTTCCTTTGTTGCTGCCGCTGCGGGCGCTACCGTCTGCAAACACGGCAATCGGAAGGCAAGCTCGACATCGGGTTCCTTTGATCTACTCGAGGAACTGGGCGTAAACATCGAGGCCAGTCCTGACGTTGTCGCCGGTGGTGTCGCAAAGATTGGATTGGGGTTTGCGTTCGCTCGGGCACACCATCCTTCGATGCGCCATGTCGGCCCAGCTCGCGCCCTGCTGGGCGTGCCTTCTGTTTTTAATGTTCTTGGGCCGCTTGCTCATCCAGGGCGTCTGAAGCGCCAAGTGTTGGGTGTGTCCGATGCCAGACGAGCCGTACAGATTGCCGACGTCGTTGCGGGCACCGATGCTGAACTGGTCTGGGTGGTGCACGGGCACGATGACCTCGACGAGCTCTCATTGACGGGGCCGGCACATGTGATCGAGGTGCGCAACGGTACACAGCGTTCATTCACGCTGGATCCGAGCGAATTCGGCTTCTCTATTGTGGAACCAACCGCCATCAAGGGTGGAACCGCGGCCGTAAATAAAGTGCTCGCAGAGGAAGTGTTTGCTGGCGAGCCCTCGGCGAACCGAGACATGGTCGTGTTGAACGCCGCGGCCGGCCTAGTCGTTGCGGGCGTTGTCGATGACATCAGACAGGGTGTGGAATTGGCGGCTTCTGCAATCGATGATGGTGGTGCTACCACCAAGCTCGATGACCTGATCAGGCACACCAATCTCTGATCCTTTCATGAGTAACGCAGGCAGCGAGCAGGCTGCACACGACGAGCTACAAGCCGAACGTCGAGTTATCGACCGGATCACGTTCGTGCGTGAGGCCGAAATCGAACGGGCGGCGGCCCGTGCTTCACGACTCGCTGATGAAGCAGCCGCAATGACCGAGGATGGCCTACGGGACATCTTTGATGAGGACGACGACCCTGACGCTGCGGTTCAAGCAACGTTCGTTCGTGAAGGCGCCATGTACGCAATGGCTGCCGCCAAACGGTTCCACGAGGTTGACTCTGTTGGAGATGCTCCGGCGTTCGGTCGCATTACCGACAAGGCCGGCCAGGACCTCTATGTCGGGAAGTGCAGCGTCATCGACAGTAACGAAGTGTTGCTTGTCGATTGGCGGGCTCGAGCGGCACTACCGTTCTATCGGGCGACGCCATTGGAACCCCTTGGGGTGGTGCACCGGCGTCATCTGCACTACTCGCCGGAGTCAACGCTCCCGCGAAAATTGACCGGTTACAGCGATGAGGTCTTCGACACTGAGCGTCTGGGCACCACCACCGGCCTCCAAGGAGAGGCAGCGCTTCTTGCCTCTCTGGAGACAGATCGCACTGGCCAGATGTCGTCGGTGGTCGCAACGATTCAGGCAGAGCAGGATGCAGTAATCCGGGCTGACTCGAACGAGCCACTTTTGGTCCAAGGTGGTCCCGGCACGGGTAAGACAGTCGTGGCACTGCATCGAGCGGCCTACCTGCTTTACGACCAGCGACAGGCGCTCGCCGAGAACGGTGTCTTGATTGTTGGGCCAAGCTCACAGTTCTTGGCGTACATCAGTGAAGTCCTGCCTTCGCTCGGCGAGACCGGTGTGGTTTCGGCTGTTCCGGCGCAGCTCTACCCAGGAGTTCGCAAAGGTCTTAGTGAGCCCGTCGAGGTCGCAACGATCAAGGGGCAGATGGAAATGGTCGTGCTGCTCGCGAACTCGGTCCGAAATCGTCAGATCCGCCCGGCCCATGATCTGTTGGCCTGGTACGGCTCGGACCGGGTCACGATGTCTGCGAAGGTTCTACAAGAGTGCTTTGACGCAGCGTCCCGTTTGCCGAGTCATAACGAAGCAGCGGATCAATTCCGTATGTCGGTGATCGAAGCATTTTCGCAACAGGTCTATAACCCGTCGTTTGACAATTACGGCGAGGCGTACCGCTCTTTTGCTGGATCGCCGTCTCTCAAAACTTTCTTGCTCAAACACTGGCCAACGTTGACTCCAGAACAGGCGCTGAATGACCTGTTTGGCTCACCAGCGCTATTGCGTAAGGCTGCGGTAGGTTGCGGCTTGAGCCGCTCCCATGTGGCGTTGCTTGCCCGTGATCGTGTTCTGGAGATGGAGCTTGAAGACAGCCGGTGGAGCGACGCCGATATGCCGTTGCTCGATGAGTTATGGCATCTGGTTGGTGGCCTGCCTTCGGCCATGGCCGAAGAAGATCGCCAACGGGTGCGCGATGCCCGCGACGAATTCGAAATTGCGGCCATGCAGGATCAGTCGCTTGAAGACGAAGACGGTGAACCCGTCGAGGACGAGGCAGCAGAGATTCTGTCGGGACTGGTGCTGCCGCCGCCACCGATCCGAGGCGAATTTGTCTGACAACGAGCCATACCCATTTGAGTCCGACGATGACATCGAGATCCGTGAACTGGACATTGAAGATGTCGATGCACTTGGTGACAAACGGATCACCGTTAGCGAGCTTGCAGGTGAAAACCAATCATGGCGTTATGGCCATGTAATCGTCGACGAGGCGCAGGATCTCTCGCCTATGCAGTGGCGCATGGTGATGCGTCGTGTGCGCGGACGATCACTGACCATAGTCGGCGACCTAGCCCAACGGTCTGCCTCGACAGCCGAGCGGTGGGAAGATATTCTGCCGAAGGAACTGGCGGGTGCCCAGCGCCAGGACCTGACTGTGAACTATCGCTCGCCAGCAGAAATCCATGCTCTAGCAGTTACGGTTTTGGCTGACTATGCGCCCACGATTGCTCCGTCGGTTGCACTCCGAACATCAGGCTTTTCGCCCGAATTCCACCAGGTTGATGACATCAGCAATGTTTTGGACGACCTGATCGGTCAAGCCCTTCTTTCGGTCGGAGGTTTAGTCGCTGTACTCGACGTGGCTGCAGATACACGCGTCTCGGTGCATCGACGGAAAGACGATGATGTCGGTCGGGTTCGTTTCCTGACCCCAAACCAGGCCAAGGGTTTAGAGTTCGACGTCGTCGTGTTGGTGGAGCCGAGCCATATTTGGGCGGCTGATGGGGGAGCGGCTCAGTTGTACATTGCGCTAACCAGGGCGACACAACGGCTAACTATCGTGCATACCGAAGCTCTTCCTGAACCGTTGATATCGCAATGATTTTGGGCTGATATCAAGCACAGCTTGGCGCGCTCAGTGCCAAGAACGTAACGACTCGTCTGCACCTCTGCATCTGGCTGCTAACCTCATGGGGCTACTTAAGCAACATCAGTCACATGTCGAACACTCACCCCGAACACAACAGCGATGCCAAAAAGCACGCGTCCCATAGACACGTGGCCCTGGCGATCGTATTACTACTTACCCTGACATTGGGGCTAACGCCTGTTGGCGCCCAGGAAAGCATCGAAGACGCTCGCCAACAGCGAGGAGATGCTCGTGAAGCTGAACTCCGAGCGCGGTCAGCGCTCGATGTCCTAGAAGCTGAATGGGAAGACATCGAGACCGCCTTCCAAGCTGCCGATGAACTGGTACAACTTGCAGAAGCCCGGTCAACTGCGGTGCAAGCCCAACTCGAAGTAGCTGAGCTTCGGCTGCGCCAAACTGAGGTCGGTATTGCATGGGCAGAGTACGACAAGGAACTCGTTACCGGCCAACTGGCCGAATTAGCGATTCAAAAGTACCTGGGAATCCAGAGCGACGTCAGGATGCTGGACACCAGCACTATGAACGAAGCGATGACCCGCAACACCGTGCTCGACGCTGTGCAAGGGGCCGGCTACGACGTGATCGATACGGCTCGCTCGGCGGCCGACCGAGGCAAAGAGTTACGACTACAGGCTGAACTTGGCATCGCTGAGATTGAGCGACTCAAATCAGATCTACAAACAGAGCGTGAGGAACTCGACACTGCACTTTTGGTTCGGGCTAAGGCTCGCGACGCTCTAGATGCGCGTCTCGATGAGTGGGAAGGCATCATCGACGAGTGGGAGTCCATTGAGCAGGGACTCACTGATTTCATCCGTGTCGAGCAGCGACGAGCCGATATAGCGGCAGCGCTCGAGTCGGTGCAGTCGACCGAGGGTTACACCTGGCCAACAGCGGGCGGCATCGGGTCCTACTTTGGCTATCGCAAACACCCGATCCTGGGTTACAGCCGGCTCCATGGAGGCATTGACATCGGCGGGCGGGCGGGTCAGCCCATTTGGGCTGTCAAAGAAGGTGTAGTCATTATGGCTCGCGCAAATGGGGGCTACGGAAACACGATTATTGTGGATCATGGCAATGGATATGCCTCGCTCTATGCCCACCAATCGGGCTTCGAGGTTAAAGAAGGCGACTACGTCAAGACCGGCCAACACATCGGGAATGTGGGTTCAACTGGCATGTCGACCGGCCCCCATTTACATTTTGAGCTCCGAGAGAACGGCTCGGTTATCGACCCATTACCGTTGCTCCCCCGTCGCTAAACGCATCGGGCCGGCGATAACCCTAGTAGTGGCTAGCTAAGCGAATAGAGGAAGCCTGCCTTCGTGCGCTCGTGTTGGTGGAACAGCCCGAGGGGGCGAAAGCAGTAGGCAATGCGTTGGGCGATGTCTCGAGGCACGCCAGCAGCCGTTGCCAGGTCTGCGGTAGTAAAGCGCGCCGGCAAGTCGTGGATTGGCAGCAGGTCCAACAGATCGGTCGCAGTCTCGAACCGGTGTGTACGGTGAATTTCGCGTAAGGATCGGTTCACAGTTCGGAATCCGCCGCGGCCACGGCGGGCTCTCGGGTCCTCGACCTGAGCTTTGGTGACCGATACGAGCACGACCTCGATGGTGAGGTTTGGATGGTCAATTAGGGTGGGCAAGCTGACGAGCTCTTCGAATAGGCTGAAGATCGAGCCGCGTTTGGGTGACTTGCGTGGGTTCTTGCCCGGGCGGTCAAGGTAGGTCGCCACCGCAATGGGGTGGACCAACAAAATTTGGTAATCGGGTAACAGATGATCGAGTTTCTTGCCCATCGAAGCGAACGAGACCGTCTGGACCTCGATCAGGTGGTTGCCGCGCTTGATGTCGATGACAAAGCTGCCGAGTGGTACCTCGAACTCGTCATCGGGCTCGGCATACAGCTCTTTGAGCGACGCATGGAGCGAGCCTTCGTTGAGAGTGCCGATCTGGCTCATAGGCGGTTTGCTGAATCTGGGCGTGCACCGATGGCGTGCTCGCTGTTACCTGCGGTGCAGGGTTTACACGGTCGTGTGGGCAGGTTGATCGTGGATCGCTGGCCGCCCAGCGATGGTCGAGTACGCGAGAACCAAGTGCTTCTGATATGAGAGCGCACAGTTGGATCCAGACGGCTATGTCGTGAGGGCAACAACGAATACAGCGATGAGCCCTAGAAAAACCAGGCAGCCAACCAATACGGCGACCTTGTCGGCGATGGGGCGGCGCTTGATCGGCAACAGCGCGTCTTTGATGGGTTCGGCCGGGACAGACTCGGTGATAGCGACCGGCGCAAAGTCAATACCTGCAGGGTCGATTCCGAACCCGCCGCGCTCAGTGCGAACCTTCTCGCTCCACTTAGTTCCGTCCCACCACCGATACGAGTGGCGACCGAACGGGTCGGCGTGCCAGCCAACGTCGCGGATATCGTTGCTCATTGGCGCGTTGCATCAATGGTCGACATGTCGAAACTCTACCGCTCGAAACCCTGCTGGTCGGGCTCAATCGATAGCTGCTGGCGCTTTCAATTGGTTAGCGAGCTTGTGGACGACGTCGGCAATCGGCGGTGCTGGCTTGACCCCGAGCGCTTCGAGACTAAACAAGGCGGTGGTGACTTCGCCTTCAGCGGTCAGTTCGACGGTGAGTTGTGAAGGGGCCCACTCGTCGCTGGCAATCGTGACTTGTAAGAGGTTGGCATCACGATCGGCATAGCTCAGATGGCCGATCTCGTCTGCGGCCTGGCACATGCGGGCAAAGACGTCGCCGGGGCGGGCATAGAGGACCATGGGGCCGATGCCCTCGTCTTCGACCGTCTGATAGGGCAGCGGCATTGCGCCGTCGGCGGTCAAGGTCCGCAGAGCACGAAAGGCGGCGACGATTGCCTCGGTTTGCTCGCTCGACGCACCCACGGTTGCGGTATCGGGATGTGACGCCATCAACCGACTCCGGTAGGCGCTTCGAACAGCGTCCCAATCACAGGGCGGAGTCAGCCCCAAGACCGTTAGCGCGTCCACAACCTCCACGCTCGAACGCTACCTCAACGGTGCCGCAGAGCGTCGGTGCACGTGATGAGGCTGCCCGAGCTGTGCAGGTAGTTGCATGTGGCGATGAACTCCCGCTAGTACGTGCCGAGCCAATAGCGCTCAAAAACACGGCGTGGATGGCAGGCGAGTGCACAACACGGGGGCTCTATAGGTTCGAGCATTCGGTACCTGGCGTCGATGCTGCGACGGTCGGTAAGTTGTCCGCCGCGGGGCGGTCATTGTCGAAAAGGTCACCGCACCCGCATTTGTCCACACGTGGGTAATGGCGACCCACCGTGGGGCGTCAGTCGTAACCCTTGGGATTCTTAATGGATCGCTGGAGTTTGTTCCGGCGGGCCATGGACGGCGGTGACTTCCGGGCGTGTTCTTCGCTCAGAGGGGTCAAAGAGACGCGGCACGGTAAGTATTCCTGCAAGATCGAGTGGGGCGGTTGGGCCTAAGCCCGAGCTCGAAGGAATCCCCATGGATGGGTAGCCGGGCTTGCTCGACTCCGCTAGTCACCGCTAGCGACTCGCTCGCAACATCAGTAGCGTTCGGCTGTTCGTTCGAGCCAGCCGAGGACTAGATGAAGCCGATATCTTGTCGCAACTGGTCGCGCCCGGCCTCAGCAGACCAGGTCTCCTCGACGGGGCATGGACCTTGACGTCGACGCCGGATTCGGCGCGCCGGCTCCAGCGCGGCTGAAGAACATGCAGGGAGCAGGTTCAGTGGCGTCTGCATAGCGGCCTATTAGGTCAAGTCGTCGGAGAGTTCGGTTAAAGGATGACACCTGAAATTGTCACTCTGGTCGAGGCCGGCAACGTGATGAGAGCGCTTGATTACAAGCAACTCGAGTTCACTCGCTTCATTCGTCACCGGCAAATGCATTCCTGGCGATAGGGAAGGCCAGCGTTCCCATTTACCTAAGATGACAGCGGTGTGGAACATGGTCAGCTCTGAGACAGCTATCTCGGTTCCGTCGGGACCTAACAGCGATGGCTGGCCAGTCGGTCTGCAACTGATTCGCTAACGACGGAGCGCTGACAAGCTGCTCGATATGGTGGCGGTACAAGCCGTCCTCGATCCGATTGGCCATACCCCCAATCTGTGACGAGCATGGATCGTTATGAATGGCGCCAAGTAAACGAATGTTGCGTTAACGGGCCCGACACAAATCGGGAGCCACCTCAGCGTTGACGCCTGTCGACTAGCACGCCAGATTACGTTCCGACCACAAGAAGAATGTCCGCAAAACGAAGCATCGGCCGCAGGTTGCTCCTATGAGCAACCAGCGACCGACCATCGTCAGAAGGTGTCAGCGTTGTTTAGGCAGGTTGTGCCTGTTTAGACGAAAGCTGACGCGAAGATCAGCGACACGATAGTCATGACCTTGATCAGGATGTTCATGGCAGGGCCAGATGTGTCCTTGAACGGATCACCGACGGTGTCGCCAATAACGGCGGCGGCGTGGGCGTCGCTGCCCTTGCCACCGTGCTGACCAGATTCGATGTACTTCTTCGCATTGTCCCAAGCGCCGCCGGCGTTGGACATGTAGATGGCCAGAGCAAAGCCGCTGACAAGAGCACCGGCGAGAAAGCCGCCGAGTGCGTTCACATCGATGAAGCCGATCACGAGCGGCGTAACGATCGCAAGGCCACCTGGGATAACCATTTCCTTCAGCGAGGCTTCGGTCGAGATAGCAACGCAGCGGGCGCTGTCAGGACGTACGCCCTCTTTGCCCTCTCGCAGTCCTGGGATCTCCCGGAACTGGCGTCGGACCTCTTCGATCATTGCTGCAGCGGCGCGACCGACGGCATCGATCGTGAGTGCGGCAAAGACGAATGGCAGCATGGCGCCGAGGAATAGACCAATAAACACTTCGACATTGCCAATGTCGAGGTTGAGCTCGCCGCCAGCGGCCGTAATCGCCTGGTCATAGGTGGCAAATAGCGCCAGCGCTGTTAGGGCTGCAGAACCAACGGCGAAGCCCTTGGCGACAGCAGCGGTGGTGTTGCCGAGCGAATCGAGCGAGTCGGTGACTTCACGGACTTCTGGAGGAAGTCCAGCCATCTCGGCAATACCGCCAGCGTTGTCAGCGATCGGGCCGTACGCATCGACGCCGACGACGACACCGGTGGTTGCAAGCATGCCGATTGCGGCGATTGCGACGCCGTAGATACCAGCTTCACCGGTATCGCCAAGGGCCTGTTGGCCAGCCCAGTAGGAAGCTCCAACTGCCGCGGCAATAAGTGACACCGATGCGCCGACCGAAATCATGCCCGAGCTGATTCCCTTGAGAATCACGGTTGCCGGACCAGTTGCGGTCTGTGCGGCGATGGCCTTAACCGGGCCGTATTCATCGCTTGTAAAGATTTCAGCAACCTTGCCGATCATCCAGCCAGCAGCGAGACCAAAGATAACGGCGAGTGGGATAGCCCAGCGAGCATCGCTGTCGAAGGTCACGTAACCACCGATGAATACGCCGACGACGGCGACGCCCATGGCGACATTGGTTCCCATATGCAGAGCGCGGGAGAGATCCTTGATCTTCGACGAACCCGAACTGCGAACGGTGAACGAGCCGATGATCGAGCCGATCATGCCGACAAATGCAACCACGAATGGGAACAGGATCAGTGCTGTCTTGGAAGCATTTTCTGGCCCCCAACCGCTTGTGAAAGCGAAGGCCGTGAAGGCCATGGGTGCAATAATTGCGCCGCTGTAGCTCTCGAAGAGGTCAGCGCCCATGCCTGCGACGTCGCCGACGTTGTCACCGACGTTGTCGGCAATGGTGGCGGGGTTTCGAGGATCGTCTTCAGGAATACCTGCTTCGACCTTGCCGACCAGATCGGCGCCGACGTCGGCGGCCTTGGTGAAGATACCGCCGCCTACACGGCTAAAGAGCGCAATAGAACTGGCTCCAAGACCGAAAGCGGTGATGATCTGAAATGGGTTGTCTGGCGAGGTCCACTCAACAAACAGAAGGTAAAGAAAGGTCAGGCCCAGCAGGCTGAGACCAGCTACTGAAAAGCCCATCACAGCGCCGCCCTTGAAGGCGAGCGGAAGGGCCTTTTGTGGTCCCTCGATGGCAGCTTGGGTGGTACGAGCGTTGGCCATTGTTGCGACGGTCATGCCGGCCCAGCCCGCACCCGCCGACAGAATGGCGCCGATGACATAGCTGACGGCAGAGAGCGGGTTGAGTAGTGCTGCGATCAGCACGATCATGATGGTTACGAACCCGGCGACCCACGTGTATTCCTTTTTCAGGAAGGCTCGCGACCCTTCCTGGATTTCGTTCATCAGGTATTGCATGCGCTCGTTACCTGGGTCAGCTGCCTTTACGACAGAAAAGAAATATGTAGCCAAGGCAAGTGCAGCTAATGCACTACCTCCTGCTAGGTATGGAATGGCGTCCACGTTGACGTTTCCCTCTCGTGTGTGGTTATCAGCGGGCGGACGGTACAGCCGTTCAGACCCGCCTCGCAATCTAATGGTTGGAGTTTCTGGAAACGCGTTCCTTCGACACTTTCTATTGGATGACGGGCCCACCGCCCATATCTAATATATTTGGCTCGAAATTCGGCACCGGTTCTTCTACAGTCTTCATGGATGCTTGGTTCGTCGCAACGCGCAAAGGTCCGTGCAGTTGGGCGTGCGGCGCGCCGGGGCATCGTGGGTGACGATCGCTCGTTTCGCGAGGCGGCTCTGGTGGCACATCTAAGGTCGGTCCATGTGCTTCGAGCCCCGTCGGTTGGTGTGTTCGTAGCCCACGACGGCGAGCCAGACCTGCAGCCGTTCGTCGAGATGCTTTGGGCTAGAGGCCAAACAGTGGCACTTCCGGTGCTCGAAGATGATCCAAGCGACGGCTCTATGTGTTTCCGGACGTGGAGGAAAGGCGACACGCTGGTGTCTGGCCGCTATGGAATTGCTATTCCGCCACCAGGCAGCGGCTCGGGCGTAGCGCCGGAGTGCCTGTTGGTTCCAGCCACGGCCTTTGACTCCGTGGGTAATCGCATGGGTCGAGGTGCAGGTTACTTCGACCGATATCTGGCCGCAGCCGAGTGCCAAATCGTTGGCGTCGGGTTCGAGGCTCAACGCGTCGAACATCTGGTGACCGAAGAGCACGACGTTGCCATGCCGATCATGGTCACCGATCTGGGAGTCCGCTACCTGTGGTGAGTAGCTCCCTATGTTCTTGGGTCGTTGACCAGGACATCAGGTTCCTAAGAAACCAGAGCGAAAGCCGCCGCAATTGCGGCGCAATCCGCAAGGATGGATGGCCGTGCGAGTAATCGTTGTAGGAGCAGGTGAAGTAGGGACCCATGTGGCCCAACTTCTCAGCCGTGAAGGTAGTGACGTAATCGTCATTGAACGCAGCGCTGCTCGGATAGCGGAACTTGACAAACTGCTTGATGTCTCGATCGTTCACGGCAACGCAACAGACCCTGAGGTCATGCAAGCCGCTGGTATAGGCGAGACCGATCTGTTGGTCGCTGCAACATCGAGCGATGAGGTCAACTTGGTTGCATCTCTGATTGCCAAGCTCGAAGGCGTCGAGCGACGTGTTGTTCGTTTGGAACGCCCCGGCCTACGCGGGTCTCGGGCCGCCCGACTGCACGAAGCCGTCGGTGCAGACCTCGTTATTGACCCTGACGATGCGGTAGCCCGCGAAGTCCTAGATCTGCTGGCTTACCCCGGAGCGATAGAGATCGCCAGGCTGGCCGATAACGAAGTCTTGATGATCGGTGCCAAGCTCGACGCGGGCGCCCCATTCGTGGGCCAGACCCTTAGCGAGATCGGCGCTCGCTACAGTCCGAATTGGGACTTCATTGTCTGCACGATCACACGCGACGGGCGCACGATTGTGCCGCGCAAGGACCACGAGTTGCTCGCTGGTGACAATGTGCGCGTCGTCTGCAAGACCCGAGCCCGTGCTGACGTCATGCGACAACTTGGCCTTGGCTCGGGTGAGGCGCACCGCATTATGGTTCTCGGCGGCGGCAGAACTGGCGAGATTCTGGCCCGGGCATTGGTTGCGAAGGGCCATGTCGTCACCATCATCGACCGTAGCGAAGAACGCGCTCGCGAGTTGGCCGACGAACTCGATGGTGTCCTGGTGTTGCTGGGTGACATCACCGATGCATCCCTTCTCGAAGAAGAAGATGTTGGTAGTTACGACGCGGTCATTGCACTGACCGGCGAAGACGACGCGAACATCCTTGCGTGCCTGTTCGCTAAGAAGGCTGGAGCGAAAGAGACGATCGCGGTGCTGCACCGCCTTGAGCTTCGACACCTGCTGCGCGACGCCGGCGTGGATGTCACGATCTCGCCCCGCACAGCAAGCGCAAACGAAGTCCTCCGTACCTTGCGCGGCGGTGTCACGGCTGTCGCTACGTCGCTTGATGATGACATCGAGATCTACGAAGTCGAAGTTGGCCTCGGTTCGGCAGCGAACGGAAAGAAGATCTCTGATTTAGGTTTGGCCCACGACACCTTGATTGCGGCGATTGTGCGCGACGGAAAACCTCGGATCGGGCGAGGTGACTCAGAGTTGCAGGCCTTGGACCATGTGGTGTTCGTTGCTCACGGTAAGGACGTCGACCAACTCAGTCGGCTCTTTACCGGGTCCTGACGTCGGCGCACATTCGTGACCAGAACCGCCGCAGCCGAGACCTTTTCGGACAACAGCGGAAACACCGTCAAACCAATCGGCGTCTATGGCAGCAGTGTCGGATTTGCGTCGGCCTTGTCAGCGGTCATGCTGACCATAAGCAGTGCGTTCGCGATCGGCGACGACACCCGAGAGTTCATCGTGCTCGTCGTGGTAGCTGTCGTATGTGGTCTTACGGGCGCAGCCCTCTTACGACGGCCTTTCTCGCCGAGCGCCTTGCGGCCGGTGCCAACCATGACCGCTGCCGTGTGCGGGTTTATTCTGGTGGCTGCGATTTCCACCATCGTCTATTTGGCAACCGGCGCTATTGAACGCGTCGACGATGCGTTGTATGAGTCGGTCGCTGGCGTGAGTACGAGCGCTTTGACCATCTTCGAAGATCCGTCATCGCTTGGCGATGGGGTCCTTGTCTGGCGGTCCGCTACGCAATGGTTGGGTGGGGTCGGCGCTGTAATTCTAGCGGTTGGACTATTGCCGTTCTTGGGTGGTTCCCGCGAGCTTGCCGGCGGGCCCCAACGGCGAGAACGGACCAGAGATGCCCTGTCTACACGGCCCCTGCCTGCAATTAGGCGGGTTGGCGCGATCTACTGTGTCGTCACCGCTGTGGTTACGGTGGCGCTGGTTGTCGCCGGAATGGGAGTACTGGATGCTGTCGCCCATGCTTTGTCGACGGTGTCGACGGGTGGTTTTTCCACGCACGCGGACTCCATTGGCTACTTTGACTCGGTAGCGATTGAAGCGGTTCTCGTTGTCGCCATGCTTGGGGCCGGATCGTCGGTGGCCTTTGCATGGTTGTTATGGCGCCGCAACATTCGCGAGACCCGTCGAGCGTTCGAATTACAGGTGTATCTCGCTGTTGTTGCGGTTTCCAGCTTGTGGATCTGGTGGCTACGTCACGACAGCGACATCGGCGTGTCTCAGGGATTTCGAGAGGCGGCTTTCACCGTGGTCTCGGTGATGACCACAACCGGTCATCGCATATCCGATTGGGGGAGCTGGCACCCAGGAGCGTCCACACTTTTGCTGGTCCTGCTGGTCGTGGGCGGCACAGCCGGTTCGGTTTCTGGTGGACTCCGTTGGATTCGGGTCATCGGCATGGCGCAGTTCGTGTGGCGCGAACTGCAACGCCAATTGCACCCTCGGTCCGTTCGGACAGTCAAGGTTGGACGCTCCACGATCAGCGAAGACTCCGTAGATCGGATGCACGCTCAGATGGTGTACGTGATGACCCTCGGTGCCGTCGCATCGTTGGTTCTTGGTCTGTTTGGCGAAGGTCTCACCGAGGCGATCACGCTGACCATTAGCGCTATCAGCACCATGGGACCGGGTTTCGGTGATGCGGGTGGCGTCGTTAGTGCCGCCGATCTCACACGCCCCGAACGAGCGGTACTGATGCCCGTCATGCTTACTGGCAGAGTCTTCTTGTACCCCGCGTTCCTCTCCGTTGGAGCTGGTGCGTCGGCGTTGTGCGCAGCCATGCGCTCAATAGGTGTTCGCCGATGACACGGGGGTCAAAATGAGATTGGGCATTCGGGCGGGCCGTTTCGACGATCGAGAGGGCTTCGTAACTCGGAGGGGTCGCCACGATTTTGTGGTCGCACCCACAATCCACCTAGTCGGTCTATCCATGTTGTTCCTCGCACCGGGGCTTCTGGTCGCACTCGCGATCGAATGGGGGTCAACAACTTCGGATGATGAATGGGCCCTTGTGCTGGCAGTGGTCGTGGCCGTGCTAGCGGGCGGAGTTCTCTGGTACCCGACATCGGTAGGCAATGGTCTGTCGGCTCGCAGCGTGTTCTCGTCGGTTGCCTTCAGCTGGATTGCGTGCTCGATCGTTGGAGCCATTCCGTATGCGGCCGGGTCGATGTTCAGCTGGGTGCGCTTTGATGATGCATTGTTCGAAGCTGTCAGCGGCTTCAGCGCAACGGGATCCACGGTGCTGAACGACGTTGAACGTAACGGCGCCGGCATCCTGATGTGGCGTCAAATTACACAGTTCTATGGCGGCATGGGCATGGTCGTGCTGGCCGTCACGGTGCTGCCAGTGCTGGGTGTAGGTGGTCTGTCGCTGATGTCTGCGGAAGCACCAGGCCTTTCCACCGACCGTCTCGCCCCTCGAGTGACCGAGACGGCTCGGACGTTGTGGAAGATCTATCTCGGTATCACCCTGGTCGTAACCTTGCTGCTGTGGCTCGTCCCGGGACCCAATCTGTACGACGCCGTGGCCCATGCAATGACGACGGCCTCCACGGGAGGGTTTTCGGTCTACAACTCGTCGATTGGACATTATGATTCGTGGCTCGTCGAGACCATTATCGTGTGTGGCCTGTTCGTTTGCGGCATCAATTTTACGCTGCATTATCGGGCGCTCCGGCGCGACTTCACGGGGTATTCCCGCTCGGCCGACACTCGCCTTTACGTGTACATCACGGTCGTAGCTATCGCCTTTACAACTGCCCTGAACTGGATACAGGACGTACGAGACACGCAAGGTAACATCATCGACACGGGCTTTACGGGTGCACTCCGGGACTCGACCTTTAATGTCGTGACGCTTGGTTCTAGCGGCGGTTTTAGCAATGCAAGGGGTCCAGACAGCCTCGGCAACTTTGTGCTGTGGAGCCCGCCGTTGCAGCTGGTTCTGTTGCTGCTCATGGTCGTTGGGGGAAGCGCCGGTTCGACGTCGGGTGGCGCGAAAGTTTTTCGAATCCAGGTGGCGTTCAACTACGCGGTCCGAAGCGTGAAGAAGGTCCGTCATCCGTCGGGCATAGTTCCGGTCAAGTTGGGCCAGGCGCCGGTGCCACCCGACAATGTGCACCGGATCATTGGCTTCCTGACGACATTTTTGGCGATCACGCTGTTAGGAACCTTACTCATTACCGCTACAGGCGCACCGTTCAAAGAGTCAATCAGTGGTGCAATATCGGCCATGTCGAACATGGGACCAGCGCTTGGCGACGCAGGCCCAACATCGAACTTCTTGTTCTTCGAATCTCGCCTTGCTCGCATGGTTCTGGTCGTGCTGATGCTCATAGGGCGGCTCGAACTTTTCGCTGTGCTCCTGATGTTTTCTACGCCAGCCGCTTCATTCCGAAAATTCCTGTCCCGGCGTTAGATACCGTCCCTCCGGGACCCAAGGCGCTGGGCCATCGGGGTAGCGAACTGAACGACTCCGGGTGCAGCAGCACCGGCCATCACGAGGCGATGCCGTTGGGGTGATCGGACTAGGTGGGCGAGGGCAGGCCGATAGCGCCACCAGGCTCGAAAGACAGACCGAGATGGTTGCGGCTTGGTCCCGTTGCTTGGCGCTGCAGGGCCGTAACCAGATAACGGGCGTCATCGCTCAGCGGGGGCCGGCAGCGAGTCGGTCCGTCGACAACGAAATATTGTCATCAAAGCAGCACAAGTTGACTCAGAGCAGAGTCCGTTTGCATCACAGAAGACAGATCAGGACAGGTTTCACGTTCGGCCGTCACCGAATGGGACAAATAGGACCAGGATTGGTTGACCCTTACCGCCCTATCGAACGTTGTCTCCGTTTATCCAGCAAGGGCGCTGGTGAGCGCAGCCTTGAACATCGCCGGATCCGCAGACCCGGTCATTTCGCGGATGGAGTGCATCGCCAGTTGCGGGGCCCCTACATCGACAGTGTCAAGCCCAGTGCGGGCCGCGGTGGTCGGCCCAACCGTGGAGCCACACGCCATGTCGGTGCGGCTCACAAAGACCTGATGGGGCACTTCGGCACGGTCGCAGGCCTGCGCGAACAACGCATGACCTAGTGGTGTGGTCGCATACCTTTCGTTGGCGTTGATTTTGATGACTGGCCCACCGTTCAACGCGATCTGGTGGTCTGGGTCATGGCGGTCGGGGTAGTTCGGGTGGGTTGCATGTGCGCAGTCAGCCGAGATGCACAGCGAGTCTGCGGTAGCGCCAGCCACGAGAGCATCAAGCACCGTGCCAAGCAACGCTGAATCGGCGCCGGTCGCGCTCGTGCTACCGACCTCTTCATGATCAAACAACGCCACAACCTGGGTACCGGGGGCATCTGAGTCGATGAGGGCCTGGATCCCGGCCCAGCACGATAATTGGTTATCGATGCGAGGTGAGGCAATCCACTCGTCGTTCCAGCCCCCGATGGCTGGTGGAACCACATCATGGGTCATCAGCTGAAACGCCAGCACGTCCTGTTCGGCGACATCGAGGTGACCCGCAAGGAGCTGAATCAGCCCTGTCTGCTCGTCCTCGTCACTAGCGAAGCCCCACATGGGCTTTAGATGGGTCTGCGGGTTGAGCTGCAGCCCCTTCGTGTTGATTTCGCGGTCGAGATGAATCGCCAATTGAGGGATACGCAAGACCGGACGGTCGATAGTGACGAGATGTGACACGACATCGGTGCTCTGTTCCTGCCGGGCTTTCTTGGGTTTGCGGCATACAACCTGGCCAGCGAGCCCTAGATCGCGGTCGAGCCAACTATTGACGAGTGCCCCGCCGTAGACCTCGACGCCGAACTGGCGCACTCCTGCCGACACACCATCGGGACGGGGCTTAATTCGCAGGTTTGGGCTATCGGTGTGTGCGGTAACGACACGAACTGGGCCCGGCTTTTTGCTGGTTCGCCAAGCGATTAGCGAGCCAGCACGGGCTCGGAACCCCGCTGCATCACGACCCGCAGTGGGTGTGGCATTGTTAAAGTTTGCGTCCTCGAGTCGTCGGACGGCTTCAGCAACGCAATGGTGCGGCGTCGGCGAAGCAGCGACAAAAGCTATGAAATCATTGGCGCCGGCACGGTGAGCAGGCGAGAGGCTGGTGGTGTAGTCCATCGGTGTCGATCGTAGTCGGCCTAACGCCAACCCCAGAGCTGTGCCCTCCGCTGGGCTTCTATGGCTGGGCTGAGGCGGATTTCACGCGGGACTACCTTGGGGACACTAGGGGTGATCCGGGTAAAGTGGTGGGCTTGCGGGCCCCAGCGTCGGGGCCCACCTCCTTTACTACGACACGGATTGCACTAGGTGACCAGTGTGCCAAACTCATGAGATTGTCTGGAAAACATGCTTGATCCTTCGCGTTCGTCATCGCAACACGGTCTTCCAGCCCCTCAGGGCCTCTATGACCCCGCGGCTGAACATGACGCATGTGGTGTCAACTTTGTTGTGAACCTCCGTGGTGAGCGAAGCCACGCGATCGTGCAGACCGGGCTGGGCGCTCTCTGCAAGCTCGAGCACCGTGGCGCCGTAGGCTCTGATCCAAAGTCAGGAGATGGTGCCGGTCTGTTGGTTCAGATCCCGGATCTTTTCTGCCGCTCTGTGGTCGATTTCGAGTTGCCGCCGGAAGGCTCATACGCGACAGGTATTGGCTTCCTTCCCCAAGACGAACCAGCAGCAGCTGAAGGCGAAGCCGAGATCGCACGTATCTGTGCCGAAGAATCCGTAACGGTCCTTGGGTGGCGCGACATTCCTGTCGTTCCTGTCATTCTCGGTGGCGCTTCTGCCCGCACGCTGCCTCGGTTCCGTCAGGTGTTCTTGACCGCAGTCGGCCAGGACGGCTCTGCTCTGACGGATATAGACCTTGAACGCAAGTGCTACATCGTGCGAAAGCGAATAGAGCACGATATCCATCTGACGGCAGGACCTGGCGAAGTCAACGAAGCCATGGGCGGGGCAAGCGAAGCTCACGATGGCGTGTACTTTGCCAGCCTTTCGGGCCGCACCATGGTCTACAAGGGAATGCTGACAACCCCGCAGCTTGGCGCTTTCTATCCTGATCTAGCAGATCCAAACTTCCAGAGCGCGATAGCTTTGGTCCACAGTCGGTTCTCGACCAACACATTCCCGTCATGGCCGTTGGCCCACCCATATCGCTACGTTGCCCACAATGGCGAGATCAACACGGTTAAGGGCAATGCCAACTGGATGCGGGCGCGCGAGGCTCTGCTAGCCAGCGAGGGTTTTGGCGACGACATCGAGAAACTCTTCCCCATTTGCACTCCGGGCAATAGCGACACAGCGTCATTCGACGAAGCGCTAGAGCTGTTGCACCTGGGTGGCTATTCGCTACCCGAAGCCGTGCTGATGATGATCCCAGAGCCATGGGAGAATCACGAGTCGATGCCCGAGGACATTCGGGACTATTACCGCTATCACGCCTCGATGATTGAACCATGGGACGGTCCAGCCTCGATTGCCTTCACCGATGGCACAGTAATAGGGGCTGTGCTCGACCGCAACGGACTCCGTCCGAGCCGGTACTGGGTAACCGACGACGACATGGTGATCATGGCCAGTGAGGTTGGCGTAGTCGACGTGCCAGCCAGCAAAATTATTGAGAAGGGCCGACTGCAGCCCGGCCGTATGTTCCTGATCGATACCGCTCAAGGGCGGATCATCCGTGACGACGAGATTAAGAGCGCCCTTGCCTCGGGTGCGCCGTATCGCGAGTGGCTGGATCTTCACCAGGCGTCGCTGTCAGATCTTCCTGACGGTGATATTCGGACCGACACCGAGTCATTGCGGCACCGCCAGCAGGCGTATGGCTACACCCACGAAGAACTCAAGCTGTTAGTTACACCTATGGCTAAGACGGCCAAGGAAGCTATTGGCTCTATGGGCACCGATACGCCCGTTGCTGTGCTCTCGAACCGATCCCGACTGTTGTTCGACTACTTCCAACAGTTGTTCGCGCAGGTAACAAACCCGCCGCTCGATGCGATGCGAGAAGAGATCATAACCGCAACGCTTTCGTGGATCGGTCCCGAGGGGAATCTGCTCGAGCGCACTCCGACGTCGTGCCAACAGATCGTTGTCGAACATCCAGTTCTGCAGAATTCTGAACTGGCACAGATTGCCGCCCTGAACGCCGGTCCGAACGATGGCGGTTTTAGGTCGACGGTTATCTCGACGCTGTACCGCCCAGGCGATGGTGCCGGCGGGATGCGGTCGACCCTTGACCGAGTCCGGGATGCGGTCGACAGTGCGATTGCAGACGGGACAAATATCATCATCTTGAGCGACCGTGGAACTGACACTGACAATGTTGGTGTGCCTGTCGCTATGGCGACCGGCGCAGTGCACCACCATCTGGTGCGCACCAAGTCACGTAGCCGAGTCGGCTTGGTTGTCGAGACCGCCGAAGCCCGCGAAGTACACCACATGGCCGTGCTGCTGGGCTACGGAGCTAATGCGGTCAACCCATACCTGGCATTCGAGTCGATCGACCAGTTGCTTGCCGAGAGCATGTACGGCATGCCGGCTGACTTGACACCCGAACAAGCCCACATCAACTATGTGAAGGCGTGCGATAAGGGTTTACTCAAGGTCATGTCGAAGATGGGCATCTCGACGGTCAAGAGCTACATCGGTGCTCAGATCTTTGAAGCCATTGGGATCGGCGAAGAAATTATGGACCAGTGTTTCACGGGTACCACGAGCCGTATCGGTGGCGTCACGTTTGAACAAATCGCAGCTGACGTCTCGGCCCGTCACAGTCTGGCGTACCCGCTTGAGCCGTCTCAGCGTGCGCACTGCGACCTTGAGGTTGGTGGAGAGTACCAATGGCGCAGCGAGGGTGAGCACCACCTGTTCAATCCTGAAACTGTGTTCCGTCTTCAGCACGCGACTCGTGAAGGCAAGTACGAAATTTTCAAGCAATACACCGCTGCAGTCAATGATGCATCGACCAACCTGGCCACATTGCGTGGGCTCTTCCGGTTCCGCACCGAAGCCGTCACGCCGATCCCGCTCAGCGAGGTTGAGTCGGCGGAACACATCGTGAAACGTTTTGCCACCGGCGCGATGTCGTACGGGTCGATCTCAGCCGAAGCTCACGAGACGCTCGCCATTGCGATGAATCGCATCGGCGGCAAGTCAAACACGGGTGAAGGTGGCGAAGCAGCTCACCGTTATGTGCCCGATGCCAATGGAGACTCGCGTCGTAGCGCTATCAAGCAAGCAGCGTCGGGACGCTTTGGCGTTACCAGCGAATACTTGGTGCAGGCCGAAGACATCCAGATCAAGATGGCCCAGGGTGCCAAGCCGGGCGAAGGTGGGCAGCTTCCTGGTCACAAGGTCTGGCCATGGATCGCCGAAGTGCGGCACTCGACTCCTGCTGTCGAGCTAATTTCACCACCGCCTCACCATGACATCTACAGCATCGAAGATTTGTCGCAACTCATTCACGACTTGAAGAACGCGAATCCGCGGGCTCGTATTCACGTCAAACTCGTCTCGGAGTTTGGCGTGGGGACAGTCGCAGCCGGTGTGTCCAAGTCACACGCCGACGTGGTTTTGATCTCAGGCCATGACGGCGGTACCGGCGCTACGCCGCTGACGTCCATGAAGCATGCTGGCACGCCATGGGAGCTTGGACTGGCAGAAACACAGCAGACTTTGCTCCTAAACGATCTTCGTGACCGCATCGTGGTCCAGGTCGATGGTCAGCTCAAGACTGGGCGAGATGTGATGATTGCCGCACTCCTTGGTGGCGAAGAGTTCGGCTTTGCGACCGCACCGCTCGTTGTAATGGGATGTGTGATGATGCGGGTCTGTCATCTCGACACCTGCCCCGTAGGAGTGGCCACCCAGAACAAGGAGCTTCGTAACAAGTTCACTGGCCGAGCTGACCACGTCGTGAACTTCATGATGTTCATGGCGGAGGAAGTCCGAGAGTTGCTTGCATCGCTGGGCCTGCGTTCGGTCCAAGAAGCTGTTGGACGGGTCGAGCTTCTGGACACTGCGGAGGCGTCAGATCATTGGCAGTCCACTGGTCTGGACCTGTCATCGATCTTGTATTTACCCGAGTTGGCTGAAGGCGCTGCACGGTCTTGCATCACCACCCAGGATCATGGGCTTGAGAAGGCTCTCGACATGACCATTATCGAGCAGGCTCAGCCGGCCATTCTGCGCGGCGAGGCGGTTGATATTCATCTGCCGGTCGGCAACGTGAATCGAACAGTCGGCACCTTGACTGGCTTCGAAGTAACGACACGGTGGGGAGGCAAGGGCCTTCCTGACGACACGATCAAAGTTACGTTGACCGGTTCGGCTGGCAACAGCATGGGTGCGTTCATGCCAAAGGGCATCACCTTGAACCTGACCGGCGACGCAAACGACTTCGTCGGCAAGGGGCTGTCCGGTGGCAAGATCATCGTGCAAGCCCCGGCCGACGCGGCCTTCGAGCCTGAAGATAATGTCATTGCTGGCAACGTATGTTTGTACGGTGCAACGAGTGGCGAGGCCTACTTCCAAGGCCATGTCGGCGAGCGCTTTTGCGTACGCAACTCTGGTGGCGTCGCCGTCGCCGAGGGAATCGGCGATCACGGCTGTGAGTACATGACTGGCGGTCGAGCGGTAATCCTGGGCTCGGCAGGGCGAAACTTCGGCGCTGGTATGTCAGGCGGTCGGGCGTTTGTCTATGACTCGAATAACACGTTCAGGACCCGAGTCAATATGGATATGGTCGATGTCGAACATCCGACCGAAGAAGAATTCGATCTGATCAAGGGCGACGTCGAACGACACGTCGCGTACACCAACAGCGACCGTGGGCGCCGCCTACTCGATGATTGGGATACCGAGCGTGTGAAGTTCCGCAAGGTGATCCCTCGCCAATACAAGCGAGTGCTCGAGGCGCTTGCTACCGCACAACGACTGGGCGTCGATCCGGACGCTGCTGTCATGGCAACCGCTCAATAAGGCTGAAGGGACAAGGACGAGACATGGGTGATCCAAAGGGTTTCATGCAGCACGGCCGCCGTTGGCCAAATCGACGGCCCGCCGACATTCGATTAGGGGATTGGCAAGAGGTTTACCTGTATCGAAACTTCGAAGACGCCGAACTTAAGGCGCAAGCGAGTCGCTGCATGGACTGCGGTATTCCGTTTTGCAATAACGGTTGCCCGCTCGGCAATCTAATTCCAGACTGGAACGATCTGGTCTACAGCGATAAGTGGGAAGAGGCGATTGATCGGTTGCATGCAACCAACAATTTCCCTGAGTTTACCGGCCGGCTGTGTCCTGCCCCATGCGAAGCAGCGTGTGTACTGGGCATCACTGATGACCCGGTGACGATCAAGCTTGTCGAGCTCACCATTGTTGAGCATGCTTGGGACAACGGTTGGATTGTGCCGATCGCGCCTACGAGCGAAACCGGCAAGAAGGTCGCGGTTGTGGGCTCGGGCCCTGCTGGTTTGGCTGCGGCCCAGCAGCTACGGCGGGCTGGCCACGCTGTTGTGTGCTTCGAACGTTCCGACCGCGCTGGTGGACTGCTTCGTTACGGGATTCCTGAGTTCAAGATGGAAAAGAAGTTCTTGGATCGACGGCTGGAGCAGATGGAAGCGGAGGGCGTCGAGTTCCGATGCAACACCGAAATCGGCATCGATGTCACGGCAGATCAGATGAACGACGAGTTCGATGCAATCGTTCTTGCTGCTGGTGCAACTCAGTGGCGCGACCTGCCGATCCCTGGGCGAGAGCTTTCGGGTATCTATCAGGCGATGGAGTTTCTGCCGCCATCAAATCAGGTCCTCGAAGGCGACATCGAAGAGCACCCGTTCTCGGCCCACGATAAGAACGTAGTCATTATCGGTGGTGGTGACACAGGTGCCGACTGTCTAGGCACGTCGCACCGTCATGGTGCTCGGTCGATTCACCAGTTCGAGATCATGCCGCGGCCGCCAGCCGATCGTGCCGACTCGACGCCATGGCCGACCTGGCCGCTGCAACACCGCACATCGTCGGCACACGAAGAAGGTGGCGATCGCGAGTTCGCGATCAACACCGTCGAATTCCTGGGGGATGAGGACGGTAACGTCCGTGCGCTCAAGACGGTCCGTGTCGAGCAGACCGTGATTGATGGACGAATGAGTTTCGAACCAGTCGAAGGTTCCGAAGAAGAGTTCGCCGCCGAAATCGTCATGCTGGCCATGGGTTTCACCGGGCCTGAGAAGTCCCCAATGCTTGAACAGTTCGGTGTCGAGCTGACTGACCGTGGCAATGTGGACCGCGACGAGAAGTGGGCTACCAATGTTGATCACGTTTATGTCTGTGGCGACATGGGCCGAGGTCAGAGTCTGATTGTCTGGGCAATCGCCGAGGGCAGGGCATGCGCCGCCGCCGTCGACGAAGCGCTCAGCGGGTCAACCCAACTCCCATCACCAGTCGCACCGTCTGCGCAACAACTTCGTTAGTTCGCACTAGGAAGCGGTTGGACGAAGCCGTTGGACGGTCCAACACGCTCAAGCCAAGGGCCGAGCACCGGATGACACGTCCTCGTATGGCGCAAGGCGCGTCTTGCACCGAACGTAGTAACGAGGCCTGTTCTTCTCTGGGTGTGCTTTCAGCAGGGCGCCTGTGCGACGACAGGAGTGGCGTTGACAGCGACGTTGGTGGTGTCGGCCGGGGCGAAGTCATTGCCTACGGAGCGGCCGTTTCAAATTCACTGTCGCTGGCGGCTCATTCGTGACCGCTGATGTGGTGGCTGCTGTTGTGCTCGAACCAAAGTGGGGCAGCGTTTGGGAAAGTGAAGGAATGTGGCGATCCCTTCAACTAGCTCGATTCGAAGGTGGTGGTGTCGCTTGACCGAAGCCCACGAAGCAGCTTGCATTCTCGAGCGTTGGCCAGCTGACGTGACGCGGTCTGCCCCTTCTGTCGAGCCGTCATCGCTCTGCGGCTCAGGGCGTACCGGTATGGCACATTCTGAGGCTCGCCCAATTCGCTAGCGGCGTGGGAGATACTTTTACGTTGCGCCGACCTGGAGCCGTTCGCCTCTGCGTCTGACGGTGGCGTACGTCTCGTGATAGAGCGAGTCGCATCGTTGGCTGGCGAAGAAGGCAGTGTGTGGGGCTTGATTACGACGGATCGAGGCTTTGGAAGTCACCGGCTTCCACCGCTGCCAGGTGAGGGCGCACTCGCAACAGGTACCAGAGCGAAACCGCCATCCCGAAGATCAGCAGAAAGATCCCGAATGCGATGACGCCGAGCCAGCTCACCTGACTACGGCCAGCGAGTGACCAGACCCACGGTGGGCGGCGTGCACAATCGAGCAGAGCCCACAAGCTCAGGCTGATTGGGATCAGACCAATAAAAAGCCAGATAATAACCATGGTTCGCCTACCCCCGCTGCAGAACGATGAGGGCAGCGAGTGCGGTAAACAGGGCGACAATATCGGCGGTTCGTAGCCAGTGGCTTGGATGCTCGATGGACGCCTTGCAGGTTACGTCCTGGCTCGCAACTACAACCGATCGTCCGACTCCATAGCCCAATGCTGCGGAACCCGCAGACGCAGCCCCAAGGCCACTGGGCAGGCGAAGCAAGACGAGAATGGCCAAGGCATAACGTGAGACCGATGTGATGTAGGACCGAACGCCCGTGCAAAGTTCGAATGCGAATCGGAAAGCGGCATGAATAGCTGCATCGGTGAACGTCTCGCGCTGGATCTGGGACTTCAGCGGTGGTAGATCAAGGCACACAAGACCTAGTGCATGGATCACCAGGATTACGATCCCACAACTCCCGACGATGTGGCCGGCGGACTCTTGCACACGCGAGAGCAACTCCTTTATTACAAAGAGCGCAGTAATGCTTGTCAAGGCGCCGCCAATGGCACCTGTTAGATAGGAGCCTGCGACCGCAGGGCCAGCGTGTCGGTGCAGCATCAACGCGCTATTCACCCTTCAGACGGAGTCAGATAACGAGTACACGGCACCTGCCCCGACAGCAAAAATACGACTGCTGTTACCTCGGTGGACAGCCCGGCAAGTGCCAATCTGGTCACCCCGGGAACGATTGTGGCGCCGGCGATGTCTTGGGCACGGGCGGCGGGTCCGCTGAAGCGGGCTGTTCGAGTACTCATGGTCGCGCTGCGGCAACTGTTCGCTCGCCGATCATGGGGGGGTGCTGCTGTCGTTCGGGGCGTCCCGTGGGTTCGCGCCCAGATCTTGAAAGCCGAGCGGTTGGCATCGTCCGTCGTCAGGGCTAATGGCAACCGCCCGGACCCTGGCAGCCTCCGTCGGTCTATGAGCCCGCTGACAAATCCGTTGTTCCGTCGATCTGGAGTGTGTTCTTTCAAGTACGAGTCCGTGTCGACGGGGGTACCTACCACAGCCGTCGCGCCATCTGGTCGCGTGTCGGTCCCAACGAGGTCAGAAAATCGCACGTCAGCATTTTACTCGCCGACGGGGGCTTTATCAGGTCAGGCGAAGTGTTTCATGGCGGTCACAATGTCGGCGCTGCTTGCTGCCGGCTGAGCGGTCCGCACCATGTTTTCGTCCATCACGAAAAGGTACGGGGTGGTGGTGACTCCTAGGGAATCTGCATCGATGTCGGCAAGTGAACGAGTCGAGAAGAGGTCGGGTCTCGCCAGGTGCTTGATCGTTGATGCAAGTTCGCTGTCTGGGTGGTGTTCGGGTCCGACAATGAGCAGTAAACCGGTCTCAATTTCGGCCGCCAACGAGCTACGTGCGTGGGCGGTGCGGAACCTGCGTTCAAACTGTTCGCGGCTGAGTCGAGCGGTTGGTGGCTGAAGCCCGCCTTGGACCGAACGTTCGAGCATCTCGAGGCGTCCGAGCAGGTGATAACAGACAAGTCCTAGCGCCACGGCCAAGGCGGCGACCACGATGATGGCAGCTAGTTCGAAGTTCACGACCTGCTCACCGTATCGATGGTGATGCCCGCGTCACGTGCCGTCACCATGACCTGTGGGACAGTTTGGGTAACCGTGCGAGCGACAAGACCGTGGGCGCCGATGGCGACGGTGTACGGCAGGGGGTCGGCGCCGGCCTGTCCTGCGAGTTCCATCTGTTGGGTGTGTAGTTGGGCGCCGACGGTCTCAGCGGCTTTGCCAGCGATTGGGCGAGGCCTGTCAACATAACGCAGGTGCATTGCGGCATCGACGGTCATGAAGGTTTGTTCGAACTCATCGACCAGCCGTTGACAGGCATGGCAGTTGCGCGACAGAAACACATGTATGCCAGGACCAAGCAATGCAGCCAGGTCAGCTGTCGTAGGCGGGGCGGCATGTGTCGAGACCTGATGGTCCGGAGGCAGCCCCTCGTTCAGAGCGAGCTCAACCAAGGCCAGGCGAGCACGAGCGTGATTCAACACCAGGGCCATGCCCAGAAAGGCGACGACGAGAACGAGGGCGAGAACAGCGGGACTCATCCGGACCTCGTCAGTGGTGGACGAGCGCTGTTCTCACTAGCGACGGTTTCGCTCGCCAGGTGAGTGTCGACGCGAGCAAGCAGTGCCTTGCTGGCGTCGGGCCAGGTGAGTGCTTCGGGCAAGACAAACATTGCGCTTGCCACCGCCCAACCAACAAGTAGCACGGCAACTCGGTCACCGGTGCTCCAGTCAGCCGGCGCCGAGGTGTTGACTAAGGCCAAGCACCCGACGAGAGCGACACAGCACGACCGAGCGAATGACCACATCGACGTCGGTGCTTCACTGAACGAGCACGCACACGGAAGGCGAGATCCGGAGAGCAGCAGGCGACCAATCCAGATGATGAAGCCGGCAGCGAGCGCCAAACCCGTCAAAGCCAACCAGCGCAGGGATGGATGTTCGGTCAAGAACGCAACCGCGATAGCGGCGGCGAGAGCGGTCTCGATAGCAGTCAGCGCTGCGGCAGGAGCGCGTTCATGGTCCAGGTGCATGCCAAGCAGGAGGCGTAGCCGACGGTGGTGCCACACGTGGCTAACTGAACCGGATGCGATCAGACCCCAACCCATCGAACCGAGTAGTTCGATCATGACTGCCAGTCGGCTTCGAGGCTCGACAACATATCCGGGACATGATCGTCGTCGGCATGATTACAACGCAGTGCCAGTACCCGACAGGTTGGCGTTATCTCGATCACACTGATCTGATCAACCTCCATCGCTACCAGTGGCGCAGTCGTGAACGCGCACTCGTCATCGAGATACGGCACCACACCGAGCCGGTTCGCCGCAGGCGTGAATGGGCCTACCAACGAGAGTAGGCCTGGCACGCTGTCATAGGAGTGGGTGGATAGCCCCCCATGGGGTGTTGTGACTCGGGCCTGGTAACGATGTGAAACTTGGGTCTCGACCGAGTCGAGCGTTTCAAGAATGAGACCGGCATAGTCACCTACGCTGAACTCGCCAGTTGCGTTTGCAAATGAGAAAGCGTTCCGATCCACAGCAACGAAAGCCTGGTGGGTGGTTGCGTTGCGGCTCTTGGTTGAGGTTGCGGTAGTCATCAGTGATCGACAGGCTAGATCCCGGGCCGGCGTTCAGAATGGCGCAGCGTCGACAAATGCCAACGCTTCATCCAAGCACTGCATGGACCGTGGGGTAGCGAAATGGTCACACCGCTTCAACTCACAGAATGTGACGTTCTCGAGTGCGTTGACCAGGGGATCGGCGGGACCCGCAAAGTCGTTGTCGCCAAGCAGGACGAGAACAGGCATAGTGACCCCGCTGAGCCGTTCAGGCGTGAGCTTGCTCATGGGCGATTTGAGCATGGCTCGAAGCGCGTCAGTATCAGCGTTGGGATCATTGGCGAGATCGGTGAAGTAGCGGCTGAAGGGGTCGGTGGGATCCGCTTCCCCGGCGATGGCAGCAGCGATCTTCTCGTGATGATCACTACGAGCCTCAAAGAGGTTTGTCCCAACACCCGTCAAGACAAGCCGACTGAACCGCTCGGGAGCCTCGATGGCGCATTCCAGCAAGATTCGCGAGCCCAGAGAGAAGCCGATTGCATCAACTGGGTCATCGCCGAGTTGATCGAACACGTGACGGTGCATGTCGACGTAAGCCGCAGGGTCGTGTGGTTTGTCTGCGGTGCCATGTCCAAGCAGATCGATGCCTACAGCAGGGCGGCCAGCATCGGCGATCAGATCCATCCATCCATTGCTCTGCCACGTGGTTGCGGCCGAACCGCCAAGCCCGTGCACGAGCACGACGGGGCGGTCCTTGGGGGTTTCGGTCATCAGAGAGCTCCTTCGGGTGCCCAAACACCTCGGTTGATCAACACGTCTCGCAGAATGCGTGGTTGGTCAGTCATGATCCCATCGACGCCCCAGTCGAGCAACTCTCGCATCTGATTCGGTTCATCGATGGTCCATACATGTACCTGGATATTCAGGCTGTGTGCCAGATCGACCAACGCAGGAGTAGTGACTTTGAAGCGCATCCGGAGTGGTAGTTGGGCACAGCCTGCAGAGACCTGTCGGGTATCGCCAAGGCCTCGAGAAGCCAGCGAGAGCCGTGCCGCCTCGAACTTGCCCATGGACGTACAAAGCTCAGGTCCAAGTTCCTGACGGCATTTCTTAGTACGCCGGTCGACGAAGGAACCAACGCACACGCGATCAATGGCTTTATGAGCGCGGATCGAGGCGATCAACGGCATCACCGTGGCATCTGACTTCGCATCGATATTTAGCCGAGCGTTTGGCCAGGTCAAAAAGACATCATCGAGCCGAGGGATAGGTGCAATCCCGTCGACTAGGAGGGCGTCGATCTCGCCGGCGTCGAGATCGGCAATATCGGCATTGACGCCCGTGAGCGCTCGCAAGTTGTGGTCATGGAACGCAAACAGGACGCCGTCTGCGCTCAAATGCACGTCGGTCTCAAGATAGCGATAGCCCAAGTCGACCGAGTCTTGAAATGACGGCATTGTGTTCTCTGGCCAGCGGCTAGTGCCACCTCGGTGAGCGAATGCAAGCACACCATCATGATCGAGAAAAGCAAACCGGGGGGGCACGGCGCCGACCTTAGTGCCATGTCATGCAATCTTTGTGTCGTGTCGCCAGCGCCGACCCTCGAACCAGGCCAGACGTAGGACTAGCGGGACCCGGTGTGAGCCTTCTATCCTGCGACTCGTGGAACACACCCGTCGCTTGTTCTCGGAATTGCTTGCCCCTGGAGATGGTTCGCTTGCCGGGGACCTTGACCTTGGTGCGTTTCTCATCGCCAGGGCCCTCGACCCTGACGTGGATATCGATGCGGGAAGGCGCCAACTCGATGAACTCGCTGACGCTACGTCCTCCGAAACAGCAGGGGAGTTGGCGATAGCATTGTTCGGGGGCGCAGGTCATGAGCCTGAACGACATTTCTCGGGCAACCGAGATAGCTATTACGACCTCGAAAACTCACTGCTTAATTGCGTGCTCGAACGACGGGTCGGTATCCCAATCACGTTGGCCGTCCTCCTTGTCGAGGTAGGGCGCCGCTTGGACATATCGCTACATGGCGTCGGCATGCCTGGTCATTTCCTCGTTGGATCTACAGAAGGTTTCATTGACCCCTTCAATGGTGGCGTCCTCCTCGATGCAGCCGGTTGCCAGCGGCTGTTCGAGCAGCTGGCTGGATCTGGGTCGGTTCTGCCCCAAAATGGGCTCGGTCGCACGCCTCCTGCGTTCATCTTGAAACGCATGTTGTTCAACGTTGGGGCGATTGCGGCAAATCAGCAGCATCGACGAACTTTGCGCGCGGTGCGTTCCTTGTTGGCGACGTTTCCCGATGCCAGCCATCGAGACCATGTTCAGCACGCATATGCGGCTGCAGAGATAGGCCAATTCGCCGAAGCGGCCCGCGCAGGGGAGCTTGCTGTTGGCACGATTCCTGAAGAGGTTCGCGCCAAGCTTGAGGCGCAAATCGCACAATGGCGGGCGCGCCTGAACTGAGTGGGGGACACTACGCTTGGGTCATGTCTGACATCCATCTCACTCGTAGCGGACCACCCGAGACGGTGCTCAACCTCGAGCCCCAAGAAGCGCTCGACGCTCTCGAAGCAGCTCTTGCATCAGCGTCGCCACGCGACGGCGTCAGTGCTGTTGTTGCTCAGTGGCCGACTTTTTTGGCTGCGTGGGCCGAACTCGGTAATCATGCGCGCGACGTTGTCGAGGCATATGCGGCCTATCGCGTTGGCTACCACCGGGGGCTCGACCGGCTTCGTGCCAATGGCTGGCGTGGGAGCGGCTACGTGCGATGGGAACACCCGACCAATCGCGGCTTCCTCACCGCTCTTCACGGACTAGCGACCAGCGCTCGCGAGATCAACGAAACCGACGAGGCCGACCGCTGTGACATATTCCTAAAGCAGCTCGATCCAACATGGCCACCCGCGGCCTGAGTGCCCAACCAGCGGTGATCGTGCTGGTCGGCGGCCGGAGCACTCGAATGGGTACTGACAAGGCATCACTGGTCGTCGGAGGGGTGGCGATGCGCGACCGCGTGCTCGATGCAGTCGCCGCAGCAGGACTCACGACGACCGTGATTGCAGGAAGCGATGAAGTCCCAGATGCGGTGCCCGACTCTGAGGCCGATGGGCGAGTAACCGGAGGTCGGGGCCCGCTCGCCGGCGTGGTCGGCGCATGGGAGATGCTGCAGCAAACTTCCGAGTCGTTGTATGACCCGATAGTTGTGCTTGCATGCGACTTGCCCTGGTTGGTTTCTGACGTGATCGCTGAGCTTCTACTGGCAAGCGGCGGGCATGTGCACGGTGCAGTCGCCCATGACGGTGAGCGGCGCCAACCATTGGTCGCTGCGTACCGTCCAGCTGCTCTCGACGAGATGATGCGCAGCTATCACGCGGGTGAGCGCAGCTTGCGACGCTGCTCGCTCGATTGGGACCTGGCTGTCGTGCACGTGGATCCTAAGCTGGTCGCAGATGCCGACACTCCCGAGGATCTCGCAGGTTTCGTGGTCGAGTGGCCCGGGTGAGGATCTCTGGCTACTAGCCTCAAGGCGTGCCTACTGATCCCGGTTACCGGGTCGTAGAGACGGACCAAGCGCTAGACGAAGTCGTCGAGCAACTCCTTGATACCGATCGCTACGCCATCGACACTGAGTTCCATCGGGAGCGGACGTATTACCCGCAATTGGCGCTGATCCAGATTGCCTGGCCAGGCGACCTAGTGCTCATTGACCCGATTGCTGTAGACCCCGAGCCTCTTGCCGAGGTCTTTAACAGTGACGTTGAAGCGGTTCTCCATGCGTGTTCGCAGGACCTTGAAGTCCTAGAACTGGCTACAGGCGCAGCGCCGAATCGCATCTTCGATACCCAAATTGCTGCCGCGTTTGTTGGCATGAGAACCCCTTCGCTTGCATCGCTGCATGACCATTTGCTCGGTTTGAAGCTGCCAAAGGCCAACCGACTCACCGACTGGCTGCGCCGGCCTCTTGAGCCAGAACAAATGGCCTACGCGGCTAGCGATGTCGAGAACTTGCTTGAAATTCAGGACTTGCTGATCGATCAACTCGAAGACAACGGACGTTTGGCCTGGGCCGATGACGAATGCGAACTGGCTCGACTAAAGGGCCTCTCGGTTCGTAATCCCGAAGAAGCCTGGCAGCGAATCAAAGAAGCCCGATCATTGGGACCACGTGCTCGCGCCGCCGCACAACAGCTAGCTAAGTGGCGAGAAGAGTCGGCACAAGACCGCAACATTCCTGTTCGACACGTACTGCCCGACCTTGCCATCGTCGCCCTGGCTCAAAAGGCACCGACGAATATCGCTGATGTCTCCAAGACTCGCGGTATGGAACGACGCAGCGTGAGCAAGCGTGACGCTGCTGAGATCGTCGAGGTCATAGCGGCTGCTAAGGATATGGAACCGCCACCGACCCAGCCTCATAAGTCCAGTGGCGGTCCGGACCTGCGGCCCGCTGTCACGCTGATTGCCGCGTGGATGTCTCAGTATGCCGACGACATGAACCTTGATCCAGCAATTCTTGGTTCACGCAGTGACATCGAAGAGTTCGTGCGTTCAGGCGAATCTCGTCTGGCTCACGGATGGCGTCATGATTTGGCAGGGTCGCCAATTCGTAGCCTGCTCGCGGGTGATGCAGCTGTTGCCTTCGACGGTGACGGACGAGTGATCGTCGAAAGGCGCTCTCACCAACCTATTGATGGGGACAATTTCACGGGCTAACGAAGCTTTGGCAACATTTTTTACGCAGAATGCATCAAGATCTGTGTAATTACCCCTCATGCCGTGTTGGGTCCTGCCCGCGCTGTTACAGTCGTAAATCTGTAGAAACATCAAGGAGTCGCCCCATGAAAAAGGGACGCCATCGCCGCTATGAAGAAGCCCGAGCGCTCAAGCAAACTGACGACGGGTTTAACGACGTTCTAAGTCCTCGGGACACCCCCTGTGTCGAGTGCGACGGACTCCCTGGCGAACATAAATCTTGGTGCCAGTTGGCCGACAAGGCCGAAGCATTCGACAGCAGCGATCCTTCGTCGCTGTTTCCTAGTTAGTTCTGCTTAGTTAGTTCTGCGTAGTTAGT